>Ga0268276_1000089_pt1 | contig 100738 bp, 120 predicted proteins | sample saktaG_4_FD_190145 | JGI IMG/M metagenome (GOLD analysis project Ga0268276, IMG submission 190145) | Saline water microbial communities from Sakinaw Lake, British Columbia, Canada - sak_2010_1_5_45m | ecosystem: Environmental > Aquatic > Non-marine Saline and Alkaline > Saline ... | reverse complement strand
GCGTCTTACGGCTTACCTCATATAATTTTTTCTTTCTTCATAAGAATTAGAAAAGTTTCTTATCGAAGTAGATTTGTATACTCTAAAGCACATATTAGACTAGGGACATATGTCACTTGATTATACAGGCTACTCTTCTTTCGCAATCTCAATCCTGATTTTCTCGTCCGTTTCTTTCGGATGCGTTCGACAATAAAGTTCTATCTTGCTTGAATCCATGTGTGCGTCGTCGTAATACATCCCCTCACTCATTAAATTCCTTTCGTGAATCTCGTACAAAAAATAAATTTTCTCTCTCTCGGAAAAACATCATCGTCAATCCAAATCTCGCCCGAAGGTATAAACGGATAAACCTTATCATATCCGCCCTCGGTAAAATCGATAAAAAACAAATCCCGCACCGCTTCTCCATCCACTATCCAAACCTTTACTTTTCTGCTATAACTTTTCAAAAATTTCACGCGAATACCGTCAATCAATTTTTATCATTCTTAATTTTCAGCCCCCTCTTCATTAACTCCGATTTCACCCCTTCCCTTCTCTCGGTTCTATCGGCAATCCCCATCGCCTTTTCGCAACTCATACCTTCCGACATCAGCCGATACATTATCACCATTGAATCAATATAATATTTTTCTTCCCCCGGCTTCCGCTCCCCGTCAATCCAAAATTCATTTCGAGGAATAAATCCGAATTCAAAATGTTGCCCGCAATTAATAAACTCCTCGTCCATTTTCCCGCGAACATAAACTCCGTCGACAATCCAGACACTAATCTTTCCAATTTCGCAAAACTTTTTCACATAAGGTGGTTTCATTACCGTTTTTTCTTCCTGTTTTTCTCAACAATATTCTTAACCCTAAAAGAAAGCAAAAAGAAAACAAACATCGCTAACCCATAAAACAAAAATATAAATTCGAACGGCAGAAACAACAGTAACAACGACGGAAACAATCGACTCACAAAATGATTCACATCAATCGTCGTGTTATATGGTCCATAAAATCTCAACTCTTCTTTCCCCTTTAGAATGTCAAGAAAATAAGATTCCGTCGTGGATTCCAGCATCGACAATCCAATGCTCGCAAAAACCAACACCAGCAAAATCAAGTATATATTCCCGACAAAAAAACAAAGAAACGCCATAAGACACGGAATCAAAAATCCAACTCTAAAAATTTTCTTGAACCCAACTTTTCCAGCCAGCTTCGAAAAATGATACGAAAAAATTATCAAGGGCATCGCAATCGCAAACAAAAAATAACCAACCCACTTTATATGAAGCCCATTCTCGACGATAAAAACCGGAATAAAAACATAAATTAAAGACCACCAAAAATTAACGCCCCCACCAAGAACATACGCCAATCCCCTATCCTTATCCTTAAAAAAATCTCTAAAATTCTTCAAAACATTCGGATGCTCCCTTTCTCTAATTCCCGGATCCCTTATTCTAGACATCCTAAAAAACAAAAGCGAAACCAAAATAAAAATCGCAGACAAGACAAAAATCAAGCTAATCCCATACTTGTCAGAGATAAACCCAGCAATCAACGGCCCAACCAGCCACGCCAAATTCATAAAAGTATACATTAATCCCTCATTCCTCGACAACTGCGTCTTCCCAGAATCTTCCTTCACCAAAATCCCGAAACTCGTTATCCTCAGAGTATGCAACACCGTCACAAGAACCGCAAGCACGACAACGACATAAAAATTACTATTAATAGCGAACAGTAAATAAGAAATAAAAAACAAAAAGAGAGAAATCGAAAACAACTTTGTCTTGCTCGATTTCTCAATCAGCGTCGTTATAAAGAAAAAAGAAACAAACGAAATCAAAGTCAAAAACGCAGAAATAAATCCCACGATAGAAATATTATGAACAAAACTATCAAGATAAACCGCCCAAATCGTATCCGTAAAAGAAAAAGCGAGCGACAAGACAAACAAGACAACAGCGAGTTTCGCCATTTTTGTAACCACCATCCCCCTTTGTTTCCTCAAAATAAATCCCATCTTAATTCCACGCATAAAGAAATTGAGATTTTAAATCTTTAGAATTTCAAAACAAGAACAGTATAAGAAATCACCAAATCAACCTTATCATTCCAAGATAAATCTCAAAACGATTCCATCGTCTATGTTTAACATTATCAAAATAAAGTAAAATAAACAAAACCAAAATTCTATCACTCCCAAAACGCAAATTAAAATTTTAGTCGCAGGTTGTCCAACTTTGTTGGACAGCGACGTTAAAAAATTTTCATTTGCATCAAATATGATAAGACAAAATTGATTTTTCACACAAGTTTTTGCAAAGCAAAAACAAATGAAAAATTGATTTTTGATTATCGCAAAATAAGGAAGTTGATAAGAAACCTTGGTTTCTTATATAGCTTTTAGTAGATGCGGACTGAACAAATCGCTTGCGCTCAATGCTTACATCCCATCTCTATCAACGCAGTCTTTTACTGCGGCCTATGTTGATTCGTTTTGCGGTCCGCTTCGTGCTTAGATGCCTTCAGCACTTATCAGATACAGCGTAGCTGCCCAGCCTGCTCATAACAACTGGTAGACCAGAGGCTGCGAATCCCCGTTCCTCTCGTACTAGAGGATCCTTCCACTCAATCAACAACACATCTAGTAGATATCATACAAACTGTCTCACGACGTTCTTAACCCAGCTAACGATCCCTTTTAATGCGTGAACTCCGACACCCTTGGGCGCTTATGCACGCCCAGGATAGGAAGAGCCGACAGCGATGTACCAAACCGCCCCGTCAATGTGAACTATCGGGGGCGACAAGCCTGTTATCCTTGAGGTACCTTTTCTGACGTTTACTTGGCCCATTAAAAACCATAGTAAGTTCGTTAGGCCCGACTTTCATCTCTGCATTTTTTGCTTTTCAAAATACAGTTAGACAAACTTTTGCCCTTACACTCTACTCCAGATTTCCGAACTGGATGAGTTTGTCTTTGGGCCCCGCAGATATCTTTTCTGCGGGGTGCCGCCCCAGCCAAACTGCCCGCCAATTGCTGTCCCAAAAAGGTTAGCGGACTTATTAAAATTGGGTAGTGTTACACTTTTGCTCCACTTGAGCCGGAACTCAAATCTCGACGCTCCTACCTACTCTAAGCAATCATAATAAATTCGCAACAACAGGTTGCAGTAAAGGTCTACAAGGTCTTCGCTTCCCACTAGACGACACCGGCCTGTTCACCGGTAAATGCTTTCAGAGGGTGCAAGTTAGGGACAGTGACAACATCGTTAAGCCATTCATGCACGTCGCCATTCAGACGACAAGGCATTACGCTACCTTAAGAGCCTCATAGTTAGGCCCGCCGTTTGATGGGCTTTCGACCGGTTGAAACCGGAGTTTAGACACCACCACTGGGCAGACTTCACCAAGCATACTTGTCCTTTCGGAGCTGCGCTTAGCTACGTTTTTGGTAAACAGTCGTGCCATCCTTGTTACTGAGATCTACGTCCCCCCATAATGAATCATGGAAAAATATAGACATCCCTTCTACCGAAGATACGGGACTATTTATGCCGAATTCCCTTAACTTGATTAACCCTTCACGTCTTAGCCTTCTCAGCTAGAGTACCAGTGCCAGTTCTTGGTACTGCTCACTGCTTTCTATTTCTCAAACTTTTCACTGACTCTTGGACTCGGCAGATTCACGAGGATTCGCAAACTTCTCTTTATTACAATCCGTAAACTTCTCCTTCGCTATACCTCTCGGCACTCCACCTATCCGAAAGCGATTCAAGAACTTGACAAAAACAGCAAGTACAGGAATATTAACCTGTTATCCGTCGCCACACTCAGTTAAGATGTGACTTAGGCGCAGACTAACCCTTGGCTAATTGATAGTGCCAAGGAAACCGTACTCTTTCGACGTCTTTCGATTCTCAGAAAGATCAGATCTTACTCCCACCAGGATTCGCATTACTAATCGCTCCAGCCCAACTTACGTTAAACCTTCGACGCAACTAATACGCCTGCTTACCATAACATCCAACTGGATGTATCCGAAGTATCGGTAATTTACTTTAGCCCCGTCCATTTTCGGGGCCCCTATTCTCAATGGGTGAGCTGTTACGCTTTCTTTAAATGATGGCGGCTTCTAGACCTACATCCCCACTGTCTCAGAATAAAGACTCCCTTCGTTACACTTAGCAAATATTTTGGGACCTTAACTTCGGGCTCCCTTGTTAGGGTTTCGCGGCAGTATCTTACACACCGTCGCTGTATCGAGCATTACGCAGTTTATAGGTTCCGAGTTAGAAAAATTTCCGTAGCAAAATGCTCTGCAAAATTTATCTGTAACTATACCCCATAAACAAACTATACTCAACTATACCTAGGCATATTTCAGCAGGAACCAGCTATCGCCAGATTAGAGTGGCTTTTCACCCCTATTCCCAAATCATCCGAATACATGCACGTAACACCGGTTCGACCTTCCATTTCTCTTTCAAAAAACTTCAGTCTGTTCAGGAATAGATCATCTGGCTTCAGGTCTTACCCTTGTGATTAACGCATTTTCATACTCGCTTTCGCTTCGGCTTCCTTAATTAACCTTACCACAAAAATAAACTCCCTGGCCCGTTCTTCAAAACGTACGTTACAACCCCGTAAGGCCGTAACCATCTTGTAACTATTAGATTTCAAGTCTTTTAACTCTCTTGTGAGAGTGCTTTTCAGCTTTCCCTCGCGGTACTCGTTCGCTATCGGACTTAAATTACTATTTAGGGTTAGGAGTTAATTCTCCCACATTCAGACGACTAATCCAAGTCGCCCTACTCTTTTCAATGGCTCAACATATCAACTTCATTTACGGGGCTATCACCCTCTAAAGCAGAACTTTCCAGTTCATTTCAATTCGTTGACTTAGTTAAGTACCAAACCACATCTCTAACTTCTTTTCAAAAGCAGATTCAGCTTGCCCTCTTCCCTTTTCGCTCGCTGCTAATAAGGGAATCATTATTTATTTTCTTTTCCTGCCGGTACTAAGATGTTTCAATTCCCGGCGTTGCTTTGCCTTTCGGCACTATTGTGTTTCACATTCGGAGATCTCGGGGTCAAAAGTCGCATGCACTTCACCCGAGCATATCGCAGCTTGCCACGTCCTTCATCAAAATTTAAGCCAAGCTATCCTTCTAATAGTCTAAGTATCTATCTTTCTTTATTTGATAATCAAATCATTTACCTCCCCATTTAAGGGGAGATGTCTTTAGTGATTTCTTATACTGTTCTCATTGAATATAATCATCTGTCGCCAGGGCATTCTCAAACTCCCCAAGCCAGCGTCGCTGAACTCGGTTCATCGTCAGTTTTTTTAAAAGCTACTCTGCTTTAAACAAAAAGCGAACTTTTTGTTTTCATGGTGCATCTATGATGCACCTTTCTTATTCCTCAAAAGAGGGTAAGTGTGAATTAACGTTTATCTGCACGATAAACAACTTTCTCGGAATCTGCTAATTTATCTTGAATTTCCTTTATGTATGTGGCACTATCCAATGGCACGACAATCGGGTCATCTAAACTTCCCTTTTTCCAAGCAGTGACTCGTCCATATTGCCCATCATTTGTTGCAATGTAAACTTGAACTTCACTATTGTCCTCACTATGTGTAACAACAGTTACGTTTGTTATTCCTTCAAGCGGATTTTCATTTGTTCTTTCTTTTGCCATATTTCTTATTTCCCCACAATATTTCTTTGCGAGGTGTACGTCTTTACGTCGCTACCTAATACCTAAAAGCGAAGCGACCTAATGCCTAACTCCTATTCTATGGACCCACCGGGAGTCGAACCCGGATCTCCTCGGTGCAAGCGAAGTATTCTGCCATTAGACTATAGGCCCCTGATTTTGGCCTATTGTCTCCATTTCGAAAGCTTTTCGAAATCGCTCCCGAGTTAGACTATAGGCCCCCCTCCAGCGCAAGTCTACCTTGCACTAGACAAAAATGAAACTAGGATGACCATTCAGTTGCTTAATATAATTTAAGTTCTCGCGTAATAACGCAAAAACAAATTTTAATTTTTGGTAGGAAATTTCGCCGTGAAAAATTTGACACCGCGTACTTAACGTACGCAAGGAAAATTTTTCCAAGAAATTTTCAGCAAAAATTAAAATTAGGAGGTGATCCATCTGCAGGTTCCCCTACAGATACCTTGTGACGACTTAACCTACCTTGTCATACAAAATTTTTTCTCAAAAGAGCTTCAACTCTACATAACTCGGTTGGTTTGACGGGCGGTGTGTGCAAGAGACAGGGACTTATTCACCGGACGGTGCTAACATCCGATTACTACGAATTCCAACGTCATGAGGGTGGGTTGCAACCCTCAATCTGGACTGAGATATGCGTTAGAGGATTAGCTTCTCCTCTCGGAGTCGCATCCCATTGAACATACCATTGCCGCGCGCGTGTAGCCCAGGGGATTAGGGACATATACACCTAACGTAGCCCGCACTTTCATCCTTGTTGCCAAGGCAATCTCGATAAAGTACCCATTTCTGTAGTAATTAACGACACGGGTCTCGCCTGTTACCTGATTTGACAGGTCACTTCACAGCACAGGCTGAAGTCGGCCATGCATCTCCGCTCAGCGTGTCAGGTAAGCCCTTTAGACTGACCTTCATCCTGCTGTCGCTCCTGGTGAGGTTCTGAGTGTAGAATCTAATTGAACCGCACGCGTCACTCGTTGTATGTCTCCCCGCCAATTCCTTTAAGTTTCGATCTTGCGACTATACTTCCCAGGTAGCTCACTCTTCGCCTTCGCTTCAGCACCGAATCCTCCCGAAGAGGGCCCGATGTTTAGTGAGCAGTGTTTACTGCCAGGACTACACGGGTATCTAATCCGTTTTGCGCCCCTGGCCTTCATCCCTCACTGTCAGATTCGTCCTCGTAAGGTGCCTTCGCTCATCGTTAGTCCACCGAGGATTAACACATTTAACCGCTACCCCCAGCGTACTCCTTACGTCTACCGATCTCTAGTTTGCCAGTATCTCCCGCAAGCCCTATGCTTGAGACATAGGATTTCACAAGAGACTTAACAAACAAGCTACGGATGTTTTAGACCCAATAAAAAGGGATGCCACTTGAACTGTCGGTATTACCGCGGCGGCTGGCACCGATCTTTCCCAGTCCTTATTCTCCCACATTTTTACAGTGAGAAAAAGTTTTTCTAAACGAAAAACACTTTGGTTCGCTTTATCACACTTGCGTGCATTGTAAAAGTTCCGCGACTGCTGCACTCCGTAGAGCTAGGAATAGTGTCTCAGATTCCTTCTCGGGGCGACTCCGCTAAGAGCCCCTAACGATCATCGCCTTGGTAGGCAGTTACCCCACCAACAAGCTAATCGTCCGCAGTCTCATCCTCAGGCTCATGTTTCAGGGTTGTCGCGTTCCAGCGACAAACCCCTATCAAGTATTAGCCTCAGTTTCCCGAGGGTATTCTTGACCTGAGGGTAGATTAACTACGTGTTACTGAGCAGTTTGCTTTCCTAATGATGAATCAAAAGAAAAAACTTGCATGTCTAAACCCAAACCAAATAGCTGCATCCTCCAGCAGGATAAACTGGAATTAAACAAATTTATGTAATCAACCGAAGTTGTACAAATCCTTGCTTTCAAAGATTAAAGGTAACCTCTGAAAAATTGCTACTAATAATTAAAACAATTATCAACATCTATAATTATAATCACATGAATATATTTATAGAAAGATCGCTCCATTGCTTTAAGACATAACTAGAATGGTCATCATCACACTCGACACAGAGGTCGGGCGCTCATTCTAGCCTCAAAATTATCAATTGAAGCCTTGGATATTATCTCCAAAGTTTTCATTTTGTAATACTACTCGCAAAAATCAGTTTATAAATCTGTCGCTAATTAAAAAATATTTTATCGACGATTAATTAAAATTTTTCCCCCAATCTTCATCCCTTCAAAAACAATTAAGCTACTTAATCCTCCCAAAACACAAATCCCAAGTTGACTCATTGAAAGCGCAACAAACCCAAACACTTTCCCAAGAGGACTATAAATAGCCGAAAAATGTAATCCAACCGAAATCAGTACAGCATAAATCAAATACTTATTATTCAAAATTCCAACCCCAAACAAACTCTTATCCGACTTACAAGAAAAAACAAAAAACCATTCAAAGAAAATCGCCACGCTAATAGCCATCGTCCTGGCCACATCAATCCCAAAATTTGTCAACCCATAATCAAAAACAAACAGCGACGCTAAAACCATTAAAACTCCAGCAATCAAAATAGGCACCCAAACTCCAGACAGCAACCCATCTGACCGCGGACCTCTTTTCATAACATCTGCATCAATAGGCTCAATGGCCAAAGCCAAGGCAGGCAAAGAATCAGTAACCAAGTTCATCCATAAAATCGCCAACGGCAAAAACACCAACGGCAAACCAAACATTAACCCAAATATCACAATAAAAACCTCGCCAAGATTCGCTGCCATCAAAAACTTAATAGACTTTTTCAGATTATCAAAAATACGACGACCTTCACGAATAGCCAAAATAATCGACGCGAAATTATCATCAAGCAAAACTACATCCGAAGAATCCCGAGCAACATCGCTTCCACGAATACCCATCGCAACCCCAATATCGGCCCGCTTCAAAGCCAAAATATCATTAACACCGTCGCCAGTCACGGCGACTATTTCATTTTGTTTTTTCAAAATCTCAACAATTTTCAATTTTTGTTGTGGCGTTACCCTCGCAAAAATTGTTTTAGTTCTAATAATCTCATGCCACTTATCGTCATTTAATTTGTCAAGTTCTTTTCCTTCAACCGCTTCACCCACTAATCCAATTTTTTCAGCAATCGCTTTCGTCGTCAAAGCCGAATCACCAGTAATAATCTTAACTTTAATCCCAGCACCAATCGCTTCACGAATCGCATCAGCAACTTCTTTCCTCGGCGGATCAATCATTCCAACAAATCCAGCAAACACAAGCCGGTTCTCAGCTTCTTCCTGTGACACATTAACAATTTGCCTGAACCCAAGCCCAAGTACCCTCAGCCCCAAGCCCTCCATCTCTCTTGAAACTTTTGCCAACTCCTTTTTTCTCGTCGCTGTCATCAATTTAACCTTCCCGTTCACTAACTCGCGGCTACATTTATCTAAAACAAATAACGGAGCTCCCTTGACATAACTCGTCTTAATCTTTCCGTCGGCTCGAACTATCGACATCATTTTTCTCTCAGAACTAAATGGAAATTCCTTAATTTTAATATTGATTTCAGTCAATTTCTTTTTACTCAAACCAATTTTTTTCGCAGCTTTAATCAGTGCAACTTCAGTCGGATCCCCAAGAATATCGTCCATCTCATCCCTTGCATTATTACACAAAACTCCAATTTTCAAAACCATCTTTGCATCTTTCTCTGAAGCATAAATTTTATCTACACTAAGTTTTTCTTCCGTAAGCGTTCCCGTCTTGTCTGTGCAAATCACCGTCGCTCGTCCAAGAGTTTCGGCAGCGGGCAATCGTCGAATCAGTGTGTTTACTTTATACATTTTCTTAATCGCAACTGCCAAAGTAATTGCAATAACAGCCGGCAGTCCCTCAGGAATTGCGGCAATAGCCAAACTCACAGAAACTAAAAACATTTCAAGTGTATCAATCCCAACATAAACCCCGACGACAAAAACAAAAGCAACCAATAGTAAAATTGCAATAGAAATATTCCGAGAAAAAATATCAATCTTTTTTTCCAGTGGCATTTTCTCATCTTCGGTCGTCTGAACCAATTCTGCCAATTTCCCAAACTCTGTCTTGTCCCCAGTTTCAACAACAATAGCCGTCACATTCCCACGAACAACAGCCGTCCCAGCATAAAGCATATTTTTTCTATCTGCCAAGACAACATCGCCACCCAAAATTTCAACGATTTTATCGACGGGAAAACTCTCCCCACTTAAAACAGCCTCGTTAGTTTGCAAATTTTCCAATTCCAAAATTCTACAATCCGCCAAAACTTGGTCTCCTGCCTCGAATAAAACAATATCTCCCGGAACAAGAAATTTAGAATCAATTTCTTTCCGCACACCATTCCTCAAAACCATGACCTTGTAACTTAAACTTTGTCTCAACTTTTCAATAATTTCCTCAGCTTTATACTCTTGCACAAATCCAATCACAGCATTCAAAACAACAATCACCCCAATCACCCCGGCGTCAATCCAGTTCTCCATAATCGCCGACAACATCGTCGCGATAATCAAAATATAAACCAACAATGAATTAAATTGTTCCAACAAAAGTTTCAACAAACTTTTTCTTTTATGTTCACGAAGAACATTTTTCCCAAACCTCGCAAATCTTTTTTGCACCTCACTCTCACTCAATCCATCCCCAGAACTTTCAACCTCTCTCAACACCTCTTTCGACGACAACGCGTGCCAATCCATAATTTACAAAACAAAATCAGAATTATAAAGTTTCCTAACTGTTATCATCAATCGTATTTATGACTAAAAACGATTTTCTCCAAATAAATTATTTGTTTTTCAATATCATAAGAAAATATAATCCTTAACTTCCCGATTCTTATTCTACAGCTTCCCGAAAAATCATACTTCATATGTTTATATCTTTCAGGACATTCGGCGACTTCTTTAATTTTATTTTTAATTCTCGATTTAACCGAAGAATCTAACCTCTTAAAATCACTTTCAAATTGCCTCGAAGAAAAAATTTCATAACCCATTAAAACTCACAACGTCGCCCATTTTTATTTCATCTTTCGCTTTCTTGTAAGATTTCATAAATTCAGAATTATTCATAAGCTCCAGAGATTCAATCATTAATTGCAAATCTTCAATTATATCTGAAAACACTTTCTTATTTACGCAAAGAATTTCTTCCATAAAGTAAATTAGTAAATTAGATTTTTATAGCTTTTGGTATTTGATGCAGTTTCGGAGACTCTAAAACCAGTTTTACCTATAATTCAAACTCTTAAAATTAACTCAAGAGGGCACATCCCAGATTCTCTAACATTCCCTGGAATCACTTCCTTAAATTTTGCTAGCATTTCCTATAGAAAGAATCTGCTTCCAAACTTGACTCTCTTTTTGTAGATGCAATTGCAAGATTATAAGCCATCGAGAGCATTGAACCAACTTCTCCTGCTATATATATTTCTTTATCATTCATAATAAAAAAATCCATTAAGAGTTTATAAAACTTATCTCAAAAATTCACTACCAACACATCCTAACAAAAAATCATCGACGATAATCACCAAGCTCCTCACCCACTCCAAAAAAATAGAATTATAAAGTTTCCTAAACTCCCTCGGTAGCCCCTTCCCCAACTAAAATACTTTCCTTATCCACATCTCTATTATTCAATACCGACTTAGCTTCCTCATCTGCTTTCTCAGCCAACTCTCTCATCTTCTCCTCGATCGCACTTTCTCCACTCTTCAGCTCTCGCTCTTTCTTCTCTCTCGCCAACTTCTTTTTCCTTGGCTCCTCTAAAATCAATTCCTCGCCGACAAAATTCTCCAGCGACGGCAACGGCTTATCAATCTTATGCGCCTTCATATACTCTCGAGCCATCAACCAAAAAAACAATCCCATCGACTTATTCGACTTATTATTCCCAATCATCACGACATCAACATTCGCAGTATGATTATTAGTATCACAAATCGCAGCGACGGGAATTCTAATATTCTTCGCATCCGCCAACGCATTCTTATCCATCCACGGGTCGCAAATCAAAACCATTTTCGTCTCAATAAAATTATCCAAAATAGTATTAGTCAAAATTCCGCTCGGATACTTCTTTGTAAAAATCCTAACTCCAGTCAACTCAGCAAACATCTTCACCGCTCTCCACCCCGCCTCTCTCTTACAAATCAAAGTCCAATCTTCCGGCTTAAACTGCTTCACAAAATCAATCCCGTCCGCCAACTTCTTATCAACCAATAAAGTATTTAAAATCGCCAAACCATCCAATCTCCGTCGATAAACATATTTCCTCATCGTCGGCGTGATAACTTTCGTTCCCAAATACGCCGCCGTCTTAATATAATCTTCAAGAGGAGTCAAAATCGTCTGATCATCTTTCTTTTCGCCATCACTTACGCTTAGCGTTATCTTTTTCTTATCAGGTTTTTCAATCACCTCTTGTTTCTCGAGACTATCATCTACAGCTTCCTTAACATTTTTTTCTGTTTTAGTTACCATAGTATAATTCCGCTCAGGAGTTTACGCTACTACTTGTTTCCAAGCCCCGCACCTGATACGTAAAACTAAAGAGAAATTTGACTATATAAAGTTTAGCGTCAAAAAGAAGTATATACTCTAGTATACAAATTAATTTTCAAAATTCAATCCTAACCCCAAACATCGGAACAGGAAAAAAATAAAGAGACTTCTTTTTCTTGTCCCAAAAAAATCCAACCCAAAAATCATACCACGCAAACATAAATTTAATCTTCATCTACTACCCTCTTCAACCAAATTCTCTTAAAAAACGAAAGCGTCACAGTAGACAACAAAAAAGCCACAGCAGGCACAATAGAATTAACAAATGGCTTCGGTAAATCCGCGAAATAAAAAAACAAAACAATAACAAAATAAGTTAAAACAGCAACAAGAAACCTACGAATCCAACTCGTCTCCCAAGCCTTATCCAACTCGACTCTCCTATTTCTAGCTTTAAGTATTTCAATTTCATTTTCTAATTTCATTTTCTCCTCTCAATCTTCCCCAACCTCTTCTTAATACCAACAATCTCCGCATCCTCCTCAATATTAAAAATCCTTTCAAGTATAACCAAGCCAACAAACACAAGAACAAAAGTAAACAAAAACCCCTCAACGCTAAGCCTCTTTATCTGAGAAACATCCAAGTCAAAAAACAAACCATGAACAATCATCATTACGGACGCAACCACAGAAAAAATAAAAGTAGCAAAAAGTTTTTTTCTAAACCTCTTTTTCATATATCAAATAAACATACAATACTTATAAAGATTTTCCAAACATCCCCAGCCTACTACCAACTATTTACTGCCAACTACCTACTACGAACGCATAAGCGTTCGTTCAATCTCCATCACCCTCTTTAACTTAATTAACCTTTCCCGTCCCCAAATCCCGCACTTAATAAATTGTCCGCCAAACCCGACACAATAATCCGCCAAAATATCATCCATCGTCTCTCCACTCCGATGCGAAAAAATCATCACAATCTTGTTCTTCTTGCAAAACTCGACAACTTTCTTAACTTCCAAAATCGAGCCAATCTGGTTCGGCTTCACAATCATCGCGTTAATAACTTTCCCCTCAACCGCTCGCCTCACCAACTTCAAATTCGTCGTCGTCAAATCATCTCCAACAACCAACGTCTGTTTAGAAACATTATTTGTAATCTCAGCGAACCCCGAAAAATCGCTCTCGTTCATCGCATCTTCGACGTAAAAAATCCCAAACTTTTTCACCAACCTCTCGACATAATCCGCCTGGTCAACTTTGTCCCGAACTAAATTCTTATTCTTATAAATATAATATCCTTTATCATAAAAAGTCGCCGCCGCAAAATCAACTCCAATCCGAACGCCAAATTTTTTCCCGAGTTTCTGCAAAATTTCCAAAACTTCCTCGTTCGTCTTCCTCGTCATCCACGCTCCCTCATCGTCTCTTTCAGTGCCCCGCAACATTCCGCGGATTCTGCTCTCCTGACGCCTGACGCCTGACGCCTGACACCTACGCAAAGAAGTGAGAAACTTCTTCGCGTATTCATAAGCTCTCAAATTCAAAGTCACCGCCCGCGCAAAACTTTTTTCTTTCGGAATCAATAAAAACTCTTGAAAATCCGGACGCTTCCCTTTAATTAATTTAGAATGCAAACCACCTCCGATACAATTTCCGACTGGCATCGGCATCTTCGGCTTCAACCCATCATTAACATCGTCATTGATAAATTCCCACAACTCTTTTCTTCTCCAAGCCGCTGCCGCTTTCAAAAAAACTCCCTCGACGACATAATTAACATTCCCGCCAAATTGCCCGTACCTCACCTCAAACTTCCGCATCAACTCAACAACTTCTTTCAAATCGTCAACTTTCTTAATCATAAAATTCCGATATTTCAAACTCCGGCAAAAAACTTTCAACATTTTCAAACTATGTTCAATTCCTCTCGAACTCCACGGCTCAACTTCACTTCGTCCTCGCGATTTTCCCGTCGGCGCCGAACACTTAAAATTTCCCTCATAACTATCTAGTTCAATCTCAATCGTCCTCTCGCCCCGCGAATTCCGAATCACCCTCGGCGTCACCTCTCTAATAAACATACAAACAAAAGTAAACGAACGTTAATAAAACTTTTTATTTATTTTCCAAATAAGCTTTTCCTATCCTTTCCCCGACGCAACCATTATAATTTTCAACATTAAGTAAGTGCCCCATCCTGCAAATAAGTTTCGTTCCAAAAACTTTCCATCCAGATAATTCTTTCAACATAGTCGTAAGCTCCAAACATTCCCCACTCGAACAAAAATTACTTGTGCACTCATAATTATTTTCACACATCGCCCAGTCACCATTTTTATCAGGCGACTTTTGGTCCAACCATTCTGAATTATCCGAACAATAAGTCCCCTTTATCCTATGCCCGTAAGAATAACATTTTTCATTCAATGTACAGCCATCGCAAGATGATTCGGGAACTATTTCCCCCGTCGGTTCTGGAACACACGCCCCATCCTTACATCCATTCGGACAATTATAAGAATACCATCCTGTCCATCCCTCTTCACATCCTCCCTCATTTAAATAGGTATTATTATAACAATGGTCTGTTAAGGTACCTATCTCATTAATGTTTAGGTAAGTCGAACCTTTTGTATTTCCCTTCACATAATAATCCAATCCACCGTCGGAGTCTGTGCAAGTTGCCGTAACCATTTCATTATAACACGGAACATCACCAACAATCGTATACATCCCATCCCCATTCAAATCATACTTCCCCTCACAACCCTCTCCATTATAAATACAATTCACAAAATCCTCTTGATTAATTCCAGCCGGAGATTTACAACCAATTGAAGCAATACATACACCACCTTCACAACCATTAGGACAAGAATAATAAATTTGTGAATAACCATTAACTCCATCTACAACTCCACTTACATTACAATAAACTTCCCTTAAAATATTTCCACTACAAAAATCCTCTGAATAAGTATTATATCCAATTTGAGGACTATTGGTTAAGTTTAAATTTCCCCTCACATAATAATCCAATCCACCGTCGGTGTCTGTGCAAGTTGTCGTCTTATTAGATAAAATATCTACCAAATCCAACAAATCAAAATCATCAATTCTTCCATTCCCATTTACATCTGCGCAAATAATTTTTTTATCTTGTTCGTTAAATACCGACCCCAGTGCCCAAATTGCCCGAAGGATAATAATATCCTGGTCATTAACTACATTATCAGAATTCATATCTCCGATAACACTCGGACTTCGAGAACAAACATAATTCCAAGAATTTTTACAATCATCCATTCCATGTTGGCTAATAACTCCACGACTATACATATCAGAACAATCCAAAACCATAAAATCATTTGTCATACATTGCGACAATTCACAAATTTGTCTACATCCACCATTTTCACAACCATTAAGACAATCATATTGAACATTAGCAGGATTCCCATCATTATTACAAATACTTTCAGAAAGTTTTACAGAACTAACACAAAAATCCTGTATTTCATCCCATCCTTCTTTTATTGCATTCCCCTTCACATAATAATTCAATCCACCGTCGGAGTCTGTGCAAGTTACCGTCGCCGTTTCATTATAACACGGAACATCACCAATAATCGTATAAACTCCGTCGCCATTTAAATCATAGGCTGGTTTACAACCTACCTCATTGTAGATACAATCTGTGAAATCAGTTTTACTAATCCCAACAGAAAATTTACAAGCTGGTGTCACACACGCTCCATTCTTACAACCACCCGAACAATTATAATACTTCTCTCTTTCATTATTACTTTCACAATATTTTTCAATCACTCCCCTGTTCGGATAATTGTTATCATCAGTATAACATTCATCCGTATAAGTTCCTTTCAGGGGGTCAACAACACTACCTTTCACAAAAAGTTCTATTCCACCGTCGGAATCTGTGCAAGTTGCACTATAAACCTTCGGCAAATATCCTTCAACTCCTTCATACACCCATCCTGCCGTTATATATTCAGGTTGTTCAAGTTTCAACTTCTCACTACTACTCGTCGTATAAAAATGATTTGAAAGTTGTGAATTCCAAAATCTGTAAATAGCATCCCTATCACTTCCTGAAGCACTATAAACATAACCAACAATTCCTTCATAAGCAAAACCCAATCCCATCACCTTCGTTTTCTCAGATTCCTTCGTCGTATAAAAATGGTCCTCCATCGAAGAACTCCAAAATCTATACAAAGGAACTGTTCCAGAAACTTGATTTGTAAATACATAACCCAAAGAACCTTCATCAACATACCCCAAACCTATCGCCTTCGTTTTCTCAGACTCTTTCGTCGTATAAAAATAGTCACCACTATTTGAATTCCAAAGTCTATACAGCGGAACAAATTCAGAAGTCGAATCACTCACCACGTTCCCCGTCGTCTTGCCAAAAATATCAGAAAACCAACCCGCACTCGAAAACGCCAAAGACATCACAACAAAACAAGAAATAAAAACAACCGTCAAACTCTTTTTCATACGCGCACCAATAACCCTTTCTTTATAAATATTTTCATAAATTTGTTATCATCATGTAATAACTACAATACGAAAGATTTATATAGTTAAATAGATACTACTATAACATGAATACAAAAAAGAGTTCACTAAAAAATAAATTAACATCGATAGTTTTAACTGGATTATCTCTTTTGCCGACGACAAAATTAAAAGCACAAGACACAAACTCAGCAGATTACAACCCAGCAACTTCACAAAGAGTTATAGAATTAGATATTGCAAACCCCTTAGCGACATCCGACTCAAGAGCAAAAGCAAATTATTCTACAAACCAAATTATTAATTATGCTTTAAACGAATCAGAAAATGACTCACTTCCCTTGCGTCTTGCAAAAACTGCCGGCGATTTATATGGAGCATATTTTACCGCATACATTTTTCACGAAGCAGGACACGAAGGTGCCGATTTAAAATTTGGCAACGGATTTAGAGGCTGGGACTTGACGCCAAAAATTGCACCGACGGAAAAAACATTAGATACTCCCGACAAAAAGGCCACATATTATTCAGCAGGATTAAATCAAAATACTTTGAACTCCGAAAAAATTTGGGAAAACGGACAACGATTCGGGAATTTCAGCGACGCTGGCCTCTTGTTTAATTCTCTTTACGAGTCCTTTTATTCTCCAAATCAAAACACAAGAAGCAACATGAACACAGGAGATGATTTGGAAAGTTATTGCAACGCACTAGAAGAAAAAAGAATTCACGAAACACCAAGGGGAATAAAAAGAAAATCTTTAATCGCCAACGCATTAACGTTTCAAAATTACGAAAGCATTTATAACTTATTTAACTACGCCATGAATGGACATACGAACAACAAGCCCACAACTTTCAGCGTCGGCAATTTAGAAATCACGCCACCAATCTTCAATCAATATTTAACACACAATGGAAGTTATCTCCAAGGAAATGTTTTCATAAATCCACAAAAGAAAAATCCAATTAAAATTTCAGCCGGTTTTACCGACGACAAAATAAGAGCGGGTGCGAAAGTTTACGACGTCAAGCTTTCCGATAAATTCAACTTTAGTCCATATACTTACGCAGATACAAACGGCGGTTTTTCCGTCGGAAGCGATTTTGGATACAAGGCAACAAAAAATATCGAGCTAACAGCAAGAGTAGAATTCAATCATAAAGATATTCTAGAAAACGATGTGAAAGACGAAGGAAACGGATTAAATGCGACGGCCGGAATAAGATTAAGATTTTGAATCAGAAAAGATAAAAAGCCCACATTCTTCAACTATTTATGAAAATAGACATTAGCCAAATTGAGAATGAAAAAAGTCTGATAGCAATTTATCTTTTCGGAAGTGTCGCCGAAGGGAAACAGAGTAGTTTATCAGACATAGATATCTGTATTATGGGAAAATTTTCTGAAAAACAAAAACTAAGAATACTAAGCAATATGCCGGAAAAATACGACGTTTCTTTTTTTGATGAACTGCCGATATGGATAAAAATCCGAGTGTTCAAAGGAAAGCCATTATTTATCAAAGATAAAGAAGAGCTTTACAAAATTAATTTTAAAACTCTTGAAGAATACGAAGACTTTAGGCCATTGATTCAGAGAAGAATATTAAGGAGGTTTGGAGAATATGCGCGACCTTGAAAGAATAGAGTTAATCATACAGGATATTGAAGTTTACAGGAAGAAATTAAAAGATTTTAATATTAAAACAAAAAAAGACCTTGACGACGATAAAAATTATTTTTCTTCCTCGATGTTAGTTTTCAATATCATAAATCGACTGATAGATTTGGCAGAAGAAGTTGTCAGACAAAAAAATTTAATTGTTGCATTCAAATACAAAGACTTTTTCGATTCCTTATTACAAGCAAAATTAATTTCAAAAAAAACGTCGGAAGAATGCAAAGAACTAATCGCGTTAAGAAATAAAATTTCTCACCGATATGGCAAAGTAACAAAAGAAGAAATTTTAAAATCAATACAGAAAGTCAATGTAATTGAAAACTTTATCGAAGAGCTGAAAAAAAATTTAATTTAACAGAGCTGAGCAAACAACTCCTCTACTCCAAATCTTCACCGCTCTTCTCTTCCCCGACTCCTTCGTCAATTTCAGAACTTTCTCCAGAATCGGCCAACTCCATCATCTCGCCACCGTCGGAAATATCTCTTTCCTCTTCTTTTTCTGTCCTAATCTTCTCCGCATCTGAAACAACACTATCCTCAATCTTAATCCTTTCGATATTATCTTCACTTCTCATCGGCATCGGACGATTAACAGAAATCGGCAAAACCCCAGAATCCAATTCCTTCTCCGCAATTCTCAACGGGTCATAATTAACACCCTCTAATTCTTCCTCGTCAATATCAATCAACAACGGCGCATCCATCGAAATCTGCAAACCTCTCGCCCCGATAATCCTTGCCCTTTCATACTTCGAAAATTTTTGTTTCTCCATCGTTACGCTACCACGCACAACCCATGTTGTTTATAATTTATTATGTAGTAAACATCAGCCGAAGTTAAACTTCCAAAAATCTCGCTCGAAGGTAAAAACGACATCAAACAAAAACGACAAAGACAAGAATAATTCCCAGAAAATATTCCAGCATGTCTTAAAGTTGTTCTGCCCTTTTCACTAATTCCCCCATCGGAAAAATCTCCCATATCATACACGCCCATTTGAAAAAAAACATCTGCAAATTCAACTCTCCCGACCCCATAATTCTCAAGCTGAACATCATCATCAATCTCAACATCGCCTTCTAATCCTAAAGATTTTCTCACAACGTTTTTTACATCTTCAACATTCATTTTATTACCTTTCATATCCTCGCAGGAAATTAGCAAGAAACCTTGGTTTCTTACCCAAACACATACTCCTTAATTTTAGGAAATAGTTCAACCCACTTATCTTCAATCAACTTTAAAATATTTTCCATATCCTTAGAACTAATTGCCCCAGATTTCCCTTTCTGCATCGCTGTAATTCTCGGTTCACCCTTATTATCGCCAATCGCAACACTCAATCTAAAATCTGAAATGAGTTCTTCCTCTCCCCCAACATCAGCAACAATAACATCGCCAACTTTGTGAAACGTCATATTAAAAGACAATGCATCTTTATTTAGCGGAATAGAATCCTCAGTAAAACCTTTTTCAACCACCCCATTCTCAGAATCATAAATCGGCATCTTCGCATTCCCAATCGCAATCAACGCCGCAAGCCCCGCAACATCCAGCAAATTCCCGTCGTCGTTAATCGCAACAATATCAACAAAAACCTGCCAAACCTTCTCGCCTTCCTTGATACACAACTTCTTAAAATCAATAAACCCACTCTCGCGAATTCCCCTATCAATAACCCTCGCCAACTCGACCGACTCAATTCCCGGCCTTCCAATATCAAACTCATTCGACGCCATCGGATGCAACTCCGCACTCGTCATAAAAGTTCCCTCATCAGGAGAATCCGGATACGGAACAGCAACTGCCAAATGAACACCGGCATAAACCTCGGTTTTCCCAAACTTAACCTTAACACTCGCCGCCGCATTTTTGCTAATCCCTCGCTCGACAACAATTTCCCGATAATCCCCGACACCACGCCCATCCAACCTCTTCCCCTCTTTCAAGCACTCAATAATTTTCTCTTTCTGTAGATTCGGCATCACATAATCACTCATCTCCAACGCTCCCGCTTTTCAAAACTTCAATCTGAACTTTCAAAACATCCTCACACGCTTTCTTCCCCATCTCAATAACTTTCATTAACTCATCAGGCGAAATCTTCCCATCCAACTGTAACAACGCAATTTCCTTACTTCTCGAAGTAACGGCCAATGGAATATCAGTCGAACCCTCACCATCATGAAAATCTTCTTCCTCTTTATTCACATCAACAACCAAAGTTTTATCAACTTTACCGACGGCAATCGCAGAAATCATTTCCCTCATCGGAATTCCAGCATGAGCCAACGCAATCGAAGCTGCATTCAAACCAGCAACCCGAGTTCCCGCATCCGCTTTCGGAATCTGGATAAAAACATCAACAACCGTATTTGGAAAACCACTCAAATCAACAACCGAACTCAACGCCCACTCGACAACTTTCGAAATCTCCTCACTCCTTCTCGACGGTCCAGGTCTAATCCTATCGCTCACCGAAAATGGCATCATCCCATAATTAACTCTCAATACTCCTGTCTTCGGGTCTTGCATATGTTGCGGATGCAAAGTCCTCGGACCCCTAACAACCGCAATTGCCTTCGTCCCACCAGTCTCAAAACTAGCCGAACCATCAGCCGACGGCACAATTCCAATTTCAGCAATCATCGGCCGAACCTCGTCAATCTTCCGCCCATCAACCCGTTTCATATATAAACTTTTTTTCCCCGCCATCACCCTTCCTCCCCATCGGTATTTTCAGCAACAATCTCAACATCATCCTTCGAAACATTCAACCCCATTCCCTTAATAAACTTCTCAACCCGTTCTGTCAGCCCATTCGTCGTCACATTATCAGCAATAAACTCAATAATTTTTTTCACCGCAATTTCATCATCAATATTATGCCCCGAAACCCAAATCTTTCCATTCTGCCCGACGGTAATATCGCACCCCGTCGCATTTTTAATAATTCTAACCATACTTCCCTCTTTCCCGATAACTCGCGGAACCTGATTCGCTCCAATCGAAACAATCATCCCGCCCTCAATCTTTCCAAACCCTCTCATCTTCATAGAAACATCAACTCCCCGCGACTTCACATCCCAAACTTTCACAATAACCGACTCACCAAAATCCAAAAATTCCCTCATCTCATTTTTATTAACATAACGTGGAACTTCAGCGACGGACAAAAACGCATTCTGTGCCCCGCCAAAATCAATCAACCATCCATTAAAAGTAATATCAACAATCGTCCCAATAATAGTATTCCCACGACGAGGATAATAAGCTCCCGAAATCGGCACAACCCGAACATGCTTTTCAAAAATATTCATAATCCCATAACGTCCCGAAACAACATCAATCCCGTCGCGATAAGCACCCTCGCCAGGCAAAAACTCCCGCCCCGAAACTATCGTTTCACCCGGAACCACAACTTGTCTTTTTTCACTAACCATTATTCATCTTCGAGATAATCTATAATCAAACGACATCCACTGATGCCCAAATTTTTCTCGTATCACAATCCTTAAGAAAAACGGTTTTTAAACTTTACGATTTCACTTCCTCACTCATAACACTTCCACTCGTCGCTGAATTAATCCTATCATAAAAATCCATAACCAAACCAGCCGGCATCTCGACAACAACTTCCAAATCCCCATTATTCTTCCAATCCTCGCTAACCATAAACTCCTTCACAATCCCATACGCCTTCCCGGTATAAATCGCCGGAACAATCAGCTTAACCCTCTTCTTCTCAATATTAATCGGCAATACCTTCGCCAAAGCATCAACAATCTCGCCAACCTGCGACTCAATCGACTTATTCTTCACATTAACATGCGCCTCCTCCAAAGCTTTCATAATCCTATCCGGCGTATAAGGCCGACCCTCAGGCGACACCGCATTCCGAACCAAAAAATCAACCACCTGCTTATACTTCGCATCATGCCCCTTCTTCACAAAATCCGCCGGCTTCTCAATCTCCCCACTCCGAATAATCTTCTCAGCAACCTCCATAAAATCAGAAGTCTCAAAAGATTTCTGCAAATCCTCACCAGAAGCATGCTCACCAGATTTCAAATTATAAAAAACCGCATTAGTCAAAACAGCGACGCCAACATTCCCCTCACCTTTCCGAACCTTCAACGCCTCGTCCAAATCTACCAAAATCTCAAAATGCTTCCCATCTCTCGTAGCCCTCGCCGTCGTCTGCACCATAAAAATATTCATCAACAATAATATATAAACCTTCTCAAAAATTCGTGTACATTCGTGTAATTCGTGGCTAAAAATTCCCCCATCAAAACCTCTTCCACTCACTCTTAACTCCACTCAATTGTTTAGAAGCCATCACCAACTCATCATAAATTCCGTCGAGCAAATCATAATCCTTAGCTTCTTCTAACGTCACCCAAGCAAACTCATCACACTCTTCTTTTTGCAAAACAACCTCACCACTTTCCCAATCCGCAACACAAGAAATCACCAACGACGGCGCCCCATCCCCATGAACCGTCGCCAAACTCGTCACATACTCAATATTCCGAATATCAATCCCAACCTCCTCACTAACCTCGCGTCTCAAAACTTTCTCTAAAACATTATACCAATAATCCTTCGTATCCTTTGGCAACCCAACATAATCACTCATCTCCAACTTCCCGCCCGGCACCGTCCACATATTTGGGAATCTCCTCTTGGTCGCCGACCGCTTCGTCAACAAAAATTTCCCATCCTTTACAATAATCGCCGTAATTGCAACCTCGTGCAAAAACTTATTTTCCATAAAACTCAATAGAAACAAACTATAAATAACTTTCCGAAGTCCATATCCATCCGCGCCGTTCGCGGTTAATTTTCCTCTACTTCACTCCCACCCATTCTACTAATCCCACCAACTCCCAAAATCCCAATATCAAATCTCTCAACATTGAAATTATCTCCCTGTATTTCTCTAAAAATATCCAAAGCCAACTTAACACCCTCCTGGCTCGTCATCCCATCCCGATACTTCTCCCTCAATATCTTTTTAATTTTCTCATCATCCTCGCCAATCGCATTTGCCTTATATCTCAAATAATTCCCTGTGATATCTGTGATATACAATGTCGGCTTTCCATCAATTCCCGCAAACATCATCGAAGCGCCAAACGGACGAGCCCCGCCATATTGAGTAAACTGCTGTTTCAAATCCGCTACATCCCGAACAATCGCTTCAACACTCGGCGCCGAATCATAAGTTACCCAATGCTGTTGCGCCAAAACCCGTGCCTTCTCAATCAAAACTCTCGCGTCCGAAGTAATTCCCGCAAAAACAACCATGATATGCCCGTCAACCTCATTAATCCTATTTGCCGATTCCTCAACTAATAATCTATCCCTTTGTCGTCTGTCGGCAACAATAACGACGCTACCATTACAAACAATTCCAATTGAAGCCGAACCCAACCTAATTGTTTTTTCCGCATATTCTACCTGAAGTATGTGCCCATCGGGCGCGAACATCGTCGCCGCTCGGTCATACCCCATTTGCTGATGCTGAATATCTTCCATTTTCGTTTATGTAAATGGCATGAAGGTTATACCAACCTTCTTCCATGACATAGCTTAGAATTTACCTTAATAAGCTTTATTGTTTTTACCCAACCCTTTAATCGTCCCACTAACTTTCTCAATCTTAATTCCAACAAAAGCCAACGCCGCCCGCACATCATCTAATGACTTTACTAAACAACTTCCAACAGTTTTTGTCCCAGATTTTCCAACAAACATATAAGCAGATTTACCAAATCCCAAAATCCCAAGATATTCCAAAATCGCCTTCTCAACTTTCTCATTTGAAGTACTGACTAAAAAATATCTTCTCTTGTCTCGCGCAGATGGCTTAAGTTTTAATTTTTTTATCATTTTTCTTTTTGTATTTCAATCTTTTTAATTTCTTCTTATTTTTCTTATAACCCAAATCTTTTAATTTCTTCTTATTTAATTTAATAACAACAAAAACAATCCCAACCAAAACCACAACCAAAACCAAGACAACCCATAAATAATTCCCGACAACTTCAACTTTAGTTTCAATAATTTTCTCATTGCCCCCAATAACCTTTAATTCAATCGACTCATTAATCAACTGAATCGTCAACTCCGCCTCGTCACCAATAATGGCATCTAACTTCACAAATAAATCATAATAAATCACCGACGTCAAATTCAATTTCACAGATTGTCCGACACCCAATTTCAAATTAATCGGCTCACTTTCAATAGTCAGTTCAACATAATCATTTCCAACTTCATTAATGCTCAATAAATGTCTCCCGCCCTCAAAATCAAAAATACTAAAATTAATTTTATCATTTTTTTTTAACTTCTGAGTGTAACCATCTCCGATTTCATTAGTATTTACTTCATAAATTTTTGGCAAAAACAAAACATTCACAGAACTTCCGCCACCTCCACCAGGCGAACCACTCAATCTTACAACAGCATTAGTCGTAAAACTATCAGAATTATTGGCGCAATTCCCAGCCCTATCACAAGAACTCACAAGATAATTATAATTTGTCGACGGAGAAAGTCCAGAAATCACAATTGAATGACTTGTTACATAACTACTCAAACTCCCGCTAACATCTCCGCTAATAGAAGAATTCGCCAACTCATTCGTCGTCCAACTTATCGTCGCACCAGAACCACTAACGCTTTTCGAAAGCGAACTAATAACTGGAACCCCAGTGTCAAAAACAATATTATAATTTAAGTTACCCCACGAAAAATTACTTGCATTATTTACTCCAAGACAATTCCAAGAATAATTTCCATCTTCGACAAAACTATAATTAAAAACACTCGCATTATTAAAACCAGAAATATTCTTCGTTAAATTATAATTCAAATTCCCACTCGAATTCCACAAATAAAATGTCACATTAGAAAGAGAATAATTCCCATCAGAAACAACCCGACAACTAAAATTTGTATCATTAACATTAGTATAGCCACCATCTTCAGGCAACAACAGCGTCGTAAAAAGCCCGCCGATAGTTAAACTAAAATTTTCAAAAGCATAACCAGAATTCCCAAGCGCATCAACTCCAAGACAATTCCAAAAATACAAACCTTCGCTCATGTTAGTTATATTAAAACTCACTTCCCCTACAACACCGCTTAAATTACTTGTCGCATTATAATAAAGTCCGCTCGAATTCCAAATTTTCAAAGTCAAATTCGCCAGTTGCCAATCCGTCGCATTACAAACAAAAGTCCAATTAACATTCGCATCAACAGAAAAATTCACAGGCGACACGAGTTCAATATTTGGCGCGATATTATCAATAGACAAAACAGCATCGTAAACATTTATTCGAGAGAAGTTATTACCACTCAAAGAATCATAAATTTGTTTTCCGGTGTCATTCAAAATACTTCTGACTTGACTCGGAGTTTTACTTTGTCCAGTTAATTTTAACATTTGATTAATAATTGCAATTGCTCCAGCAACCATCGGCGTCGCCATAGAAGTTCCATTGAGTCTCATGTAATAATTAGAATAACCATAATCATTCAAAAAAACATGATAAGTGGGAGATGTAGAATTTACATTTACACCCGGGGCAAGAAGTATATCTGGAAATCCATTGCTTCTATATGCCCAATTTACATATGCATCCAATTTATCCACAGCACTAACTCGCGTAACATTCGGCAAACAAGCCGGACTTGCTATTCCAGCAACCGGATTATCTCCATTCCCCGTCGCTATAACAACAGAAATATTTTTTGCAACAGCAATATTAATAGAACTTTCAATATTCGCAGGATCATAACAGCTGGCTTCACTAGAATACTGCCCACCCCCAAGACTAAGACTTATTACAGAAATATTATAAGCGTTAATTTGCGTATCGTTAGAACACCAAGAAATTGCCTTGGCTATGTCTAACGAGGAACCAGACCCACTCGAATTCAAAACTTTAACCGCAACAATATTTGCCCCTTTGGCGACTCCATTAATTCCCCCAGAGGCAGCAACAATTCCCGCAACATGAGTTCCGTGCCCATTATTATCACTGGCATTATTGGACTCACCTAAGTTCCCATAACAACAATTACTATTCGCACCCTCGGAAAAAGAACAAAAACATTTTTGCGCCAAAACCTTTCCCTGAATATCCAGATGATTCACGTCAACACCACTATCAATTACACAAACTGAAACACGACTCCCATTAAGATTTTCATTTGAAACTTTTTTCGACCAAACCCCAGTAGTATTAATTATATCAACACTATCTTGAAGAAAAGCACGAACTTCCAAATCAGGACCCACAAATTCATAGCCACGTTTTTCCATCTCTCTAATTTTCTCATTATCAACATCAACAACTACAAGATTTCCAAATTTATTTTTCACATCAACATCAATAACAGAATTAACATAACTAAAAGAAGTTACCGATTTAAAATTACTCATGCTGTTTGGAGTTTTCATAATCACTCTCATTTCATCCCCATTCGCTCCCTGCACAAAAAATCCCATAAACACAATCCCAACAATCAAAATTACAAAAACAAAACTACTCAAAAATTTATTCATTCCACTTCACCTCACAATTTCCGTCGACAAATGCACAACTTCCTTCCCCGCAATCCATCGTTTCACCACGACATTCTTGAGTACATATATTCATTTCACAATTCGGGGCATCATTTTCCAAAACACACGAAGAAGCATGACAACAACTTGCCGAAACACATTTTTGAATTCCTTCAAAAGAACAATCTCCCCTGTAAAAATCCCATTCTTCACATTCCTGTCCGTCGACAGAAACACAATAACCTACCTGTCCGCCATCTTCATTCTTTATTTCTAATTTGCCACCCTGATTAATACAATAAACAGACGCAGGATTTGCTATCTGTGAAAAATTGTTCTCAAAATTTCTTTCACCAATAAAATCATAATTCCTAACAAACCAGAAAAACCCCACAACAAACAAAACTACAATCAATCCAATCAATCCAATCAGCCCTTTTTTATTCATAATAAATCAAATTCCAGCAAGGTTAAAAACATTGCTACAATTTAAAAACTCAAATCACTAAACACAATAAATGGTGAAAATACATACAGTTGGCGGGTTCTCAGAAGTCGGAAAAAATATGGTGGTAATCGAACTCGAAGAAGACGCGTTCATCTTCGACGAAGGTTTTTTTCTCCCAGCAATAGTTTCGATGCAAGAACGGGACAAAATTCTTACTGAAAAAAAATTAAAATCTATCGAAGCAATTCCACAAGATTCAGTTATAAATAATATTCGTCATAAAATTCGAGCACAATTTATCAGCCACGCACATCTTGACCATGTCGGTGCAATTCCATTTTTATCCAACAAATACAACGCACCGATTTACGGAACGCCATTTACAATCCAAGTTCTTAACTCACTTCTTTCCGACAATAATATAACCCTCAGAAACAGAATTCACGCAATAAAACCCAACACAACTTTTTACATTAACGGTAAAAACCAAAAATACAAAATTGATTTTATAAATATAACACACTCAACTGCGCAATGTCTCATGATTGCAATTCAAACACCAAAAGGCGCAATTCTCTACGCAAATGATTTCAAGCTCGACGATACTCCAACCTTCGGATTAAGACCAAATTATAAAAGATTAAGAGAAATCGCGAAGGACGGCGTTCTATCTTTTATTGTTGACTCATTATATTCCGGCTCTGAAAGAAAAACTCCATCAGAAAAAATTGCAAAAGCATTACTTCAAGAAGTTCTTCTAACAATCCAAAATAGAAACGCAGGAATGATTATAACAACATTCTCGTCACACATAGCACGGCTAAAATCAATTGTAGAATTCGGAAAAAAATTAAATCGAGAAGTTATTTTTCTCGGAAGAAGCTTGGATAAATATTCAACCGCAGCAAAAAATATAGGCATAGCGCCATTTCTCAAAAATATAAAAATATCAAAATACCGACGACAAGTTGAGAAAACATTACACAAAATTGAAAGAAAAAGAAAAGATTACATGATAGTTTGTACAGGACATCAGGGCGAACCGGGCTCAATTCTCGAAAGATTATCAAGGCACGAACTTCCATTTAAATTAAATCACGATGATAACATTATTTTTTCTTCAAGTGTAATCCCAACACCAATCAATAAAGAACAATTTGCAAAAATGGAAAATCGTTTAAAAAAAAGTAAGCCAAGAATTTTTAGAGATGTCCATGTTTCAGGCCACGCTGGGAGAGAAGACCTCAGAGATATAGTACATATAATGAATCCGCAACACATAATTCCTGCGCATGGCGGACTCGACAAAACAAAACCAATGGCCGACCTATCAAAAGAACTTGGATATAAACTCGGTAAACAATGTCATTTAATGCAAGATGGAGGCGTCCTAAAATTGTAATATCATCAACACCAAACCGAGAAGAAGAGCTAAGTGGGGGGTTGCGAAATGCATTATTAAGAGGAGAAAACATAACTAAAGCAAAACAAAGCTTCATAAACGCTGGATACAAAACCGAAGAAGTGGAATCTGCATCGCAAAAAATATCAACGACCATAAAAACTTCTCAGCAAACAACATCTCCAGTAAAATCACAGCCACAAAAATTACAATTAGAATCCATTCCCGTTGTAACAAAACCTAAAAAATTATCTAAAAAATTTTTAATAATAATATCAGCAATAGTACTAATCCTTATCGCCTCTGTGTTACTCGGACTCTTCTGGAATAAAATATTTTAAAATGGAAATTTACCAACCAGCCACCGATTCATACTTTTTCGCAGAATTCCTAAAAAATTATTTCAAATCCCCACAACCCAATATCCACAACCCAACCCCCACATTTTTAACAAGGACAAAAATGTTAGACATGGGTGCCGGTTCCGGAATCCTCTCAGAAACAGCATCGAAATTCCTCGACAAAAAAAACATAACTACCGTCGACATAAATCCAAAATCAATAAAACTCTTAAAACAAAAAGGATTCATTGCAATAGAGTCAAATCTTTTCGAAAAAATCAAAGACAAATTCGACATCATAACTTTCAACGCACCATATCTCCCACTCGACAAACGCGAACCAAAATCATCACAAATCGCAACAACCGGCGGGAAAAACGGCGACGAAATCTCACTCAATTTTTTAAAACAAGCTAAAAAATATTTAACCAAAAACGGCAAAATTTTCCTCCTAATTTCAAATCTAACTCCAATGAATAAAATAAAAAAATTCAATCCAAAAATCGTCGCTAAGAAAAAAATATTTATGGAAGAACTACTAATTCTAGAATTCAATAATTAAACTTAATTTCCACTTACTTAAAGGTCATTCCCTATGGAAACCCATGGAACAAATGGAAAAACTACGATTAAAAGATGTTATGTGCAATATTACTCGACAGGCACTTTTAGTTAAATTTATTTAGTAGCAATCCAAACCTTATACTATGACAGAAGATTATGTTCAAAATTATATTCAAGTAATTGAAAATCCCTTGCCAGAATTAAAAAATACTTTTAACAAGGAATTAGAGACCCTCAATAACAATTCAGAAAAAAATTCTGTAGTTTTAGATGTTGGTTGTGGTGCTGGAAGACCAGCAGATTTACTTTCCAAGTTTGTTAAAAAAATTGTTTGCATCGATAACGATAAAAAAATGTTGGATGTCGCAAAAGAGCGATGCAAAAATATAGACAATGTTGAAATTTTAGAAGATGACGCTCTTGATATTTCTTTTTCAGATAAATCTTTCGATTTAGTTTATGCCACTTATAATTTAATTGGTTCTCTGAAAAAATCTGAGCGTCAAAAACTCATTAATGAAATGAAGCGAGTTGCAAAAGACAATACTAAAATTATCAATTTAACTTGGAAAGACAATAAAGAAACAACAGAATTTTTGAAAAAATATTACCCTTCGATTGGAATAAACATTATTGGTTCTGACGAATCTAAAACTGATACATCGAAGGGAACCTTCGAGAGGATTTCTAAAAAAGAATTGCTTGAATATTATACTTCTGCTAATTTGAAGAATATTAAGTTTGTAGATGTGGGAATGGTTTGGATTGCTATTATTGGAACAAAATAAGTGCCTATCTGCGTCATACTGTCGCCTTCGGCGATTTTTTCTTGCAGAAAAAACACATAACAGCGATTTAAAGGGATTTTCTTGCAGAAAATCACCCAAATTAAAATTTTGTGGGTTGCCTCAAAATTTTAACTTCGTTAAATTCCGATGTTAGTTTCAATAAGCGGGCGAGCTAAAAGTTAGTCAAATTAAAATTTGAGAAATAATAAAATAGTGCAAGTCTTATTTCTTTTGTCTATTGATTAATTCAGGTTCGCCAAAATTTCCTTTTCCGTCGTTTTTAGCAACAAATGTGTCATAATCTACCGAAGACCAATGTTTCTGACCATACTTGCTAAAAATCAAATCTAAATCTCCATCCCCATCCAAATCAGTAAATTCGATTTGGTCTGGTCTATCTTTAAATCTTATCAATAATTTTGACTCACCATAACTGCCATCAGAATTTGAAATTTTAGCAGTTAAATCATAATCTACCGAAGACCAATGTTTCTGACCGTAATTTCCTGCGACAACTTCTTGTCTTTTATCGCCATTTAAATCAGCATAAGAATTATAATTTCTTGGTTGGTTATCGCATCCAGCTAAAGCTAAAACCAATGCACCAATTCCTAATGCCTTCCTTACGAATCTCATAATTAATTGTAATTGGTTTATATTTATAAAACTTTCGGTCAGTAACTACTCTATAGTTAATAAGACTTGCACTAAAATACGCTCGCCCGCTTACTCGAGATTTTTGCCTTCGGCATCGTTGCACTAAAATCTCGTCCTCATTTCATTCGGAGAAACTAACAGGAATTTAACGGAAAAATGCTCGGCTCGCATTTTTCCCAAATCGTTCACTACGCTCACGACTTCGCCAAACGCAGATGATAACCCACAACCCAACCCCAATAATCCTTATAAACAAACCCAATTTTTCTAAAACATGACAAAATTTGCACATCTGGCAGATTGCCACCTCGGAAGTTGGCGGCAAGAAGAACTTCAAAAATTAAACCTCCAATCATTTCAGAAAGTTATAGAAAGATGCATTCAAGAAAAAGCTGATTTCGTTTTAATTTCCGGCGACTTGTTTGACTCGGCCTATCCACCAATAGAAATCCTAAAAGAATCCTTCGCTGAATTCAAAAAACTCCACGACGCAAAAATCCCAGTATACCTAATCGCCGGCTCACACGATTTTTCAACTTCGGGAAAAACTTTCTTAGACGTTCTGGAAAAAGCTGGATTCTGCAAAAACGTTGAAAACTGGGAATACCAAGAAGACGGAAAGATAAAACTAAAACCACAAATGCACGACGACATCGCAATTTACGGATACCCGGGTAGAAAATCCGGAATGGAAATCGAAGACCTCAAAAAGATTTGTCTCGAATCAATTCATCCATTCACAATTTTTATGATTCATACAACGATAAAAGATGTCATCGGCACAATCCCAATGAATTCAATCGAAAAACAAAAACTTCCACTCGCAGATTATTACGCGATGGGACATATACACCAAGTTTTCGAATCACAAGAATCAGCTTCTCATTACATTTATCCTGGTCCAACATTTCCAAATAATTTTCAGGAACTTTCAGATTTAAAATACGGAAGCTTCCAGTTGTGCGAAATCATCAATGGCAAAATAAAAACTCAAAACATAAAAATTCCAATCAAGGACGTTGTCTCAATCGAAATTGAAATCACGAACGCACTAACAGCGACGCAGAAAATAATATCAGAACTAGATAAATACAATCTGAATGACAAAATCGTTCTCCTAAAATTAAAAGGAATATTAACTCAGGGTAAAACTGGCGACATCAGATTCAACGAAATAGAAGAATTTGTAAGAAAAAAACAGACATATGTTTTTCTAAGAAACATCTCATCAATTAAACTTCAAGAATCAGAAATGGAAATTGAGTCATCACCAACAGATAATATTGAGAACATAGAGAAAAAAATTCTTGGCGAATATTCTCAAAAAAATCCAACAAATTTCAATAAATACATGCTTCAATTAATGGCAATTTTATCTCTCGAAAAAAACGAAGATGAAAAAATAACAATCTACGAAGATAGACTCATATCGGAATTAAAAAACATTCTGGAACTTAACCAAATATTATAATGTTGCTAAAAAAATTAACCATGCAAAACATAAGAAGTTATGAGAACCTCACAATCGAGTTTCCAAAAGGTTCCGTGCTTTTAGCGGGCGACATAGGTTCGGGAAAAACATCAATTCTCCTCGGACTCCAGTTCGCGCTCTTCGGTCTTCAACCGGGACAAAAAGGGACATCAATCTTAAGACATGGAAAAGACGCTGCATACGCAAAACTGGAATTAAACATCGACGACAAAACAATCATAATAGAAAGAACAATAAAACAATCGTCAAGCGGCGGCATAACACAAGATTCAAACACAATCACAATCGATTCAAAAAGAGAAGAGCTCTCAACATCAGAAATGAAAGACAAAGTGATTAATCTTCTTAATTACCCAAAAGAATTTATAAAAAAATCAAATCTTCTTTACAAGTTTACCGTCTACACTCCGCAAGAAGAAATGAAATCAATCATAGAAGAAAAACCAGAAATTCGCCTCGACACATTAAGGCACATTTTCGGTATTGACAGATACAAAAAAATTAAAGAGAATTCTCAAATATTTCTCCAAAAAGTAAAAGAAGCAATAAAAATAAAGGAAGTTTTATCCTCGGAATTAAATCTCCTAAAAGAAAAATTCACGTCGGAAAACGAAAAAAAAATAATCCTCGCGAAAGAATCAAACAATTTGAATTTAGAATACCAAAATCTTGTTTTAACAAAACAAAAATCTGAAAATAAATTAACATTAAGTCAAAAATTAATAGATGAAAAAAAAGAATTAGAATCAGAACTGGCGAAAGAAATTTTGCTTATACAAAGCAAAAAAGATTTAGAATCCAGAATCCAGAAAGAAATAATATTAATGCAGAAACAAATTCACGAAAAAATAGATTTTTCCGAAGAGAAATTAAAAAAAGTAATAGAGTTACTGGAAAAACATAAACAAATTTTAGATGAAAAAAATTCAAATTTTCTAAAAATTTCTTCGCAAATATCAGTTCTCGATTCTCAAAAAGAAAGACCACAAAAACTTAGAGAACAAATAATGTCTATTGAAAATTGTCCAACATGTTTTCAGGCCGTCGAGCAAGAACACAAAAACAAAATTGCAAAAAGAACACAATTCGATATCGAAGAAATAAATAGGGAACTTGAACAAAAAATTCAACAAAAACAATTTTTAATAAAAGAAATAGAAATAGAAAAAGAATTAACCAAAGGATATGAAATAGACAAAAGCAATTTTCAGCAGGATAAAATAAAAGCAGAACACCAAAAAACAATCGAAACAAAAATCAAGAGTGACGCATTTACCCTCGAGAGAATCTCAAATGAAATAAAAGAATTTCAGGAAAAGATGCAACAACTACAAGAAAAAATTCAAAGCTTCGAAAAATCACAGGAAATTTTCGACAAGACAAAAAAAGAATTTCAGAAAATAAGCGAGATATTTAGAGAAAAAGAAATTATTATAGCAACAAAAAATAAAGAGTTGGAATTACTAAAAATAAAACTCGAAGAATTATCCGCCGAAATCAAAAACAAAGAAAAAATCCGAGGACAAATTAATTATCTCAGAGAACTTCAGGATTGGCTTCAGGAAAAATTTATTACAATGATAGACTTGACAGAAAAAAATGTTATGGCAAAACTGAGAAATGAATTTTCAAGCATCTTCGCCGGCTGGTTCTCAATTTTAGTTTCAGATTCACTTTCTGTAAAATTAGACGAGGATTTCACGCCGATAATTACAAATCAAGATTACGAAATTGACTATGCCTTCCTTTCTGGCGGTGAACGAACAGCAATAGCACTAGCATATAGACTTTCCCTGAATAAAATCCTAAACTCAATGCTCTCAAAAATAAAAACAAAAGATGTCGTAATTCTCGACGAACCAACCGACGGATTCGCAACCGAACAAATCGATAAAATGCGTGACATCTTCGACCAACTCAAAGCTAAACAAACAATTCTTGTTTCCCACGAAGAAAAAATCGAAAGTTTCGTTGACCACATAATCCGAATAAAGAAAGACGGCGTCTCAAAAATAGAATAACAAACCTTAAAAACCAAAATTTCTAACAGATAACTTATGGAAGTCAAAATCCTAAAAGACGAAAAAAATGAACTCGACATAGAATTATCAAGCCTAACAATAGCCGAAGTCCTAAGAGTTTACCTAAACAAAGAAGGCGTAAAACTCGCAGCATGGAAGAGAGACCACCCAACAAAAAATCCAATTCTTCACATAGAAGTAGACAATCCAAAAAAATTCTTGAAAAAAGCAATCGCAACACTTGAAAAAGAAATTGACAACACCGTCGACGAATTTAAAAAATTAAAATAATTACTTCTCAAATTTCCCCAACTTCTTCATTGGCGCAAATGGAAACGGTCGCTCATTCGTTTCGAAAGTTAAATATCTAATAAACCTATAAACCTCACTATTCCAATAATCACAAAATTCTGCAATCTCCTTATCCCTCTTCCCGCTAAACAAAGCTACAAACCAATTAACAATTACCAAAACTACAATCAAAAATTTCCAAACATTCAAAACAACTCCACTAACTATCGCAACAACAATTCTCATAAATAACTCAGCTCGTTCCGACTTCTTCGCCATAAAATTAAGTATTTCTCGATTATATAAATCCTTTTAATCTAAAGCAAACTAACAAAATCAATGGAACAAAAAATATCAGCCGGCTCCTACGAACTAAACACATTTCTCCAAGGCGGCTACGAAACCGACATCATCACAACAATTTACGGACCCGGCGGCTCAGGCAAATCAAATCTCTGCATCATCGTCGCAACATCTCAGGCAAAAAAAGGAAACAAAGTAATTTTCATCGACACTGAAGGTGGTTTCTCGACGGAAAGATTCAAGCAAATCCACCAAGGCACAAAAGAAGAAATAGAAAAAGATTTACAAAACATCCTACTCCTAAAACCAACCTCATTCTCTGAACAAGAAAAAGCCTTCGACCAAATGCTAACCCACGTCAAAAAACAAACAATTTCCCTAATCATAATCGACTCAATCGCAATGCTCTACCGCCTCGAACTCGGAACCGCAATCACATCAAAAGACCAAGAACGAATCTCAGAAGTAAACCGAAAACTCGCAAACCAACTCCGAACCCTAAACGAAATCGCACGAAAACAAAACATCCCAATCATCGTCACAAACCAAGTCTACTCCCAATTCGTCGACACCACCGACTACCAACTACTTGCTACCAACTCACCGCAGGAACATCGTGTCTCAATGGTCGGCGGCGACCTCCTAAAATATTGGTCCAAATGCCTCATCGAACTAAAAAACTACAGCGGCAAAAGAAAACTAATCCTAAAAAAACACCGCTCCCTCCCGCAAAAAGAACTAGCCTTCGAAATCACAAATACCGGCATCCGAAAACGCGGACTATTCTAGTATATTCTCAAGAACACATTTATTTTTAAAGCAAAAAACAAGACAAATACTATGGAACAAGATATTGATCACTTTTTAAAGATAATTGATGAAATGAATGGCAAATTCAAATTAATATATAACTCAAGAAATGGAGCCATAGCATTTCAAGAAAGAGAAGAACATTCAAGCAAAGTAAGAGGGATGGTTCTTGAGAGAGGTTATGATTATGTCGTTACCTATAGTTGTGGAGATATTATTAGTTCAATGGTTGGAGTAGGATTTGATGTCAGAGGAAAATTATATGAAGCTACAAACGAAGAGTTTGAAAGAGTTGTCTGTCTTTCATCTGCCGGAAGCCATTCGGGGGACAGGGCTACCGAGCAAATATGGACAAGAGATGTCCGTTCAGATATAACTTTCATAAGAGACGCAGAAAAAATTATTTATGAAAAAGGATTTATACTTCCAAAAAGTTCAGTAACTCTAAACACATATTAGTAATTACCCCTCCACAACCTTCCCATCCTCGCCAACCTTAATCTCACCACTCTTCAACTTCGCCTTAAATTCTTCTTTCTTCCTTTTCAACTCCTCATTCGACGGACATTCAGGATTAAAACAAAATTTCCAGGGCGCCTTCCCCTTCTGAAAGCTCATAACCAACGGGGACCCACACTCCGCACACATTTCTAAATTACCATCCTTGTCTCGCGCCGGGCGCATAGCACCGCGCGGCGGCAAACTATAAATCGTCTTACAATCCGGATAAGCATCACACGAAACAAAATACCTCGAAAATTTCTTCCCATACATAACCCGTAACTTCCCCTTATGACAAACCGGACACTCCGTCATCGTATTTGCCTCCTTCTCCTGTTCCCAAACAACAGCGTTCGCGTCCGCCAAACTTTTCCCCATCTTCTCAAAATTTTTACTCATACCGTCGGCAATCTTCGTCACAACTTTCTTAGCCTCATCCAAAACTTTCTTCTCACCCTTCTTTAGTTTCTCAAGCTCCGACACCCCGACACCCCGAATACCGAACATCGACTCGAGTTTCTCAAGCTCCGCCGTCATATCGCTAGTCATCGCCTCATCCAAAATCACAGGAGCATACTTCTCCAAAGTATCACACATTCTCATCCCCAACTCCGTAACCTCAATACTTTTCTCCCTAACATAACCACGAGAATACAAAGTCTCAACAATAGCAGCCCGAGTCGCCTTCGTCCCCAAGTTCCTTTTCTCCAACTCCTTAACCAACGACGCGGCAGAATACCTTCTCGGCGGCTTCGTCTCTTTCTCCTCAGTCCGAATCTCCAAAACATCAACATCGCCATTAACGGTCGGCACCTTAACTTCCTTCACCGAAGACGGATAAACATTCATCCAAGCTTTCTCTAGAATCTGCAAACCCCTAGCCACAAAATTCAAACCATTCACAACAACCCCAATTTTCTTATTCTCAACCAAAGCTGAATCACAAAAACACGAAATAAATCTCTTCACAATCAAATCATAAATTTTCTTATCTCTCTCCGGAATTTTCTTAGCTTCCCCAGTAGGATAAATCGCAGGATGCGCCGGATCAACCTTCGCCCCCTCGGTCGGCATTTTATTCACAGCATATTTAACAGCAACGGTATATTTCTTCAAATTCTTCAAAATCTTATCATAACCAATCGACACATCATATTTCTGGCTCGAAGTCCTCGGATACGAAATCGCTCCAGCCAAATACAAACTCTGCGCTGCTTTCAAAGTCTGCGTCGGAGTAAACCCACAATTTTTATACGCCTCAGTCTGCAAAGTCGTCAAATCAAATGGCACCGGCGCCTTGACCTCATCCTCGCTAATCGTCGTAGACGCAACCCCATTCTTCCCCTGCAAATGTTTAAACTTCAACAACTCGCTTTCATTAAAAATATCCTTAAGATACTTTACCTCGATCTTGTTCCCCTTAACATCTTTAACTTGCAAAAAAATATTCCAATACGGCTCACTCTTAAAATCTTGTATTTCCTTTTCTCTATCTGCAACAATCTTCAACGCCGGACCCTGAACCCGCCCAATCGACAAAATCCTAAAAGTCCCAGCCGAACTCAAAGCCTTCATCAAACCTCTCGACAAATTAATCCCATAAAACCAATCAATATAATGTCGAGTCTCACCCGCAACCGCAGCGCCCCAATTCATCGTCGGCAATAAATTCTCAAAACTTTTCTCAAGCGCCTCTTTAGTCAGCAAAGAAAACTTCATCCTCTTCGCATCCTTCTGCTTCGCAACAAACCGCACAACATTCCAACCAATAACTTCACCCTCAACATCAAAGTCCGTCGCAACAATAAACTCATCCGCCTCCCTCGCCAACTTCTTCAAAACATTCAAATACTTTTTCGTAAACGCCCCACCTCCCTTATTATAAGACGCCTTCCATTCAACTTCAAAATTAGGGAACGGCCCTCTTTTTGCAATCTGCTGAATCCCATACAAATGCCCAACCGCACAACCGACAATATATTTCCGCCCACCCCGGCTAAACTCATAATACGAAACCTTATCCTTGTTTGTAATCTTCTCGTCAGTCGCCCCACTCAACGCAGCCGCAATCTTCTCCGCCGCCGCCGGCTTCTCTGTAATTATCAAAGTCGCCTTATCCTTTACCATAAAAATAACAAAACAAACACCTATAATAATATTCCGCTACCTAATTCTCGATTTTGATATCTTCGTTTAACGCTCCAATACGAAATTAAAATTGTCGCATAACATCGCTGATTAAACGAAATTGCTGAAAATAAAAAAGGAGCGCGCGGTTTTATCGAAGATAAAACAAATAGTCGGCTTCGCCAAAATTATTTATTGGGCACTTTTACTTATATCCTATCACTTTGTATCTTTCATTATATTTGATAATTTTATATAATTCGTAAATCGTCGCAAAAATTATCAAAGCTCTAAAAAACCAAATTCCCACAACTATTGCTTCGTAGAAAATATTTGTTGTCTGCAAATCTTTTTCTATAAAATTTACAATATGTTCATAAATGTTTATTTGAGAAGGGATTATATTTATTAAACCAAGAATAAATAAAAAAATCTTTTTCAATAGATTAACTTCTGATTTTTTCATTTTTTATTCCACTCCAAATATCTTTCGTAATCTCTTTTACTAACTCCAATAAATTCCATTACAAAATCTGTTTCTGAATTTATGATTTTCTTTAAAGAATATGGTTTATATGATACAACTTTCCATTTGGGAATTATTAAACTTTCTCCATGATTATTTCTAGAGATTAGATTGCTATCTAGATAATCTACATTAGAAGAATTTATTATATAAATTTCAACCCAATTCTTTGTTGCATAAAATTTAATATCTGCTTGATTGTCTTCATCTCTGATATTTGAAAAAGTAACAACTTTATCAAGCCATTGATATTTCGGAAGTTCTACTGGTTTAATATGATTTTTTATCCAGTAGTAGATTAAAGAAAAAACCATTTTATTCTAAACTTGCATCTGGTTTTCCAAAAAATTCTTTTTCTTTAAACCCAAACATTTTTCCTATAATGTTTGAAGGAAATTCTTGAAGTTTAACATTATAAGAACTTACTCTTCTATTGTAAAGTTTTCTTTCTCTAACTAATTCTCTCTCAACCCACCCAATACTTTTTTGTATGTTTTGAAAACTTTTATCTGCTTTCAATTTTGGATATCTTTCTTGAACAACTAAAAGTTTTGACAATGCTCCTTCAAGCATATTGGCTGTTTTCATCTTTTCATCAGAATTTGTTGCCTTTCCCCATTGAGAACGAAGTTTTGTAACTTCTTCAAAAGTTCCTTTTTCGTGTGAAGCATAGCCCTTAACAACTTCTGCTAATGCAGGAATTAAATCAAACTTTTTCTTTAAATGAACTTGAACATGACTTGTTTGTCTTTCTGCATCCATTCGTAGATTAATCATTCTATTGTAAGTTTTGTAAACATAATTTCCACCTACTAAAACTATAAGAGCAGGAATTCCAATTCCAAGAATTAAACCAACATTCATTTTTTATCCTCCGAAAACTTTAAAGCTTTCTTATAATACTCTTCTTCTTTATTCATATTCTTAGGTTTAATTTCAGCTTTAAAATACTTTACCATTTTTTTAATTGCTTCCTGTTTTGTTTTTAGATTGTTTACTAACTTGTAAATTTCGACTATTCTGTCTTCTTCCTCGCTCAAATCTATTTGTATTTTTGTCATTTTTCATTTTGTAACTCCATGTATTATGGTAATATATGGTATTATTTAAACCTTTCGGTTTTTGAAGAAAGTGCCCATCTTCTTTTTTAGAAAAAAAGAAACAAAAAAGCGCACTCCAAGACAAAGACAATTTTCAGCAACTACGATATCAAAGAATTTTCGGAGATTGGAAACTCACGAGGTCACTCACTTCGTTCGTTCCGCTCGTACCACCTCTTACAACCTATTCTATTACTAATATCCCAACGCTAACTCCCTAACCAAGCCCCGTGCGTAGCACAACTTCCGCGACAAAGTCGCAACCCCCGTTTCGTAAAACGAAACAACCCCCGGCATTCAAAGAATGCCAACCCCCGGCAAAATCATACTTCTATAATTTTGCCCCGCCGCCCAACCTGCACAACCCGCGTCTTCCCAATCCTGTCCTCAATTCCTTCCGCCTCATGAATGTGCGCCGAGATTAACAAATTAGGTTTAAATTCTTTAACCGCATCTCGCAAAATTTCCTCACCGGCAATCCCAGAAAACTCAGCCATCGTCCCAGCCGCGTGCAAATGCGAAACCAAAATTCGCTTCTTCGGCTTCATCCTTTCAAAATTATTCCTTATAGCAACCAAATCCCCATCGTCCAAACTCAACTTCCAATTCGGACTCCCAATCCCCGCAATCCCAACATCCCCATAAGTCACATAATAATTATGAATACTCTTCCCCATCTTCCGCAACCTCTCATGCTCCTCATCAAAATCACAATTCCCCGGCACAAAAACAACCTTCTGTCCAGCGTCGACAAACGGCCCCAAAATATTCTCATCGCCCTCGCTATAACCATAAATATCCCCAGCCAAAACAATTAAATCAACCTTCTCCCTCAACCCCTTCTTCGCCAAACTCCGCGCAACATCCAAGCTTCCATGCAAATCCGCCGCAGCAAGTATTTTTAATTTCTTTACCATTTCAATTACACCCACAAAACACGTCCGCGAAAGTCCGTGTAGTCCGTGGTTAATTAAATACCAAATCTTTTAAATCTCTTCCCATTCCAATATCCATGAACTTCAAAGACATAAAAAACTGGAGCCCAGAAATAGAAAACCAAATAACATCTAATTGGAAAAACAAAGAACTCTTCGCCTTCAACCCAAAAACAAAAAAGAAAATCTACTCAATCGACACACCACCTCCCTACGTCAACACACCAATCCACATGGGTCACGCCGTCACATACTGCTTCATGGATTTCTTCGCCCGATACCGACGAATGAAAGGATTCGAAGTTCTTTTCCCACTCGGTCTCGACCGAAACGGACTCCCAATCGAAATGGCAACCGAAAAAAAATTCAAAACATCACCATTCAAAGTCGGCAGAAAAAAATTCATGGAATTATGCGAGCAACTCCTAAGCGAAGCCTCAGCCGAATCAATCGACTCATTCGCAAAACTCGGAATTTCATTCTCATCCTACAAAGACAACGGAAAAATCGGGGCAATCTACAACACCGACTCCCCAGAATACCGAACATTAACCCAAACAACATTCGTCGAACTCTTCAAAAAAGGACTAATCTATGAAGACACAAGAATTAATAATTGGGACCCAAAACTCCAAACAACAATCGCCGACTCCGAAATCGAATACGAAGAAATCCCATCCACATTCAACAATATAAAATGGAAAGTCAAAGAAACGGACGAAGAAATAATGATCGGCACGACAAGACCAGAATTAATCGCAACCTGCGGGATGGTAATCTTCAACCCAGACGACAAAAGATACAAAAACCTCGACGGCAAAACAGCGATTTCTCCAATCTTTAACGAAGAAATTCTAATCAGGGCGCACCCACTCGCACAAATTGACAAAGGCACAGGGTTAGCAATGATGTGCTCAGCAGGCGACTTGTCAGACATTCAATTTTTCCGCGAGATGAATTTAACCCCACGAATCGCAATCAACCAAGACGGGCGAATGAACGAAAAAGCCGGAATTCTCAATGGACTAAAAGTGAAAGAAGCACGAGAAAAAATAATAGAACTAATTAAAGAAAAAAACCTATTAGTAAAACAGGAAAAAATAACTCACCGAACTCCAATCTCCGAACGCTCGAAAGCCGAAATCGAATTCATCGAAATGCCGGAATTTTATCTAAAACAATTAAACATTAAAAAAGAAATAAAAGCAATGGCAAACAAAATAAATTTCTACCCAAAAACTTCAAAAAAAATCCTCGACGATTGGATAGATTCGATATCAATCGATTGGCCAATTTCCAGACGTCGATATTACGCGACACCAATACCTTTATGGTATTCAGAAAATTTAATCGCAATAGCACCAGAAAAAACTTACACAGAACCATGGAAACAAGACCCACCAAAAGAATCCGAAGTAATAGATGCCAAAACAAAAAAAATATTAGGAATAGTTACAAACTTTCCCAAAAATAAATGGATAGGTGAAACAAGAGTTCTCGACACTTGGTTCGATTCATCAATATCAGAACTTAACATGCTCAAATACAAATCCGACGACACATTCTTCGAAAAATCATATCCAGCGACGCTGAGACCACAAGGAAAGGAAATCGTTCGAACCTGGCTTTACTACACAATTCTCCGTGGCTTCCTCGAAACAGACAAACCGTGCTTCAAAGATGTCTGGATTCATCAGCATATTCTCGACGGCAATGGACGAAAAATGTCAAAATCTTTGGGCAACGTGATAGACCCACAACAAATTCTAAAAGAAGATGGAGCCGAAGCCCTAAGATTATGGGCAGCAACCGAAGGCGACTTATCAAAAGGAGATTTTGTTTGCTCAAGAGAGAAAATAAAAGCCGAAAATAAATCCCTAAACAAATTATTAAACATTTCAAAATTCGTGATGCTATTCGACAAGCCAAAAACGAAACCAGCATTAACAGCGACGGACAAATTATTCATCGACCACGTCGAAAATTTAACAGAAGAAATCGACAAGTCCTACGAAAAATACGACTTCAACAATCCAGCGCAACAACTAAGAAATTTTCTCTGGAACACATTCGCATCAAACTATATAGAACTCGTAAAAAACCGCGCCTACAACGAAAACAAAAGCTTCACAGCCGACGAATCAGCCTCGGCAAAATACACGCTTCATTTCATTCTCGAACGACTCCTAACCCTCCTCTGCCCAATCATACCACAAATCACGGCGCTAATCGCAAAAGAAAAAAACATCGACCTTCTAAAATCCAAATGGCCAGAAATAAAACCAACAACTAATAACCAACAACTAATAACCAAATTAATAAATTTCAATAGCCAAATCTGGAAAACAAAAAAAGAAAAAAACATCTCTCTTCGAAACCCAATAGACGGAATCAAAATCCCAAAAGAACTAATCTCATTCGAAAAAGACTTAAAAGCCTGCCATAATATTTAATTTTAAAATGACAACAATAGAAACCTTTAAATATCAAACTCACTCTAATTCTACATGACAGAACTAGAAGTACACATCAAACCAATAGGAGAACTAGGTGTAACTCAAGCAGACTCATTTATATACCAAAGAGTAAAAGATTTTCTACTCGGAAGAATGGGAGGAAGAAATTCGGCAGGGTACAAGACAATTATGAACAGCGGATTCGATATACAAAACGCCACAGGCTCAAGTTTACCATTTATAATAGCGGCAACAGAACTACTGGAAGAAACAAATGTTGCAACGATATTATCACTTGAAGATATAATAAAAATAATCACTCACGGAAAAGCCAATGGCAAAAATCACTTCAAAGGAATATATGTCGATACAAACGAACCAATACTTTATTTAAACGACAACTCCTCATTATCACTTAATTTAGCAGAGATAGCAAGAAATCAAAATAATACACCTTACGACGCAGAAAACCCAGCAAGATTTACCGGATTAAGAGTAGACAAAGCCGACAACAAAGAAGGATATAGGCTAATAGAAACATCAAAAACACAAATAATCACAGATCCGAGATTCTCTTATTCAAACAATGAGCAAGAAATAGATTTTAATGGAACCCCCATTAAAGTTTTCACAAAAAAAACTGGCTCGTCGAGGCTTTACGCGTACGAGGACGGGCTGTACGCCGGGGACGGCGTTCCCGCGGATTCGAGCGGCGTTGGTCGCGTGGGGTTGGTTCACGCCGAAGGCGTCGGTTCGAAAAATTAGATTAATATATATTTTAGAATATAATAATAACTAAAAGTCCAAAACTCTTCAAAAGATTCCTAGCTTGGAGCTAGGCCACACGCCTCTTTATTAGAACTCTTGAATGAGTCAGTAAAATTCAATGGCGACAACAAGTAATTGAAAATTATGAATCTTGAAGCCATGGTGGCAATTGGTAAAGAGACTATCACTATCGTCGGGGCTTTACGCGGGCGAGTTCGGGCTTGTCGCCGGGTGCGGCGTTCCCGCGAATTCGAACGACAATGGTCAAATGGCCTAGCCAACTAGGAAATGAAAACTCACAAGAACATCTACTATAAAATCTACAAATGGGAAAACCTTCTTCTCGCCTTCTTGAAGGCGAGAAGAAGAAAATCAAAAAGAAAAGACGTAAAAGAATTCGAAGAAAACCTGATAGAAAACCTACAAGACTTACAACTCGAGCTAATGGACTCAAACATACAAACCAAGACCACTCAAAACATTTATTCTACGAGATCCAAAAACCCGTAAAATATCCAAATCACATTTCAGGGACAGAATAATTCACCACACCCTTTGTAACATAATCGAACCAATCTTCGACAAAATCTTTATTTATGGTAATTGTGCAGGAAGAAAAAACAAAGGAACATCATTCGCATTAAGAAGATTTAAGAAATTTCAAATTAAAACAACGAAGAATCTAACTTCAAGTAGTTATTGTCTAAAAGCCGATATAAAACATTACTTTGAAGAAGTCAGTCATGAAATTTTAATTAACATTATTAAAAGAAAAATAAAAGACAAAATTGCAATACAACTAATAGTAAAGATATTAAAAAATTACCACAACAAAGAAAATGGTATGCCACTAGGAAGCTTAACAAGTCAACTCTTCACAAGTATTTATCTCAATAAACTAGATTATTTTGTTAAACATCAATTAAAAGAAAAGTACTATATAAGATACGTCGACGATTTCCTCATATTAAATTGCTCAAGATTTAAGTTAGCATTCCTAAAAATAAAATAAAAAAATTTCTAAAAAACAATTTAAAATTAGAACTTCACAAAAGCAAATCAAAAATTATATCATTATCAAAAGTAGTAGACTTCGTAGGATTCAGAAACTACTACCACTTTAAGTTACTAAGACAAAGAAGTATAAGGGGTATGAAAAGAAAAATACAACTATTCCACAACAATCACATTCCTACAAGCGAAATCTCAGAAATATTTCAAGGATGGCAAGCACATGCAGAAATTGCCAACACATATAATCTAAGAGAGTGCCTAACCCAAACTTTAAAACTACCCCTTCTCTAATATCAACATGACAACAATAAACAAAATAGCAAAGCCGAACAATCCGCACTAATAACTAACAACTAATAACTAAAAACCAACATGGACGAAACACAAAAATTTGAACTCGAAACTTTAGTTGAAGAACTCGAAGGTTACCGAGGACGACACACAGAACTAATCACAGTCATGGTTCCAGCCGGAGCAACGCTAACCCAAACAACAAAACAACTCGAGGACGAAAAAGGAACCGCGACAAACATTAAGTCAGCAGGCACACGAAAAAATGTAATCAATGCGTTAGAACGAGCAACCCGAAAATTAAAAGAAATAGAAAGAACCCCGCAAAACGGACTCGCAGTTTTCTCTGGCAATGTAATTAAAAACGGAAAAGAATCTCTCGAGGTTTGGGCAATCGAACCACCAAAAAAACTCAAGGTAAAAATTTACCGATGCGACCAAACATTTGTTCTCGAACCGCTAAAAGAAATGCTCGAGACAGAAGAAGTTTATGGACTTTTAATTATTGAACGAAATGAAGCCTCAATTGGAATTCTCGACGGCAAAAATATAAAACTTCTGCAAAACATGACCTCCGGAATCCCAGGCAAAACACGAGCCGGCGGGCAATCATCTCAAAGATTCGCACGAATCAGAGAATCAATGGCAAAAGAATTTTTCAAGCGAGTGGCCGAAGCGGTAAAAAAACATTTTTGGGACAATAAAAAATTAAAAGGAATATTAGTCGGCGGACCAATCCCGACAAAAGACGAATTTCTCGATCAAGGACAACTCGTAACAGCACTCAAGGAAAAAGTAATCGCGGTAAAAGATTTGGGCGGCACCGGAATACACGGACTCGAAGAACTCGTCGAACTTTGTCAGGATGTTTTATCCGAACAAGAAATTACAAAACAAAGACAGATTTTAGACATCTTTTTTGAAAAACTTGCAAAAGAACCAAATAAAGTTTCATATGGCGAAGCCGAAGTCGAAGACCGATTAAACCGAGGTGCAGTCGAAAAATTGATCATATCAAAATCACTCCCAAAAGAAAAAATCAAATTCCTTGAAAAACTCGCACAAGCATCGTCGTCGGAAATTCATCTCGTTACAAAAGAAACATCAGAAGGAGTTCAATTCGACAATCTCGGCGGGACGGGTGCAATTCTCAGATTCGAAATCCACGATTAATTATCTTAGCCAAATCTTTTAAAACTTCATTCCCGACAATTTATATGGAAAAAGAGGATGTTTCTAATACACCTATAATTACCGAATCAACTGCCGAAGAACTCGACAATACTTTCGAAGACAAAGAAAAAGATTCCGAAGAAAAAGTCGAAGCCTCGCTTTTCATCGCTGGCCGATTTCTGAATCTTCAGGAACTAATTATGCTCACAGACATAAACCCGATAATGCTGAAAGAAATTCTCCACCGCCTCGAAAAAAAATATTCACACGGCGTCCTCCGCCTAATCAACCGAAACAACTCGTGGAAAATGGATGTCGCAGAAAAATATCATTACCTAATCAACAAACTAGCGACGGGAAACGCAGAATTCACAAAGGCCGAACAAGAAACTCTCGCCGTAATCGCCTACAAACAACCAATAAAACAATCAGTCATAATAAAAATTCGCGGCAACAAATCTTACGACCACATAAAAAAATTCCGACAGCTCGGACTTATCACAGCAAAACGCGTCGGCCACACCGTCGAACTCTCCCTCTCTGAAGAATTCTACGAATACTTCAATGTAACTAAAAAAGAAACCAACTAACATTAAAGAAAATCCTGAAACGAATTCGGTATAACTCCACTATCATTACAATGATAAACTTTATGAAAAATCTGAGACAATTTCCCATCCACCTCCATCCCAAGCCCTTCAACTAATCTCTTATTCTCAATACTCAATTTCAATTGCGGTGCCTTAAACCTACTTGGCCGAAACCCAAAACAACTCTCAAAAATTTCCATTCCTAATTCTAAATCCTTCAAAGAGACATTATAAAAAAACTCATTATAACTATGCTTAATTCCATGCATTCCAATCTCTTTGTCCAAAGACAAAATAAAATCACACCACCCTCTTGACTCATTAATCATAACCCCATCAAAATACGGCACAACATAGAGAACATCCGACTTCTCCAAATATTCAACTGAACAATTCATAAAAGGATTAACATCATCGATATGCCTCAAGCCAATAAATCTTATAGAAAACAAACAAAATAAAAAAATTACCACGACGCACAAAGCCACCCAATACCACTTCATAATCCCCTCAACAATTAACCTTTTATAATCATTTTGATAATCATTAACATGGAATTTCTAACTATACTTTATTTCATTTACACCTTCATAGCTTTTTACATATTAATGATTTACGTCCTCACGTACATACAAAACAAAAAACAAATCTACGAAATAGTTCAACCAAACAAAATTCTTCCATTATCAATAGTAATCCCATGTTTTAACGAGGAGAAAACCATAGCCAAAAACATAGAGGCGTTCCTCTCTTCAGATTACAATGGCCTAAAAAAAATAATAGTAGTAGATGACTGCAGCACAGACAATTCATACAATATAATAAAACAATGCGCCAAAAAATATTCACAAGTTATAGCCCTTAAAACACCAAAAAACACAGGTTGTGCTGCTGGGGCAAAAAATTTCGGAGCAAAATATGTAACAACAGAATTAATAGGGTTCAGCGACGCTGATTCAATACCAAGCAAAAACGCAATCTCTCAAATGATAGGATTTTTTAATGACATAAAAACAGGTGGAGTCACATCAAGAGTTTTCGTTTCTAATCCAAAAAATTTTCTTACAAGAATTCAAGCAATAGAATACAAGATCATAGCATTCACGAGAAAGCTCCTCGGATTTCTAGATTCAATATATGTTACAAACGGGCCATTAAGTATTTACAGAAAAAAAGCATTCGACCAAGTCAACGGTTTCGACGCGAAAAATATGACCGAGGACATTGAATTAACATGGCATCTCGTTTCAAAAGGTTGGAAAATACAAATGTCAATCCCAGCGATAGTCCGTTCTTCTCCCCCGACAACCATTAAGTCTTGGTTTCATCAAAGAATACGATGGAACGTCGGTGGAATGCAAACCGTCGCCAAATACAGAAAAAAAATTCTCGAAGTCGGAATGCTCGGTTATTTCATAATGCCATTTTTCATAATGTCCTGGTTTTTAGGGTTAACCGGGCTCTTCTTTTTATTATACAGATTAACAAGATATATAATAGTTAGATATCTCATAATAAAATATTCTGTCGCGGCACAAGTTGCACTCATAACAATGCAAGATTTAAGTGTGTCCCCGAGTATATTATTTTTCTTCGGAATTTTTCTTTTCACAGTAGGATTTGCTTATACAATAACAGCAATGTCAATATCAAAAGAAAAAGGATTCATTACAGGGCACCCCCTCCGCGACATATTTATATACTCGTTCTTCTATTTACTCATGTATCCACCTCTATTAATAGTAGCATTTTACAAATATATGAGAGGGTACAACACATGGTAAAATGTTAAAAAGTAAAAAACACGTATTTTGGGAAGCATTATTAGTCACAGTTCTGATATTCTTAATAGGAATTTTCTTCGGAATGCTAATAGAAACAGGGAATTCAAATAAAATAAATAACTTTTATATTCGTTCCGAAATAAGTCTCACCGACGCGATGGCCAATTCAAGACTATTAGATAATTCAAATTTAAATTGCGAATCTCTAAAAACAAAAAACATAAATTTTGCAGATCAAGTTTACGAAGAAGCAAAATTACTTGAAAAATACGAAGCATCAGGAAAACTAACAGAAGGCATAAAACTTCTCCATAAAAAATACGACCTACTAAGAACAATCCTTTGGATAAATAATCAGGACTCATTAAAACGATGCAATAATTACAACCTCATCGTTTATCTTTACGAATATGAAACAAAACAGGTAGAAAAAAAAGCAACACAAGAAGTTTGGTCAAAAATATTATTAGAACTAAAACAACGACAAAGTGACATATTATTAATCCCAATAGCAACAGACCAAAACCTAACATCTCTAAACCTATTGCTTGATCAATACCAAATAAAACAATTCCCAGCATTAATAATTAACAATGATAAAATATTATATAATTTAGAAAGTCCAGAAACAATCCAACCCCTCCTAAATTAGTATATTCCACAACAACATTCCTTAAAAAACAAATTTCTATACAATTTTATGACAAGATGCACAATTTGCAAGCAGACACCAGACGAAGTTAAACTTTTCGAAGGGATATCAAGAGACGAGATGATTAATGTCTGTGAAGAATGCGCGAAAAAAGAAGGAATTCCGATAATAAAAAAACCATCCGAGTCCCAACTCAACAGAGCCAATGAAAGATATACCGTTCGCGAACGAATGGAAATAATGTCCGGCATGCGCGATGCAACCGAAATCAGCGAAGACCAAACAATCACACAAGGCAATCTCGCAAGATTAAAAGTCCCGCCAAAAAAACAAGTCAACGAAAATGTACTCGACAATTATTTTTGGGCTCTTAACATCGCCCGTCGCCGAAAAAAAATCACAGTCAATCAACTCGCCAGACAAACCAAAATCCCCGTCGAAACAATTCAGGCAATCGAAAAAGGAAAAATCCCAAAGGATTTCGAAGAAATTTTCGCGAAACTCGAATTATTCCTCGACATAAAACTTCTGAAAAACCACAAAACAAAAATTAATTTCACGCGAACAAAAGATGAAGAACAGGAAATTTTAAAACAAGTCCACGAAAAAATGGGTTCACTAAAACCAAGCAAATCAAAAGATAGAGAAAGGGAAATACAATTAAAAAAAGAACAATTAGAAAAATTATCAAAAGGTGAAATTGATTTCTCAATAAGAGAAGACCTTTCAAATGTAACTCTCAACGACCTCGTCGAAATGAAAAAAGCAAGAGAAAAACAGAAAGCACGAATAGAATTACACCAACAGCAAGAAGCAATGCTCGGCGACGACTTAGATTTAGAAATTGAAGGACTATAAATTACATTCCAACCCCTTATAAAAATCCGCGTTTTCCGTGTTAGTCCGTGTGCTATTTTCTTACATTAACAAAGTCAATAACTTTCCCCACAAAGTTAATTATCCCAAATACCTCAATCGCCCCGGTCTCGGCTCATAAATCAAACCTTCCTCTAATAGTTTCTTAACCTCGCCATTAATCACATCAGGACTCGCTTCAATATCCATAATTAAACTCTCAACATCAACCCCGCCATCAACTTCCGCCGCCTTAATCTTGTCCATAATATTACCTTTCAACCCAGAACTACCGACGGGAATATCCTTCCTCGCATTCTGAATTTCCAACTTCCTAACTAACAACCACCTCGAATCAACTTTCTTTACAATCTCGGCGATTACATACAATTCACCATTCCACTCCCGCACATTCCCGACAATCTGCAACGTGTCCCCCTGCACAATATCCCGAAACATCTCAACATCCTCCCCGAACGCCTTCAACTTAAATTGTCCCGACGCGTCATCAACCGTCAATGTCGCGTACTTCTTTTCCCCGTCCTGCACGAACTTGTCAATACAATTCGCAAGAACATTAACCCTCACAACCTTCTTATCCCCCAACTCCAAAAACAAAAATTTCCCCTCGCTGACCATCGGCCGCCCCTTCAGAATATCCCCAATCCGCAACTTATACGCAACATTCCTCTTCCGAATCTCCGTCCCAACCACGCCATCCATCAAAAAAAATAAACCTCAGGGTTTATAAGAATTTATGAGATTGAGTTTAAACCTTCTGCACAAATCCCCACTCTTCAATGCCACAACCAATCACCAACCCTCCAGCGAAGCTGAGCCATCCATCAGCAAAGCTGATGAACCATCCTTTGACAAAGTCAAAGAGCCATCCAATCGCAAAGCGATTGAGCCATCCAAGTAGCTACACCTTCTGCACAAACCCCCTCTTTGGCCTAAATAAATCCCCTTCCTTCAACAATTTCCCAACAACCTCATCAATATCAACTTCACTCATTTTTCCCGCCAACGATTTCGTCAGCTCCTCAAACGGAATCAACTTACCCATCCTCTTCTCCAACTCCTCAATCGCCTCCTGTACAATATGAATTTTATTCCTCGACGACGCCGAAGTCCCAGTAATCCTGTCAACATCGAATGTCTTCGTATCCTTATCATACCCAACTTGCATCAAATAACTCTTAACTAAATTAATCGCCTCAACAGCGTCGACAATCTCAACTTTCTTACTCAACCTCATTCTCGCGTGCGCCTCCGCCAACCGAACCATCGCCTCCAACTGCCTCGCTCCAATCGGAATCGGCTTCGACGGCCCGTCCCCAATCTGCGGCATATTCCTCAACCCGACATAAAAATCCTTCATTACCATAACCGCCTCATCCGTCAAAACCGGGTCACACTTCTGCCTCGCATAAGAAATATATTTCCTCAACAAATCATTATCAATCACGTCGTGTTTCGCTTCCTGTTTATGCTCCAACAAAACATGCGTCGCAATCGCCTCGTCGTCCTTCCTGCTCGGAATATCTCTCATAATAAAAATAGCGTCAAACCTCGACAACAGCGACGGCGCCAAATTAACCTGCTTCGGAATAGATTGCAACGGGTCAAACCTCCCGAACTTCGGATTCGCTGCCGCCAATACCGAGGTCTGTGATCTAAGCGTCGCCTGAACCGTCGCCTTAGAAATCGTAACCGTTTGTTGCTCCATCGCCTCGTGCATCGTGCTCCTATCCTCCTCATTCATCTTATCAAATTCATCAATGCAAACAATTCCCTTGTTAGCCAAAACCATCGCTCCCGCTTCCAAACTCCAGCCCCTCAACAACTCATCCTTAACCACCGTCGCTGTCAACCCTGCCCCAGTCGATGATTTCCCAGAAACATACCGAGCTTTCGGCGCAACCCCCGCGATAAATCCAAGCATGACAGATTTCGCAACTCCCGGGTCGCCAACCAGCAAAACATGAATATCGCCCCTCATCTTCGTCCCATCACTCCTCGTCTTCTTTACTCCGCCAAATAACTGAAACGCCAACGCCGCCTTCACGTCCCGATGCCCCCAAATCGACGGCGCAATACTATCAATCATCTTCTCCATCAAATGAGGATTCATTGCCAACTCTCGAATCGCCCGCTCATCTTCCTCGCCGATATCAACTTCATCATAACTCTCTTCCAACGGAATAATATTATTCGCCTCAATCGCTAAATCAAACCGCGTCAAAATCGCTCCCGAAGACGACGACAAAGCAATCTCTTTCAAAATCCCAATAATTTTAACCCGCGAACCCGGCGTCGTCCTCATCTCCATATTCGGGTCAACCAAATCCTCTTTCAAAAAAATCGTCATCCTTTTTGGTTGCTCACCCCCATGCAAATTATCACTCGCCTCTTCAATCGTCAAAACCTGCGCATCAACCATATCCTTCGAAATCTCCTTAAACCCACCACGTCGCCCACACGAACACCTCGTCGGTTCCTTAAACTTTTTGTCAATCTGTAAAACCGAAATAATCGTCCCACAACTCGGACATTCAAACTTCGCATTCGTAACCAGCGGTCGAACCTCCGACGCCTTCCGCACAATCCCCTCAATCCCAATCATCTTTCCTAAAAATTTCGACCTAATATTCCGAATAAAAAGTTCCTGCCCCTTAGAAATACTAATGAACCTAACCCTCGCATCATTCGGCGCCCACTCCAACTCCTCCAATGCAACCTCAAGCATCTGCACCGTCTCCTCTGGCCTATCAATCAACGCCTCAGACAAACTCGGAGAATGCGCTGACAAATCATCAAAACTAATCGACACAACTTTCTCGCCCGTCTTCGCAATTCGCCCAACCTCTTTCTTATTAATCTCAAAAAATTCCTTCGCCTCAATCAAGAACTCATCCTGGTTTATCGCCGCCCTAACTCCGCCATCCTCTTCCATACCAAAACCACGAAACCCCCACTTAAAAATAAATCTATTCTACAATCTATATATCAATTCTTCACAAACTCAACCCGCCCAAAAATATTATCCTCACCAGTCGCCCTATAAACTCCAACAAAAACTTCCCCACAAAAAACAGCAAAACTTTCACCTTTCTTAATCTTTCCAGAAACAATATTGTTCTTCAACAAAGGACGACCAACATAAAGCGACTTCAATGCCGACTTGTCAACCTCAACAACCGGCAAAACTTTCTTAATCGCATCTTCAGCTGACACAACCATTTCCCTTAATAATTTATCATCCCCACTTTTCCACTCCTCAACCGCCCTCTCAAATTCATAGAGTGTAACAAGTCGTCCTAATACCTGACACCCGACACCTGACGCCTCGTCGAATATCCCAGCAGATATTCGACGGAGTTCCCCCATGTGCGCCCCGCCAATCATCTCACCCAAATCCGAACACAACTTCCGAATATAAGTCCCGCCCTCAACCTTGCACTCAAAAAGAAAGTTTTTACCTAAATCATCGTTCTCAATAAGTTTCCAATAATAAACTTCTCGTGTCCTCTCCTCTCTCTTAACGGCACTCCGATGCGGAGGCACTTGCTTAATCTTCCCAACAAAATTCCCATCAATCAACTTCTGCAATTCCTTAATATCACATTCCTTATGCGTCTCCAAAATCCCAACATAAGTTTTATCATGCCGAATAAAATAACCAGCCAACTTACAAGCTCGCCCCAAAGTAATCGGCAAAACCCCAGTCACCTTAGGGTCAAGCGTCCCCATATGTGACGTCTTGCCCAACCCCAACTCCCGCCGCACAAACTCACTCACCGAAAACGACGTCGGCCCAGCAGGCTTATCAATATTAATCAACCCAAAATTCAAAAGTTCTTTAATATCTTTCATCTCAATCCACCAATCCAATTCTTTAAATAGATTTTTAAATACAACTACATTAAACAAAACATGAAAAAGAGGGCAATAGTATTTACAATATTTTTATCTTCTCTAATAATACTTACCTATTTCATTTCAGCAGATTTCACCGACGACGGAACATCAGTGCAGAATGTCACAGAATGCGGAATATTAAATACTTCTTACGCAACCTATACCCTCAACCAATCAATGGGCTCGGGAGCAGACGGCGACTGTCTCCTAATTGCCAACGACAGCATCATCCTTGATTGCGCCGGCTTCAACATCACATATGGAAACGCAACAGGCGGGGCCGGAATCTACGTTTTTAACGAATCAGGAGAAAACGGATTCAATAACATAACAATCCAAAACTGCATCTTAATTCAAAATATAACCGGAGACGGAGATGCAGGAATTCAAATTGGAGCAAACTCAACAAACATAACACTCTACAACAACACAATCACCACACTCGGTTCAGACAGCAACGGAATCCACTTCGAAGCGAACGCCACAAACACAAACATAACCTCCAACAACATAAACATATCTGGAACCGAAGTCCACGGAATTTCATTCGAAAGCAATTCGGTCAACGCAAACATAACCTCCAACAACATAACAACTTCAGGTATAGAATCTCACGGAATCTTTTTAGCCGACGGAAGCAATAACGTAAACGCAACTCTCAATATCATAACAACCTCTGGAGTGAATTCCTCAGGAATTAAAATTGGAGATTCTTCAATTAATGCAAGTGTAAATTTCAATGACATAACAACCTCCGGCTCAGGATTAGAGACCTGTGGAATCTATTTAGCAGAATCAGGAACCAACGCAAACATCACATCAAACACAGTCAACACATCTGGCGAAGACGCATCAGGAATTAAAATGGGCGACGAATTATCAGGATTAGTTTATAATAACACAATTACAACTTCTGGAAATTGGAGTTTATCGAATGCAATGGGTGGAATCTGGTTAGAATCAGACACCGCCGGAATAAACGTCAGCACAAACACAATCACAATATCTGGATATCATACTGCAGGAATCTGGGCATGGACTTGTGATAATCATTCTATCGAAAACAACATCATAACAGCAACAGGAGAAGCGGACGGAGGAATTGTTTTATTAGACACTCAAGGAACAAACATCACATCCAACACAATCAACATCACAGGAGATTATGGCGACGGAATCTATTCCTTTAATTCGGAAAATTCCCTACTTTTCTACAACAACGTCATAACAACATCCGGAACAGAAGCTTATGGATTCAACCTCAACCAAACTTCCAACTCAAACTTCTCATCAAACAACATCACAACATCCGGAACATCAGCCTATGGAATGTTCTTCAACCAATCACACAATAACACCCTCGCAAACAACCGAATCACAACCGGCTCATCAACCGCCTATCTCCTATACTTCACAACATCCGGAAACCAATCAATCTACGACAACATCTTCAATACATCAACAACCGGCTCCGGCATATTCATAAATAGCAGTAATCTAAACTACTTTAACACATCAGGTGCCCCATTCACAAATATAATCGGAAAAGGCTACTATGGCGGAAATTTCTGGACAAACGCAAACAGTAACGGCTATTCCGACTACTGCACAAACATCAACGACAATTACTATTGCGACTCACCTTATCGCGTCGTGTCTGGCGTCGACAGTTACGATTATCTCCCACTCACAAACTATCATACCAACATCTCTGTTTGCGCAGCACTAAGCGTCAAAAAACGTTACACCCTAAATCAAAGTTTATCATCAAACGGAACTTGCTTTAACATCACGACAAACGGAGTTCAACTCGACCTCGCAGAACACATAATAACAGGAAACACAACCGGCTACGGAGTCAACATCACCGCCCACAACGACACGACAATCCTAAACGGTTCAATCTCAAATTTCTCGGTCGGAATCTACGCAACATCCACCACAAACACAAACATAACTCTAACAACAATATCAAGCACGGAAAGTAATTCAAGCGCAATAACATTATCCGACGCTGACAACTCAACAATCAATTCTAACACAATCACGACCTCAGGAAACTTGTCAGAAGGAATCTACGCAACTTCTTCTTCTTACTGTAATCTAACAAACAACAATATAACAACAACTGGTATCGGAACAACCAACTCTGGCAATGGAAGCCCAATAAATATTCTAAACTCATCAAACTATTTTCTAATCTACAACAACAGAATAAACACCACTAACGCAAACGTCGAGGGTATATACCTATCAAACGATTCCTACGGGAACTTATCCAGTAACACAATTAACACCTACGGGAACAAGTCTCACGGATTATATTTAACAACAACATCAAATAATAACAGCATAATCTCAAACATAATCAACACGCACTACACCGGCGATATAAATCTTTATTCATTCTACGCAGGAGGAAGCTCAACAGGAAATAATATTTCATCCAACAACATTTCATCTCTGGCGAACCAATCATTCGGTATTTACCTATCAGGACAAACAAACAACACATTCGTTTACGGGAATCGCATAACTTGCCAAGGGTACCTCGCAATCAGCCTCACGATTCTAGATACTACCAATGCCACTACCGGACTAATAATCAGAAACAACAACATTTTAGCAAACCACTCATCACTTGGAATTGCAATCGCCACAGCTGGTTCGGTAAACGCACTTTTCTACAACAACATTTTAAATTCAACACATGGCTCATACTTAGGAACATCTTTCAATAACTTTTATTCTGAAGACAACCTCACAAATCAATGGAACACTTCAAAAACAGCGTCGACAAACATAATCGGAAGAAGCTACATCGGCGGAAATTATTGGACAACTCCAAATGGAACCGGCTACTCCGACTATTGCACAAACACAGACAGCGATTACATTTGCGACACCGCCTACACAATAACGGCAAATAACATCGACCGCTATCCATTAACAAACCATTTAAACACAACTACAACAACAGACACAACAGACACAACATCTGGCGGTGGTAGCGACGCAGTCGCAACTTACTATCCAACAAAAGAACAACTTGCAGAAGGATACACGCTAACAATACCAGAGAGTACCAAAGTAAAATTCTACATCGGAAACAAAAGCCACGAATTAGTAATTAATTCCATCGACAATACTACCATCAAAATAACAGTCACATCAGAACCACAAATAAAAACACTCAGAATAAACGACGAAGCAAAATTCGAACTTACCGACGATAATTTTTATGACTTCTCTGTAAAATTAGAATCAATAACAAATTCTCAAGCAAAATTATTAATGAAAACAATATCAGAAAGTATACCAGCCAACGAACTTACCAATACACAGGAATCAAATAACGAAACACAAACAAACGGAACTTCAAAAAACAATGCACCAATCTCCTACTGGATAACAGTTTCAATTATTTTAATTATTACCGTCGCTGTCACCGGTTATTATTATTTTAAAAAAAGAAAATAATTATTCTCTTATCTACTCTCTCATTTCTCATTGAAAATTTTTCAATTGCATAATCCAAAATTCTTCCAAACTCATCCCCGACTAACAAACAAGTTTCCTTTAATATAAAATCGATAAGGCAAGTCGACACCTTTCGAAATCCCAATCCGCGTCGTCGCTACAACCTCAAAATCTGTGTTAGCCCGTGTCGTTCGTGGTTTACCCCCATTTTCAAAATCTTCACAAAAATAAATCCCTTTCCCATCAGCCAAACTCGTCCCATTCTGCATCCTTGAAATCCCAAACGCCTGACAAAACTTCGCCGGACCATTACACAAATTCTTAATATCATCAACCCTACGATTTTTTTTCATTTCATCAACTCCCTCAATCGGCTCGACAGCTCGAATCAAAACCGCTTCACCTCTCCCACTTCCTCCGCAAACAACATTAAAACAATGATGCATCCCATAAATAAAATAAACATAAGCAACCCCCGACTTCCCAAACATTACAGCATTCCTAAAACTCTTCCCTAAAAAACTATGTGAGGCCGGATCATCCTCATGATACGCCTCGGTCTCGACAACTCGTCCAACAAAACCTCCAAATACAACATACTTCCCCAACAAATCCCGCGCCAAACTCACCGCATCCTTCTCAAAAAATTCTTCTCCCAAAATCTTCACGACTAACCAACTAAATCAAAATTTAAAAATCTATTGCAACGGAAAACTCTCCGACGACAAAACCCCTCTTTCGACAAAATGTCTATTAAATCCATCATAATAAGCTCGCGCCAATAATCCAATAATTTTACTGCCCCCGCTTTCAATTTTTTTTTCAGAATCAGCTATTTGCCAATACTTAGGAACTCCATTAACCAAAAACTCTAGAATTAAATTTGATTCCAAAGTTGCAGGAGGCAAGCAACTTTGATGAGCAACCATCCCGTCTGAAAAACCCTTCAAATAAAAATCACAAATCAATCTTACATCCTCTTGGCAAAATCCCATTCTTCTTGCCCTATTAACATGCTCACTCTTTAACATCCAAAAGAAAAAACAATACACCTTTTAAATTTTATCAAACTATTTCTTCAACGTTTTCCGAACCGGCATCGCCTTTTTCATATGAGAACCCTGAGCAGTATGCTTGATTTCTTTAACTGCCGCCTTCTCAATTTTCATCTCCCTCTCCGCCTCAGCTTTCTTATCTTCTTTTTCCTCAACCTTGTCATCGATTCCATCCTTATCTTTATCGGCAATTTCTTTTTCCTTCTCAGCTTTCTTCTTCGGCTTAACTTTCTCAACTGCCAATTTCTTTTTCTCCTCTCGTGCCTTCGCAAATTTCACAACATCAGGCAAATCAATCAACTCAACATAAACAATACCATCAATTTTTTTCGCCCGAACCCGAACTTTCCCCATCGGCTTCTTAATCCCCCTAAACCAAATTTCATTATTCAAATATCCATCAATTTTAATTTTTCTCAAATCTCCGTCGCGAACACCCATGTGCTGAACCATAAACTCCTTCAAAATTCTCACCGCCTTTTTAGCCCGACGATATCTTGGCACTTTCAAAAACCCGCGTCTCAACGGCACAACATATTCCCTCTCTAATTCCACAACCTCACTCTTTTTTTTCTTCTCATTCGCAACCTTTGGCTTACTTTCAATTTTTTTAGAATCTTCAATTTTCTTAATAACTTCTTTATTCTCATCACTATCTTTAAAATCATCTAACTTTTTAATTTCAACTTCCCTCTTCTCTTCTAAATTTTTTTCTTCGTCTTTTTCCATTTTATCCTAAATATTGTTTCCTCGTCCTTCTCGGTTTAATTTTTAATTTCTTTTTCGCCCAAGCCCTCTTAACGTGCGTAATCCTCGACGGATGAATCTTTTTTCCTTTCCCAAATTTTTTCAACACAGTCCAAAATGGTGCCCAATTCGTCTGTCTCTGTGCCCGGTCTAAATGTCTCTTTTTACTGCTATGTGCCTTTGCTTTTCTACTCGCCATTACTTATTTCCTCCTCGACCTCATCCTCAATTTCCTCATCTTCTGAATTTTGAACTCTGACGCCTAATGCTTGTATCATAGGTGCAACTGTCCAGCCAGAATTATCAATCATAGATTCCGTAGGCACATCAATCGAATCCAAAAACTCTCGCCCCTTCATCGTCAATCTTCTGCCGTATTGCAATCTACTAATTTTCTCAACCAAACCAGCCGCCTCAGCCTGTTGCAAAATAACCCGAATAATTTTCCCGCTCGCTTTTCTAAATTTATCCGGCTTAACTCCACGGTCCTTTCTCGAACCATATCTCGTCCTCAATCTCCCGACGCCAACAACACCTCGAATATACATCTGCCTCAAAATACTCGCCGCTCTGATATACCAAAAATCATCATCAGCCGGTGGCCGCTCTCTCGAAACACCAGATTTAACAAATTGAGCCCAATCAGGAATCACAAACTCCGGCAATTCCTTCAACTTCACAGCCAAAGCTGGCACAAACTTCTCAGGATTTTTCGCGAATATCGTTTTTCCCATTTTATTACAGCTCTCCTCGCGGAGATAGACAGACCGAAGCCCGTTAACTAAAAACACATCAAAAAATTACTATATAAATCTACCGCCTTTCTTTCCTAAACTTAATCAAAGTCAAAACATATCCGACCAACTTGTAATCATATTTTTTCCCAAGCAACCCAACTAACTTCCGCCCAATTTCATCCGCATCAGTTTTATTCCGACACGCCGACCTTAAAATCGTAATCTTTAAAATTCTCTCACCCTCAAAAACATTTCTAATCTGCTCGACAAACGCGTCGCTCAATCCACTCTTCCCAAGTTGCAATCTTTTAATCGGCTTCATTAAATAAAAAGTTTCTTAAACCTTATAACTCTTCCTATAAAATGCAACCAAAAAAATTCGCCGTCATCGGCCACCCAATCGCACACTCCCTATCAAAACCAATGCACGAAGCAGTCTTCAAAGAACTAAAACTCCCACACACCTACGACGCAATTGATGTCGCTCCAGAAAACCTTAAAGAATTTATAGAAAACACAAACCTCGACGGCATAAACGTCACAATCCCACACAAAGTTGAAGTAATGAGATATCTCGACAAAATAAAAAACGAAGCAAAACAAATCCAAGCGGTCAACACTCTAAAATTCACCAAATCCCAAATCCCAAATCCCAAATTCCCACAAAAATCTTCGATTTTTGGCTACAACACCGACTGGATCGGCTTCCAAAATTCTTTCAAAGAAGAAAATATAAATCTTGAAAACAAAAACATTCTCGTCATCGGCGCCGGCGGCGTCTCGCGAGCAATCCTAATTTCATTAAAAAACAACAACGCAAATATAGTCCTGACAAACCGAACAAAACAAAAAGCAATCGACCTAAACCAGCAACTAAATCTCAACGCAGAAATTTTAGACTACAAACTACAAACTACAAACTACAAACTACCAGAAGTCGACATTATCATCAACACAACCTCAATCGGAATGCACCCAAACACAAACGCTTCCCCAATCCCAAAAGAACTCCTAAAACCAAACCACATAATCTTCGACGCTATCTACAACCCACTCAAAACAAAACTAATCACCGACGCTGAATCAATAGGTTGCAAAACAATTTCCGGCGTAAACATGCTCGTCCACCAAGGCGCAGAATCACTCCGAATCTGGCTCGGCATCGAACCACCAATCCAAACAATGAAAGAAGCAGTCCTAAAAAAACTAATCAACTAATTCCCAAATCCCAAAATATCCATTCTCTTTACAACCATTCTCTCAGACTTCCCAATCTTCCACGAACCAGTCTTCATCAAAATTCCCTTCTTCATATCCCGACGCAAAAATTTATTCACCACAACATCACTTTTCCCATCCCTCCAATCCTGCGAATATCTCGCACAAAAAATCGCCGCCTCTTTCAAATCTTCCTTCGATGGCTTCTCTCCAATATTCACAAACGGACTTCCTGGCTCAGCAGTGTGCAGCATCAAATCGTTCCGCTCAGCCGCCCGAACCAACTCGTCATTATTCTCCGCATTACGCCCGCCAAAAATTTTCCGCCCCGACGACAAAACAAACTCCCGAAATTTCATATAATAAAACAACAAACTAACTTATTAAACTTCCCAATTTAAAATCCGTGTTACTTCTTTTTCTATATTATAACATAAACTAACTAAAATTCGTTTTCATTCCCGATTTTCTTGTTCGACATTTCTTTAATCCTCTTCAACGCCGCCCGAACATTCTTGTTCAACTGCACAATCGAATCATCCAACTGCGCCCGATTTTTCGTCCCAGTGCAAACCAACTTCCCATTACTAAACAACAAAAAAGTCGCCGTCGGGTCATCCAACTTATAAACCAAACCAGGAAACTGTTCCGGCTCATACTCAGTATTTTCCAACTCCAACGCCAAAACATTCAAATTCAAATCCAAATTAATCGCTCCCGACGCAACAACATTCTGCACCGTAATCTTCGGCTTAATCGTCACATTCACTCCAATTTTCCTCAACTGCTTAATCACCTGTTGCACAACATCCTTAACCTGCGCAACCGACTTCGTCCCTGTACAAACCAAATTTCCCGACGAGAAAACCAACACCGCACTCTTCGGCTTCTTCACTCTCAAAATCAAACCAGGAAAAGTATCAGGATTATATTCAGTATTTGGTTGCGTCCTCGCCAACTTCGTCAATGAAACGTCCTTACCCAAAGAAGCCGTCGCAACAATATTTTGAATTTTCAAAAAAGTGTCCTTTTTCTCAGAAGTTTTCGCTACTGTCATAGGATACTATAAAAAATTTCCTTTATAAAGGCTTCGAAGAAACTTACTCATTCAAATCCATTCGCCCTAAGGACAATTGAAAGCTCCCTCGGAGTAACATTTATTCCCTGACAAGAAGATACACTAACTGTTTTTTTATAAGACACATCAGACAAAAGTAGTTCACCCCCCCCCCTAATACCAACATAATAAACAACTTTATCCTTATCTTGAAAAATATTACCGCCCATCAAAAAAGAAGAAAGTAATTCTTCAATATTATCATTTTTATTTCTCATAAACAAACCCTTATAAGTTCCACTATTAATGGGTCCTTCAGATTTATACTCCCTCACCCAAACTTTATTAAACATAATAATAACACAAACAATTCCTTTATAAAAATTTATATACTCAAAAATACAACAATCAATCAAGTCAATATTAAATAGACAACGAAGTCGCCCAATAATATAACACTACTAACTACCAGCGAAGCGAACTACCAACTACTTACTACCCCGCTTCCCCTTCAACCTCATTCAGCGTCGCAATATCATCAACCCCCCTGTCCGCCCTCAATCTCAAAATCCGAGGAAACCTCAAAGCAAACCCAGAAGAATTCGTCGGCGACCTCTGCACATTTTGATACTGAACCGAAACAACAATCTCAGGCCGAACCTTAATCTTCCGCCCCTCAACTTCAACAACCAACTTCTCTAACATGTCCGTCATCTCCTTAAAACTCAATCCTTCCTCCGGTTTTTCCTTCAATCCCGTCGACACTTTCCCAATTTCTAAAAATTCCCCCTCGTTGCTCAAATCTTCCCCGCCGACCAGCGACGAGCGACTATCCACTAGCGACGAGTTTCGACATGCAATGTCAAAACTCGTCAGCCATCCTGCCCGTTTCCCCGTCCCCCACTTCGCCCCGGTAATCACCAAATCAAAATCATTATCCTCCGGCTTCAACTTCACCGCATAGCCAACACGAGCTCCCGGTTTATACGGCGCCGACAAACTTTTCCCCATCAACCCCTCTTGATTCTCACTCAGCGCCTCCTCGTAAAATTTCTCAACAACATCATTATCGTCGGTAATAATCTGTTTCGCCAGAACAATCCGCCTCTCATCCTCGTGAACAATCTTCTCAATCAATGCACGTCTCTCGCCAAACGCCGTCTCAATCAAACTCCCCCCATTGTAATAAATCACATCAAAAATCGTCAACTCAATCGGCAACTTCGCAATCATTTCGGTAATCCCATACTTCCGTTTAATCCTCTGGCTAATCGCCTGAAAATCCGTATACTTCCCCGTCCTCGCGTCGAACCCAACCGCCTCCGCATCCAAAATAAAACTTTTACCGTCGACGTTCTTCTCGACATACTTCACAATATCTGGAAACTGCTTAGTAACTTCTTCAAGTCGCCGAGTAAAAATTTTTATCTTCCCGTTCTTTTCTTTATTAACCATAACCCTAAACCCATCATACTTATACTCAAACGCCGCCGGCCGCCCAACAATCCGAAACGCATCTTCAACATCTTTCGCTTTCGGAAACAACATAACTTTCACAGGCTTCCCCGGCACCAACTTAATTTTCTCCAACGAATCATCGCACGCCCTCTCAAAAACCTCAGCAAAATCCGTTACCTTGTCATACGCCTCCTGAACTTCTTTAACACAAATTTTTTTATCATTCAAATCTTTTGGCTCGAAACAATTAACAACAATCGCATCTCTCAAAATCCCAGAACCAACCCCAATTTTCAAATCTCCCAAAACCGTCCTCACAATATATTTCGCCTCTTCCATCGTCGCTGAATGCAGCAACTCAACAATCAACCCAATCTTCATATCAACAGTTCCTTTCCCCTCGAAACTCGGAATCTTCCTTAAATTCTCCATAACTTTTTCAACACTTAACTTCCCAGAAAATAACGCCCTCTGTTTCTTTTTCTCCAAAACATCCTCGGCAACTTTTCCCAAATCACCGAACTTCTTGAATTTCTCAACAACCTCATTTTCGCCAATCCCAGCTGTCCGCGAAATCGCCTTAATCATCAACTGATGCGAAATTCCCAACTCTCGATTATCATAATCCGCAAAAACTCGCCCCTGCAAAAGATAAATAATCTCTGGCTCTCCACGAATTTCCCCCAAAAAATTTGCCAATATCTCGGTTTTATAGAGCCCTTTCGTCGTCGATTCCAGCGCCATATAAATTTCACAAATTCTCGAATAATTCATAAAATACAAAATATTCTTTCAATTAAATAACTTCCGAGTTAACACCGCTCCCAAAAGTTTATAAAAAATCCTAACCAAATTACAAAATGGAAATCAACGTAACCGACATAACTTTCAAAAAAGAAGTCATTGAAAAATCAAAAACAATTCCAGTCCTCGTCGACTTCTGGGCAGAATGGTGCGGTCCGTGCATAATATTAAAACCAATTCTTGAAAAACTCGCAAAAGAATTCAACGGCAAACTCATTCTCGCAAAAGCCGAAACAGACAAAAATCAAGAACACGCAAGCGAATACGAAGTTATGTCAATCCCATCTGTAAAACTTTTTAAAAACGGAAAAGTCGTCGACGAATTTATCGGCGCCCAACCCGAAGCCACAATCAAGCAATGGCTTAACCAAAAACTCTAATCACTTTATAAAAAAATCAATCTTGTCTTTCACTTGCCTGTAAAAATCTTTTTTTACCGTCGCCAAATTTTTGATAATAATTCTTTCATCAATAGTAAAAATCCTATGAGGTTTAATCCAACTCTTAAACGGTAACTTTCCCTTAGCAAAACTTCCTCTCGAAATCAGAACTCCATTCTTAGGACTATTGGAAGTAACCAAACAACAAATTTTATCCTCACCCTTCAAGTTAGAATTAGAAACAATCATCGCGGGTCTTCTTTTCACGCCAGCCAAATCAGAATAAGGAAACGGAATCAAAACAATATCCCCTTGCTCAAACATTATTCCATTCCTCATCGACTTCATTATCCCAGTCTTTTTTCAAAACATCCTCAGACGCCAACATCGCAAGAATCCCCTCGCTGTTTTTATCACCCTTAATCAAATTGAGTTCCGCCACCTTCTGACGAATCGCCTTTCTAATAAACTCGCTCCATCTAATTTCAGAATACCTTTTCATTAAACCATAAGTTTCATCTTCGATAGACAACGTAATATTAGTCATAACAAATTAAGTGGCATCACTTATTTAAATTTATCGGCGCCCAACCCGAAGCCACAATCAAGCAACAGCTCAACTAAAAATTATAGTTACAAAAATTCTCTACGATTTGAATATTCCAGTAACTCCGCTTTCGCCATTCTTAATCTATATTTATCTGTTTCAGATAATTCTCCTCCCATCGCTATCATTTCCAAAGCGAAATCATAATTTCCAAGATATTTAAATTTCTTATCATAAACTTTCAAGACGACATATCTCTCAATCATTTTTTCAATACACGATTCAGAAGGACGAGACAATCTTCCATTACACGCTTTAATGACATATTCGATATCTCCAACTACAACTCCCATCATCGCCCTAAGACGCCCTTCATTTTTTGCCGTTTCAACAATGTCTTCCATAAAAATCTTAAAATTATTTATTAGAATGAATGAATCAATTCCCTCGTTTCCGATTAGCCTTCAAACTCGGTCTAACCTTCGGAGCTCTAATCGAGGAATTCCTCAACCCTCTAGCCTTCCTTCCAGCAGAAGTCAGCCCCCTCAACGCTCTCGCCCTTGGCGCCGCAACAAACTTTCCCAAATCTTTGTCGCTCAAAATTCCCGGCTCACTCCTGTCAACCAAAATCACTTCATAAAAATAATTCATCCCATCTTTCCCAACCCAATACGAACCAAGAACTTCCATATTATTAAATTTCCTTGCGACCCTCATCTCCGCAATCTCCTTGTAATTCATTTTCAAATTCTTTCTATTGTGTAATCTCTTCGTTCGCCTCGCCTTATTCGGCCTCGTCTTTTTATGCCCACCCCGCAAAATTTTAATCCTAACAACGACAACACCCTTCTTCGCCTTATATCCCAAAACCCTCGCTCTATCTAATCTCAACGGCTTCTCTACCCTCATGATAGCCCCACCCCTTCGCCACTCCGTCATCCGAGCCCTCAAAACTTTTACATCGGGCTTCTTCCACGCCTCTCGCAAATATTTCGCAATTCCCATTAGTAAAAATCCACGAACTTTTTACTCCCGCATTTTTCCAAAAGAAAAACAAGACAATCGTTTTTCTTCGATTTACAAAATTTAATTACCATATTACATTATCAAAAATTCGGTTTTTAAAACTTCGCTTCAACTATGAGGCTGCCAAGATTTGAACTTGGGACCCCTGCCTTATCAGAGCAGTGCGCTACCTGGCTGCGCCACAGCCTCACACAACAATAATCAAAAATTACTTTATAAAATTACCTTAATTCCACAAAAACTTTCTCACTCTTCACGCGATACTCAATCACTTCAACTTTCAATGGAATAAACTTAACATAACATTTATCTTTCGAATAAGCCCGAATTTCCAACCCCGTCGCCAATTCAGTAACAACAACATTATTCCTATCATGAACTCCTGGTGTCTCAATTTCGTAAATAATTCTATCAGCCAACCTTCGAACTTTCGATTCGGCCTCGACTTTCTTCAACTTCATCCTTCGCTCGTTTTCTTCAATAGAAACTTTCGCAACTTCCCTCTTTTCTTTCGGCGCCTCCCGAATAATCTGTTTCATCTGCGGATTCCCTTTAACAATATTAATTCTAATCCCCTTGGGCATTCCATCAAAATTCACATTACCCATTTGTTTTTCCAATTGCTTCACCAAAGAATTCATAATCTTATCCATCCCAAACGGCAACTTTTGTTCAATCTCAACACCATCCCCAAAATCATCTGCTCCCAATATTCCAAAATCACCTTTTTCTCGTCGCACCTTGAACGATTCCCCACAGTAAGGACAAAAATTAAATTTCCTGTCAATCTTCTTCCCACACGACACGCACTTTCTTTTAAACATACATATAAAAATAATTCCCCCTATTTAAATTTCACTATCTCTAAACATAATGCTCAACACTTCCAACCAAATGCTCAAGATAATGAACCTCTCTAACAATCCCCTGCATCGGTCTAAATTCTCTAATTAAATAATTCGACGAAAACTTCCGAACATGCCTAACCTCTCTCAAAAATTTCAAACCAACAATCGCAACAAAAAATCTTCCCACAGCCGAAACAGCGAATATAAACAAAATTGGATTCATAAACGAAACATTAATCCAAGCCAGCAACGAACCCAAACTCGCCCCGACAAACACACCAATCCCGACAATCAAATTCATATAAGTCAAACCGAAACTTCTCTTTGGCCCGCTCACCGCATCATAAACATAATTATTCACAGCCAAATTATAACCAGCCCATCCAAACCCGCCGACAATCGATGGCACTATCAACAAATATAATTTCATCATCAAGCCACCTCCAATAAATATCGACGCAATCCACAACAATGGACCAATCGCAATAGCCCACGAACAAATAGCCACCAATTTAATATTTCCAAATCTGTCAGACACTTTCCCAAGCAACGGCAAAAAAATCAACTGAAAAATAACCGACGAAACCGTCACAAGTATATACCAAACATAAGAAAAACCCAAATTTCTCAACATGTAAACCGCCCAAAACGGACCAGCAATAGCAGCGACAAAATTTAACGCCCCCATAAATAAACTAAATCGCCCAAACGGAGTTTCAAAAGATTTTCTCAAGAATTGCCAAAACGAAAAATAATCTTTCTTCCTGATTCTAATTCTCGGTTCATATTGTTTCCTCAATAAATTCAGCGACCAAATTCTAATCAAAGCCGAAAGAACAAATAAAAAACCAAACCCAAGCAAAGTAAATCCAATAACATTACCGCGAAGAACTCCAACCTCCTTCGACGCATCAAGAATAACAGCACCAATAACCATCGTCAACACTCCAAAAAATCCAATTACCCGATTCCTTCTTGAAAAATATTCTCCTCGTTTCTCTTCGGGAACAATCGAACCCATCCACGAAAACCACGCCGGATGAGAAATTGCAGTAAGCACATAAAATAAACTAACAAGTCCGATAAAAATCCAAACCATATAAGGAACGCCAAGATAAAATAATAATCCAGTCGCAAGAATCGGAATCCAAAGCAAAATTTTTCCAAACACACCACCCAAAACTAACTCCTTCCTCGAGAATCTTTTAAGCAACTTGGCCGTTTTTAGTTGCACAATGCTCGGCAACAAACTCGTAATAGCATATAAAATTCCAACTTGCGTCGACGTCGCGTTCATAGCCAACGCAAACGGAGAAAAATAAGACAATCCAAATCCCGACGACATCGAATCCACCGAACCCTCTCGCACACTCAAATTCAAACTCTCGTCAATTTTTTTAGCGACAATCGGATGATTAACATTAGCCTCTTTCACCTTCCTCATTTAATTTTCAAGCCAAAACATTTTAAAAACATAACCATTTAGAACAACCGGCGTGGATAGTATAATGGTAGTATGTAAGCTTCCCAAGCTTGAGACCCGGGTTCAATCCCCGGTCCGCGCATTTTATTTGTAGAATATACAATATTCAAAAATATACAATAAATAATACAATGCATTATAAACTATCTCAATGAAAAATATTTATGGCAGAAGAATACGGTTTTAAAAAAATGGTTGAAAGTGCATCAACCGGAAAAAGATTGTCTCGTATGGAAATCATCGAAGAGAAATCAGAAGATAGAGAATTATATCGTATAAGACTAAATGGAATAGGGAATAGAAAGGGGCATTCTGAAATTACAATTAGATAAGTTGAGGGAAGCATAGGATTAGATGATTATGTCGAATTACTCAGAGAGAACAAAGGATTTGAGGAAGATATTGCGTTACTAAAAAAATTAATGTTCGAAGATTTAGGAGCTGTCGCATCTGGAGCAGTAAAAAATTTAAGACATTATAAATCAGAAAAAGGATGGACCACATCCTTTCAAGTAGCGAAAAAACAAGAAACACAAAAAGCCCTTCATGATTACATAGGTATTTCTTTAGAGATCATGGGTGGTTTCTTTAGAGAATATGGCCCAATAGATTTAGCTTTCCTGGCAAGAGAAAGAGATGGAAGATAAACATATATTGCAAAATAACAACCTTTAATAATCTTTTCCGAATATAATTACATGAAAAAATTTTATGTAACGACGCCAATTTATTACCCAAACGACATCCCACACATCGGACACGCATACACGACAATAGCAGCAGACATCCTCGCACGATGGCACAAACTCAAAGGCGAAGAAGTATTTTTCTTAACTGGAACCGACGACCACGGAAAAAAAATCGCCGAAGCCGCAAAAAAAACAGGCAAGTCGCCAAAGGAATTCACCGACGACCTAATCCCAAAATTCAAAGACGCATGGAAAAAACTAAACATTAACTACGATAGATTCATAAGAACAACTGACCCCGACCACGAAAAAATCGTCCAGGAAATCTTGCAAAAAGTTTATGACAATGGCGACATTTACAAAGGAGAATACGAAGGATTTTATTGCACCGGTTGCGAAGCATACTACACCGAAAAAGACCTCGACAACGGCAACTGCCCAATTCACAAAACAAAAATAGAAAAACTAAAAGAAGAAACCTACTTCTTCAAACTTTCAAAATATCAAGACAAACTTCTAGACTTCTATAAACGAAACCCGAACTTCATTTTACCAAAACACCGAAGACAAGAAATCATCAACAGAGTAAAAGAAGGATTAAAAGATTTGAGCATTTCAAGAAACTCATTTAACTGGGGAATAAAACTTCCATTTGACAAATTGCATATAACATACGTTTGGTTCGACGCACTTTTCAATTATTATTCCGCAACAAGACAAAAAGGAAAAGAAAAATTCTGGCCCGCCGATATTAATCTAATTGGCAAGGACATACTCTGGTTCCACACGGTATACTGGCCCGCATTTTTGATGTCAGCCGGAATCAAACCGCCAAAGTCGGTATACGCACACGGATGGTGGACATTTAATAAAGAAAAAATTTCAAAATCACGCGGAAAAGTAATCAATGTCGACGAATTAATAAAAATTGCCGGAGTCGATTCGGCAAGATATTTTCTCTTCAGAGAATCATCATTCGGCGAAGACGGAGACTTCTCCGAAACAGCATTGATAAATCGCCACAACAACGAACTCGCAAACAAGCTCGGCAATCTCATCTCACGGACTTCAGCTCTCGTCGAGAAATACGGGATTGAAGAAAATCCAAACACATTATTAAAAAAACCAATCCTAAAAAAAATAGAAAACTACATGGACAAATTTGAACTCGACAAAGCTCTAAGTGAAATTTTCGCGTTAATAGATATTTGCAACGAATTTATTCAAACAAAAAAACCTTGGGAAACCCACGACAAAAAAGTCCTCTATCAATTAGTCGACTCAATCCGCCAAATCGCAAAACTCCTATCGCCATTCATTCCCGAGTCCGCAGAAAAAATTTCAAAGATTTACAAAACCGACAAAATTATAAAATCCCCAATACTATTTAATAAAATAATTCAGTAGTCTTTCTTAAGAAGTAACAAAATAGAAAAGTTTATAAATTAAGAAATTCTAAATCTCTTATGATAAAATTAGGAACAGCGCCAATAATTCAAGTGCCAGAACAAGAATTTGGTTTCTATAGTCGTCCGGATTTAGCAGGCAAAACTTTTTTAGAAGCATTTGAAAAAGAATTGAGACAATACAATCCAGAAACTCTAAAAAAAGCATTAAACGGAGAATTTTACTTCGACAGCGACGGAACATTAAGAGGTTCAAATTTACCTTTTAATGTTTTAATGAATCATAAAAATCTTTTCCCCGAAGACGAACATCCTTTATCAATCGCAGAATTCGGTCAAGCATTTAACAAAAACCCAGAAGCTTCCAAAGAAATATACGCAGACACCGGGATTATAGCAAGGACACCAAACGATTATTTTTCAGAAAATATAATTAAACAAATAAAAGCAAGAGGAAAAACACCAACTCCAGAAGAACCAATAGTAATATCCAACACAGACCTAATTCCAATACAAAATAAAGAGTCCCGTTGCGGATTTGTTTACAAAATAAAAGACAGAGACGGCGAAGAATTAATAGTAGCCCCAGCATATGGAACAGCAGAAACCATAACAAAATTCACAATCTACGACGAAAGAGGAATTCCTATCCCATCCGAAAGAGGAGATAAACAAATCTGGAAAGGAGATTCTGGCGTGTCGAGAGTTTATTCTAGCTACGGCCAGGTCGTGGGCTCGGGCGACGAGCGCCTGGCGAGTTCAGGCGGCGGCGGCAGGGTAGTGGTGGGGAAGGCCAATGTTCCGCAAAATATTGTTGAAATAGAAAAGTTAGTTCAGCAAGAAGAAAAAAGAATAAAAATGGCAAAAAAAGATTTAGAAAAAAGAGTAGCAAAGTTATAAAAGCCTAAATTTATTCAAAAAATTCTAACCTTGGAACTGGTTAGGCTACATGTTGATTAATTTATAATTCAATCACAACAATTAGTAGTTTGCGCGAAAATTGAAGTGATGGTGATTTACTTTCAATTAATCAACTATATAGTCGGCGTGTCGAGAGTTTTTTCTGCCTACGACCAGGTCGCGGACTCGGGCAACGAGCGCCTGGCGAATTCAAGCAGCGACGGCAGAATAGGCTAACGGTTCCAGAGTTATATTTATGAGAACTTACAAAAACATTTACTACAAAATCTATAAATGGGAAAACTTAATTCTTGCTTTTTTGAAAGCAAGAAAAGGAAAAACAAAAAAAGATTATGTAAAAAAATTCGAAAAAAATCTAATAGAAAATCTACAGCAACTTCAATTTGAATTGATGACTCAAACCTACAAACCAAAACCTCTAAAAACTTTTATCTTACGCGACCCAAAAACAAGAAAAATTTCAAAATCACATTTTAGGGACAGAATAATCCATCACGCACTATGTAACATAATTGGACCAATATTCCAAAAAATTTTCATCCATGACTCTTGCGCAAATCAAAAAAGAAAAGGCAATATTTTCGCAATAAATAGATTCGACAAATTCAAAAGAAAAATTTCAAAAAATGGAAAACAAAATGGATGGTTCAACAAAAATCAAATCAAAGGCTACTGTCTAAAGGCAGATATAAAACATTACTTCGAAGAAGTTAATCATGAAGTTTTAATCAATATAATAAAAAGAAAATTAAAAGACAAGAACACAATACAACTAATTACAAAAATTTTAAAAAATTATCATAACAAAGAAAAGGGTATACCATTGGGAAATTTAACAAGCCAATTCTTCGCAAATATTTATCTTAATGAACTTGATTATTTCACGAAACAAAATTTAATGGCAAAATACTACATAAGATATGTCGACGATTTCATAATTTTACATACAAATAGAAAGCAATTAACTTTATGGAAAAAAGAAATAGTAATATTTCTCAAAGATAAATTAAAACTTCAAATTCATCCGCAAAAATCCCACATCATTAAATTATCCAACGGAATAGATTTTGTCGGATTTAGAGTCTTTTATTATACCAAATTATTAAGAAAAAGAAATATAAGAAAAATAAAGAACAAAATAAAACAATATAAAGACGGCAAGATTACAAAAGATAAATTCAAAGAAATTTATCAAGGATGGTTGGCTTACTCAAAATGGGCAAATACTTTTAAACTTCAAATGAATAAAATTTAAAATGCAACCCACAATCCCCTACTCTGACTTCGAAAAACTCGACCTTCGCGTCGCCGAAATTCTCAAAGCAGAAGACATTGAAGGTGCCGACAAACTTTACAAATTAACAATCAGCGTCGGAGAATTGGGTGAACGAACAATTTGCGCCGGCATAAAAAAATTCTACACAGAAGAAGAACTAAAAAACAAAAAAATAATTATCATAGCAAATCTCGAACCGCGAAAACTCAAGGGCATCGAATCACAAGGAATGCTACTCGCCGCCTCAAACGAAGACCATACAAAAATCTCACTAATCTCTCCCGACCAAGATATAAACTCAGGAAGTAAAATAGAATAACTAATTTTTAACATATCGATTTGCCCAACAACCAAATGAATAATCCCGAGCAATTCTATCATTCCAAATTCGAGCAGGACCAATTTTTTTCATCGGCGAATATTCCCAAATACCAATGTGAACAAAATAATGCGGAGTAGAAAAAGAAGTTTCTCCAACCAAATGATAATTTTCTCCGTCGACACATACAAATTCACCGTTAACAAAATCATTAATTAGAAGTTTATAAGGATAATGTTCACAAAATCCTAAAGCAATCTCTTCTGTTTGGGCTTCCTTCCAAACACTTTTAATCCAATCAGGATCACCAAACAAACTATCAAAATTAAAATACAAAATTTTCTTCTCTATATCCATTTTAATATTAAAGTATTACATCCCCAGTAATTTGCTCAAGAAACTCTTTCTCTCGACAATTTTTTCTCCCGAAATCTTTCGAGCAATCTCAAGATATTTTTTAGAAACTTTACTTCTCGGATGAGTATGACAAACAGCGTCGCGCAAATTCAAGGCTTCTTTAACTGATTTATCCTCGGGAATCACACCAATAATCTGCGTCTCTAACATCGACCTAATAGAACTCAACGGCATTTCATAACTCGCATTGTTGTGCCGCGTTACAATAACACCATTAACTTCCTTTCCCATTCCTCGCGCAACCTTGATAGCTTTCAACGCGTCAGTCACCGCCGGCATTTCAGGATTCGTAACAATAATAATTTCATTGGCCGCTTCAAGCACGACAATAACCTCATCCCCAAACCCAGCAGCAGAATCAATAATTACATAATCACAAATCTCCCCCAGCTTCTTGACAGCATCGGGAATTTTTTTAGTATTAAATTTCGTCAGTTCCTTAACGGACAAACTCGATGGGACAATTTTAGTTCCAGATGAATGCTCGTAAACCGCATCTTCAATATTCGCTTTTCCCTTCAAAACATGATTCAATGTTATCGGAACAATCGGCGCACCTAACTGCAATCCAATGTTCGGCGTATTCAAATTAGCATCGACAATTATGACTTCTTTCCCCAATTTATTTAAAGAAGCCCCCAAATTTATCGCAGTAGTAGTCTTCCCAACTCCACCCTTACCTGAATTTATAGTAATTATTCTCGCCATTTCTGATTTCAGAGTTTATTCGAAAAGATTCAACCCTCAAATATCATCTCAACAAACGCACAACTATCAGAAAAAATTGCTTTATAAATTTATTTAGATAGAATGTCTCTAACTTCACTCACAAACCTGTCAACAATTTTATAATATTCCCCCAACTTGTCCATATTAATCTCCGTCACCTTCGCCACCTCAAATACTTTCAAATTCACATTCTTTCTAAACTCACCCTCTCTTGTTTTTTTCAAATCCGGCACCCTCTTAAAAAAAACATACAACGGAATAACTTCCTGAACAACAGAATTCTTTTTGAAATATTTTTTCATAAATTCAATTTTTTGTTTAGGATTCGTCGACATCGCAGGAATTTTCCCTTTCTCAACCAAACTCTTCAAAAGCGCATCAAAACATAATTCAATCAAGCTTTTCCACCGCGCCAACAAATTTAGAATCACGTCGCAAGTTTTAGTATATTTCAAGCTGACATACATAAGATGGTCAGCGCTAGTTTTCTCTTTAATAATCTCTTCAACCATAACGCACCTAAGCAAAAACCACAACGTCATCCACCTTTTTATACTTGTCGAATACTTTTCCCGAATATCTTTACACCATCGCCAACTGATTTCACAAGTTCTTTAATTCTATTGACCGTCAAAATTTTATATTTCCCATCAACTAACAAAATAATTTTATCCCTCCGTGCATATTCAATCAACGAATTTTTCTGCGCCTTTTGAATTTCCAAAATTTTGAACAAATTCTCACAAGTCATGTCATCAACATATTTCGACAAAACATTTTTCCAGCCCCCTCGAGAATTTTCCCTCTTCATAAACGCCCGAATCAAAAACGAAACCGACCTCGCCACCTCATGAATAATCCCAACCAAAAATCTCTTATCTCCAATTTCATCATAACTCTTCATCATCCGCTCGACCACAGCCAAATGATACTTCGCATTAATCAAATCCTCGTCCCAATCCATCAAACAAAACTCAGCAAAGACTATATAAAAATTATTACATTCACTTCAACAAAAATTCTCAAGCACGGACGAACCGCGCAACAAATACTAATACCTAACGCCTAATCGCTAACACCTAAATTAACAATCGCCTCAGCAATATCCCCGCCAACCTTCTCCAACATTTCCTTAACTTCTTCAATAGGTTTCCCCGTCTTCTCCATCACCATCGCAACATCATCCTCACTAAAACTCTCATCACTTTCCTCAACAGCGTCGCCAACAACCTGATACGAAACCTGCCCCTGCATCGAAACCTTCGTAACGCTCGGTTCCTCAATCACTAAATTCCCCTCGTCCATTTCAAAAATAACTTTCCTAACTGGCAGATTAACCTGCGAAATTCCCATCTTCTTCATCATCCCCTGCATCTTCGACGGACTAATTCCACCAAACATTTTAAGTAAATAAAATTCGCAACCCGACAACCAAAACAATCACAGCAATAATCATCCCAACCACAACGCCCGGTCCGAATTTTAATTTAGAATCGTATTCTTCCTTGTACCGCATCAACCCGCCGAACCCAGCCGGCATCGAAACATCATTCGCCATATATCAACATAAAAAACCCAATTTATAAAAGTTTGCCAAGTACTTCATCTACTCTTCCTCAAACACAAAACTATTCACAAGAAATGTTAAAATTTATACAAAAATAATTTAATCTAAATTCCATGTTTGTCTGTGGCTAATAATTTAATCTTCCTCAAAACTTCATCCTCTTTCTTCCTCGATCTCCCAATCGTCTGCCCAAAACTAACTAAAATCCAATTAATCGAATTCCAATATTCCCCTGGAAAAAGATTCTCCAAATCCTTCTCAACTTTATATGGCTCCGTATTTTCCGTCCATCCCAACTTCCGCGAAATCCTACCAACATGCGTATCAACTCCAATCGCCGCCACCCCACGAACCGCAACCAAATAAACATTCGCCGTCTTCCGCCCAACCCCAGGCAACTTAATCAAATCCTCGACGCTGTCACCAATTCCATTTTCAGAAATCAACCTCGCAACTTCTCTAATATTCCTCGCCTTCGTCCGATAAAAATTAATCGACCCAATATCTTTTTCAATTTCACTCAAATTAGCCATTGCCAAATCCTCAACCTTCAAATATTTCTCAAACAATTTCTTACAAACAGCGACGGTCTTACTATCCCGAGTCTGCGCCGACAAAATAATCGCAATCAAAGTTTGCCAATTCTCACCCCACCCCTCAGCCGCCAACCTCGGACTCTCGCCAAAATCCTCAACCAATCTCTCAATCTCTTTCAATTGCCGAACTGCTTTTTCTTTATCCATAAACCTTAATAGAAAACAATCTTAATAAAATTTTAGATATAAAACCCAGGTTTGCTGAAAAATCCTAGGGGTATATAACAAAGCAAGAAAATTAGCATTTATATAATTTTTGGTTTACCCAAATAAATTTTAATTTTTCTTTCTTCCCCACCCAAGATAACGAGAGATTACCCGCGGTTACTTCGCAACAGATAACTTTTTCCTTCGGAAAAAGGAAAAAACTTCGCTTAATCAACCAAAACAAAACTTAAAAAATGCTTCGCACTTTTTCTAACAAAGGTTAATAGTCGTCGCTTCCATCTCTTCCCCCACCCTGAAAGAAAAATTAAAACTCACGAGGTCGCTTTTTGCTCCACCCGTGCCTCACTCTTTCAGAGTTCGATCAGGCAAGAGGTAAAAAAGTAACTAATTTAATTCTTACCAACTCATAGACATAAATTAAAATACTTCAGAACTCCACAAACAGAATCACACCAATTAATAACGAAACAAAATCCTAATCCCTAACTTCTAATCCCCCGGCGAAATCCTCTTAACCCCGCCCATATAACTCCACAAAACTTTCGGAACTCTAATCGACCCATCTTTCTCTTGATAGTTTTCCATAATTGCAATCAACAACCTTGGTACCGCTAAACCAGAACCATTCAGTGTATAAGCAAATTCTAACTTCCCAGTTTTTTTAGAGGCAAATCTCGTATTCATTCTCCTTGCTTGAAAGTCTCCCAAACTCGAAACCGACGACGTCTCCATATATTTTTTCAAATAAGGCGACCATGTTTCAATATCATAAGTAACCGCTTCCTTAAATCCACTATCCCCAGAACATAAAACAACAACTCTATAAGGAATTTCCAACGCCTGCAAAATCCCCTCAGCATTTTTCATCATAAGATTAAATTCTTCTTTGTCTTGCTCTGGCGTACACAAAGTTACCATTTCAACTTTATCAAATTGATGTAATCTAAAAATCCCTGGCGTTTCGGAACCATGTCTTCCTGCTTCTGTCCTAAAACAAAGAGTATGTCCAAAAAATCTCTTCGGTAAATCTTTTTCGTCAAGTGTATCTCCACGATATAAATTTGTCAAAGTCATTTCCGCAGTAGGAATCAAATAAAAACCTTCTCTCGTTTTATACATATCATTCTCAAACTTAGGCAAATGAGCAGTTCCACGTGCAGTATCAGAATTTGCAAGAACAGGCGTCTGAATCTCCATCCTACCACTCTTACCCTGAAAGTCAAGCATAAATTGTATCAACGCTCTTTGTAATCTTGCCCCATCACCTTTCAAAATATAAAACCCCGAACCAGTTATTTTCGTCGCTGTTTTAATATCCAAGATTCCCAAATCCTCACCAATCTCAACATGAGACATAGGATTGGAAATTTTCGGCTTATCCCCCCATTTCTTCAACTCCTTATTATCATTTTCGTCTTTCCCCTTTGGAACATTGTCTCTCAAAATATTAGGCACCTGTAAAAGCAGATTTGTTCTTTCATCTTCAAGTGTTTTTTCTTTTTCTTGATTCTCTTTCAATTGATTACCTACATCTTTAGCTTTTTCCAAAATATCTTTAATAGATTTGTCTCCACTTTTTTTAGCAATATTTATCTTTTCAGAAATTCTATTCTTGTCTCCCCTTAATTTATCATCTTCACTTTTCAATTTTCTCCACTCCAAGTCAATCCTTAAAATGTCGTCGACAACTTTCCCATCATAGCCACGACTTTCAGTATTCTCCCTTACCAACTTCGGACTTTCCCGAATCAACTTAATATCAATCATTAAAACAAAAACACCGAGGGATATTTAAATTTACCTAAAATTTTCACCATCTAAAATATGACGTAGATATTCCAATCCCTCATCCCTCAATTGTCTCACTCGTGCCCCAGAAATATCCAACCTCTTTCCAATTTCATTAGACGTTTTTCCTTTATAATACACATCACGAAGAACATCAGCATATACCTTCCCGGGACGATGACGCCCCTTCTCTAAATGATGCATCCCCTCTAGGGTTCTAATAGCTTTCCCTAAATCAACACCTGGAACAAAATCTCTAACCATTCCTATTTCACCGAGAGAAACACAACTCAACTGTCCTACCTCATTTTCAAATTTCTGTTGCGACACTTCCTCTTTTGTCATACTTCCAGATAGAATTTTCCTCACAACTTGATATTTATAATAATTATCATAGCCGTGTCTTCTCGCAAATTGATTCAACCTATAAGTTTCTTCACTCGCCATATTGCTACTCTATAATTATCATTTTTAAATCTTTTGAATAAAAACATCAGTCACCACTCCAAAATTTCCTGTCACCTCTCTCAAATTATGTATCTACTCAACATGGACGAATTCTCAGAGAAAGACTTATAAGCAAATCAGCACTTCAATATATACATCGGAACATATAGTTCCAAAAACACAATGGGAGACAACTTCGACTTATTTTTCAGAAGAAAACCAGCCATGATGCTGATAGCACTAAAAAAAGTATCCCGCGCAAAATACGGCTCACAACTCGCAAAAGAAGTCGACTGCACATATTCACACGCCGTAAAAATTCTGCAAATTCTCGAAAAACTCGGACTCGTCAGCTTCGAGAAAAAAGGCCGAATAAAAATAATCAAACTCACAAAAAAAGGAACCGAAGTCGCCGACCACATTGAGGCAATCCGAAAAACCGTCGATTAATTCTAAATTCTAAAATTAACATGGTCCCACCGGGATTTTGATCACCTACTATGTGAACCCTGTGTTTCAAATCCAACATGGCCCCGACGGGATTTGAACCCGCGACACCCAGATTAAGAGTCTGGTGCTCTAACCAGGCTGAGCTACGGAGCCACAACAAACAAATAAAAAACCAATTTAAAAAACTACCTAAATCCTTTAATTATCAACCCGAACAGTATTCTTGCACTTCACACATTGATAAAATTTCGATTCCGCCTCATCCCCAGCCCTCATCTGTCGAATCCAAAAATACGCTCGCTTACAACCACACTTCCGACAAGTCCAATCAGTAATCGGATTAACATTTCCTTCTTTCTCGTCGACAACAGCAACAGGCACCGCTTCATGAACTTCTTCAACCATCTCCATATCAACTTTCCCTTTCGCAACATAATTACATCGAGGACAACCAGCCCGCGATTTCTTCATCATAAGAAGCGCCCCACATTTCGGACAAAATTCCATCTATTATTAAATCTAACTTCTATTTAAAATTATCTGCAAAATCCCCTCGACTGAGCATCCCGCCCGAACTCAAAAAAAATCAACTTAATCCACCCAATAAACGGCACTCGAAATAATGCTTTCCCAACAACTTGATTTTTATTTATAACCTTCTCAGAACTTAATTGCTTTGAATTAGTCATATAATTATCCCCCTTCGTCGCATAACTATTCCCGACTTCAACTACCCTGTGAATTATTGGATAATTAGTTCCCCCGTTAAAAATAATCACATCCCCAACTTTAATATCCTTGACCCCGACGACAAAAATCACATCACCCTTATTAAACCCATTCTGAAAAATCCAATCAATACTATCACTCAAAGAAATGTTTTTCTCGCCATAAACATCGCTTGTATCAAAAATTTTTTCAAACCCATTTTCATAATGATGCATCGAACAACTCTCAACAATCACCAATGGCAACGGCGTCCCAGTTAAGTAAGACAAACTCGGGAAAAAAATAAACTTAATAATAATAATCGCCAAAATCAAAGTCACAACAAACGACGACCAACTATCCTCATGCAAAAATTTCCAAAATTTCCTCAATCCATTAAACATTCTACTCATATGCCAACCAACCAAAATCCATTTATAATTCTTCCCAAACCAAAAATTTATAAAGTATATACAACAAATATACACATGACAGATATATTCGAAAACACAATCCTTTGCAAACATTGCAGTAAAAAAATGGAGCCAGCGACTATATATAAGAATGGATTTCATCTCAGAGCAATAAAATGCGAAAAATGTAAAAATCAAATTATTCATCCGGAAGATTTAAAAGAATTCGGGGACTTTCAAACTCTAAGGAAAAAAAACTTCAAAGTCAAATTAAGATACATAGGGAATTCATACGCTGTTTCAATTCCAAGAGAAATAATTGACTTCATGAACGAACAAGAAAAACAAATGAACGAAATGGTAAATATGTGTATGGAGGATGTCGGAAAACTTTCCCTAAATTTCAAATGGTAAAGAAAAAAGAATTAAACGAAATAATTAAATTAAGAGTAGTCGAAGCACTTCAAGACGATGCATACAAAGGAATCGTGAGAATTGACCCAATCCTAATGCGAAAACTTGATTTAGAGAGAGGAGATATTATATCTATCAAGGGCGACAGAGAAACACACTCAATCGTCGATATAGCATACCCGGCAGACAGAGGCGAAGATATAATTCGAATGGATGGAATTGCACGAAAAAATTCTAAGACGGGAATTGGAGAACAAGTTGAAATCAGAAAAAAAGAAATTAAAGAGGCAAAAAAAATTACAATCGCACCCGCTCAAAAAGGAATTATGGTCCAAGGCGACCCGGACAATTTCAAACGAGGACTTCTTGGTAAACCAGTTACAAAAGGAGACATAGTTGTCATGGGTGGAGCCCAACAAAGAAAAGATATAATGTCCGAAGAATTTGGAGATATATTTGGCGACTTTTTTGGGCAAATGGGATTCGGTGGCATGCCAGGCGGACTAACGCAAATAAGATTCGCAATAATTTCGACCAATCCAAATCAGCCAGTAATAATCACGGAAAACACAGAAATAACTTTAAGTCCAAAAGCCGTCGAAATTTCAGAAGAATCAATTCCGCAAATAACCTACGAAGACATCGGCGGACTAACAGATGAAGTCAAAAAAGTTAGAGAAATGGTTGAGCTCCCATTGAAGCGTCCCGAAATTTTCTCACGTCTTGGAATCGAACCGCCAAAAGGAGTCCTTCTCTATGGTCCGCCCGGAACCGGAAAAACACTACTGGCAAAAGCCGTCGCCAACGAATCTGAGGCACACTTTATTTTATTAAATGGTCCAGAAATTATGTCAAAATTCTACGGAGAATCAGAAAAGAAAATTCGGGAAATCTTCGACGAGGCAGAAAAAAACGCACCCGCAATTATTTTTATCGACGAGATAGATTCACTCGCTCCAAAACGAGAAGATACCGGTGGTGAAGTTGAACGGAGAGTTGTCTCACAACTATTAACGATGATGGACGGATTAAAATCTCGAGGAAAAGTTGTCGTCATCGGCGCAACAAACCGCCCAAATTCAATCGACCCAGCACTAAGACGACCAGGCCGATTTGACCGAGAAGTTGAAATCTCCGTCCCAGATAAAGAAGGTAGATTATCAATTTTAAAAATTCACACACGAGGAATGCCACTAACAAAATCTGTAAAACTCGAAGAACTCGCAAGAAAAACTCACGGTTTCGTCGGCGCCGACATAAATTCCCTCGCAAAAGAAGCTGCGATGACAGTTCTCCGGAGGAACATTCACAAATTCAATCTCGAAGAAGACAAGGAAATCCCGCAAGAAACATTAAACGAATTAAGAGTTTCACAAAAAGATTTTGATGAAGCATTAAAGATTGTTCGACCATCAGCGATGCGAGAAGTTTTAGTTGAAACACCGACGACAAGATGGAATGACATCGGCGGAATTGAAAATGTAAAACGAGATTTGAAAGAGGCAGTCGAATGGCCGCTTAAATTTCCGGATTCATTTACACGAATGGGAATCAGGCCGCCAAAAGGAGTCCTTCTCTATGGTCCGCCCGGAACCGGAAAAACACTACTGGCAAAAGCCGTCGCCAACGAATCCGAAGCAAACTTCATCCAAATCAAAGGTCCAAGTCTACTAAGTATGTGGGTTGGTAAATCCGAAGAAGGCGTCAGAAAAATTTTCGAACGAGCACGACAAGTTTCGCCCTGCGTAATCTTCTTTGACGAAATTGACTCTCTTGCTGGCAAACGAGGCGAAGCATACGCAAGTGGTTCAAGAGTCACGGAAAATGTTCTTAATCAATTGTTGGCAGAAATGGACGGAATCGAAGACCTAATAAATGTAATCGTCATCGGCGCAACAAATCGACCAGACATCCTCGACCCAGCCTTAATGCGGCCCGGAAGATTCGACAGAATTGTTTATGTCCCGGTCCCGGAAAAAGTCGGAAGAGTTCAAATCCTGAAAATCCACACAAAAAATATGCCCCTCGATAAATCAGTAGACATTAATAAACTCGCAGAAGAAACCGACGGATACACCGGCGCCGACATCGAATCGCTATGCCGTGAAGCCGCAATGCTTGCACTCCGCGAAGACATTGACACAAAAAAAATCACAAAAAAACATTTTGAACAAGCAATGGAAAAAGTTCAGCCGTCCGTCACAAAAAATGACCAGCAACGCTACAAGCAAGTCGAATCAAAATATCTCAAGTCAGCAAAAGCCGCGCTCTCCGACGGCGCCACCTACGCCGGATAAAAATTTAATTTTTACATTCCTCCCACTTTAGAACCCTTTAATTTTTACCAAACAAAAATCCGTGTTAATCTATGTAATCCGTGCCCGTCCGTGTTCTTTCTTTAATTAATTTTCACCACCAATCAAACTTTCCCATCCCCCGTCGTCCCCAAAACCTTCCCATCACTAACAACAAAAGTATTTTCAAACTGGCTAACCGGCGCCCGACTCTTCTCAATCAGCATCGGATACTCATGCAAAATCCCAGACTTCACCATCTCGCCCAATATAAATTTCAACTTCACAACCGACAAGATACCAGCGACAAGCGACGAGCTTGCCTTCGCTATCCAGCGAAGGCAAAACGGACGCCCGACAAATTTCTCCCTAATAAATTTCAAAACCTCCCTCGAGTCCCTATCCCGAACATTTTCCTCGCTCTGCAAAACATAAATCCCACCAGTCGGTCCTTCATAAATATCACCAATGCCCGTCGTCACAAATGGCTCAATCGCAAACGCCATATCCTCAACCACCCGCCGATTTTCATTCCTATAGTTCGAAAATGTCAACCCCGCATGAATATTATTCCGCCCCAACTCATGTCCCGACAAACTCTTAATAATTGAATATTTTTTTCTGACTTCTGACTTCTGACTTCTCACTTCTCTCGAAGAATTAAATTCTTCAAGCACATCTTGTGCAGCATTTCCAACCTCGCGAACCTCCATCCCCGATTTGACAACCTTACTAATTTCCTCCAAAATCTTCTCGTTCAACTCCATCATTTCTTTAAACTTCCCATTCTCAGTCAAGTCAACACTAAACGCTGTATCCGCAATAAACCCATCAACGCAAACTCCAATATCAACTTTCAAAATTCCCTCAGCAATTTTCTCGTCCCCAGGCGCCGGAGTATAATGCGCCGCAACTTCATTCAAACTTAAATTCACAGGAAACGCCGCCTCACCACCAAGTTCGACAATTTTCGCATCAACAGCGTCGGCAATATTAATCAACTTCACGCCCGGCTTAATCATCCCCCGCGCAAACTTCTTAACTTCCTTCGCAATCTCGCCCGCCTTCACATAGCTTTCAATCTCAGATTTTTTCATCACGCCAATTCGATCTCGCGTCCCTTTAATTTTTCATAAACTTTTCTAGCAACTTGCTCACTCTTTTTTTTAAACGCATCAACTCTCCCTCTCAATCTACTTTCCTCCGGCAAAAAATAAGCCACATTAATATCGCCTGCCTTTTTTTCTCGAGGAACAAAAACCAATTTCCCTTTTTCACTTTCAATTTCAAAACCTTTCCCTTTACGCAACGCAACGCCAAGTTCCTCATTTTCTTTCAAAGAAACTCCAAATAAATAATTAGAAGGAACTCTCCTCTCAAATTTCCTATTTGTATAAACAATATGCCCGTCGCTATAAACCATAACAGGAACTTTCCTAACTCCTTCCGTCTCGCAAACGCTTTCAGCGACGTAACTAAAATATTTCCCTCTCAATTTTTCAATCTTCTCACCAAGTTTTTTAACCTCGCCAAATCTCTCCCTCCCAACTCTAATCAAAGCATCATTTATTCCTAACCTTTCCAATCCCCCTTCATCCAAAGGAGAACATTTTCCCGTAAGAACAACCGCCAAATAATCCATTCTTGCCTCGCGAACCGCACCAGCTTCTTCAATCACCCTTATCAAATCTCTCCTCGCATTTTCTTCTTTCGCTTCAGCTTCCGCAATCTCCAATTCCGCTCCAGAAACTCTCATAAAATAATTTCTCAACGATTCCTTAATTCCCATAAAAATTCAACAAACTCAACATATTTATTCTTTCCTATACAACGCCAATTTTTCTCCGTCTCTCCTTCGGCAAATATCCAAACAAAATCTTAACACCCAACACCTTATCCCTGCCACCTACCTTCCCCATCCCAACAAAATCCTTTCCATCCGCCGATTTCACCAAAACAAAACCATCATCAATTTTATCATCCCCGAGCATAATATCTTTCCCCTCAAACCAACTTTTCTCCTGCTCCCTCGACAAAACAAAAATCCTCTTCATTAACTGCTCTTTCCAAATATGCATCCCGTCGATACTCAACCTAACTTCACGTTCCCCACTCTTCTTCAAAAATTCCTTCCCAACATACAACCCAATCCCCTCAATCGGCGCCAACCTCCAAATCTCCATCACCTCCTCCCTCGACAAATCTCCCGAAAACGCCCGAATCCTCTCCATCCCAACTCGCACCAACATCTCCGGAACCTTCACTAACCCAAACTCCTCCAACCCCGCCAAAAACTTCCGCTTCTTCGTCTTATCCAAAATCTGTATCTTCATCCCAAAATCTCCTTCATTTTTTTATCACCAACCATATTTCTCAAATTCTTTATTTCTCTATCGTTAGCATATCTAATCCACTTTAAATAATCTTTAACTAAAAACTTCTCAACTTTCAATGGCTTAATTTCTTCTCGACAAATATATTGATGACTATTGACAGGAATATTTCTAAACTTATCGGAATCAAAAGTATAAACATAAAAATATTTTTGCGTCGACTTGCCTCCAAAAATAATACCTTCAATCCTCTTTGATTCAATATTTATTCTTGAACACTTAATCCCTTTGCCAGCCAGAATTCCAAGAATCATTGCCCATTTTTTTAACTTAGTCGCATAAACACCCTTATGAAGATTATGCTTGCTCCTCCCAACGTCATTAGGATTTCTCGGTTCAAAAATTTTTATATTACCATTCGGGCTACCATGATAAACATATTTAGGCTTCATCTCAACTCCTCCCTACTTCCTACCATCTACTTCCTACCCCCTATTTCCCCATCTCCAACCTTCCTCAATTTAGCAACAAAAAACCCATCCGTATTATTGTCTTGCGGATATAACCTCAAACAATTTCTCACACTCTCATCAAAAATCATATCGCCAAAAACAGTAACCCCACATCTAAATTTAAGAGGCAACTCAATTTTTGCCCCGTCAGAGGTCGACCCTGGAAGACCGACCACTAGGGGTACACTAGTTGGGTGCTCGACGACAACATCAAAATTTTTAACAAGATAATCAACAATACCCTCATCTTCTTCCGGTGCCAAAGTACAAGTCGAATAAATCATCGTCCCACCAACCTTCAACAATTTCAAAGCCGCCGAAGCCAACCTCTTTTGAACCCCAGCCATTTTCTTAATCATATTCAAATTCCACATCTCAAACGTCTTCGGTGATTTCCTCAAAGTTCCCTCGCCCGAGCAAGGCGCATCAACCAAAATCTTATCAAACCGAAACTTCGACTTCTTCAAAAACTTCTCACACAAAGCAACCCCTTCCTTCCTCGTCACAATCGCATTCATAACACCGCACCTCTCCAAATTAAAATTCAAAATCGCAACCCGCCCCATCGAAATCTCATTCGCAATTATCGTCCCAGAATTTTCCATCATCGCCGCAGCCTGCGTAGTTTTCGAGCCGGGCGACGCGCACAAGTCCAAAACAAAATCACCAGAGACGGGCTTCAACACAAATATCGGCAGCATCGACGAAATCTCCTGCACATAATAATACCCAAGCAAATGCTCCTTCAAATTCCCCAACTCGCCTGGTCCCAACTTCGAATCAACAATCATAACCTCAGGAAACTCAGCAAACGGTTGTCGCACCTTCCACCCATAACTCTTCAACCGACCTTTCAAATCCTCAACCGAAATCTTCAAAGTATTACACCTAATAGAATTCGGCGTCGGCGTATAACAAATCTCAAAAAACTTCTTCGCATCATCCCTCCCAATCAACGCCTCCATCCTCTCGACAAACTTCACCTTAGGCGGAAACTTCTCTCTTAGATACTCAGAATAATTCTTCTTAATATCCATAAAAAAACATTCAAAACAAGCTTTATATCATTTCCTAAATCAATTCATATCCCAATTTCTCCAGCGCAATCACATTAATCTCATCAGCAACATAATTGCTCTCCAAAGCAAACCCAATATTATCGGCATCAATTTTCAAATTATTAACCCCAACAACTTCACCATTAACATCAATCAAAGGACCACCTGAGTTCCCTGCATTAATCGCAGTATCAGTCTGAATATACTTCCCGCCAAAATCACCTATCGTTCGTCCAACGGCGGAAATAATCCCCTCGGTAACAGAAAAAGATAATCCATAAGGATTCCCAATCGCAATAACCTTGTCCCCCAAATCAACATCACCAGAGTCCGCAAATTTTAAATAATCCCAATTCTCATCTTCAATCTTCAACAAAGCCAAATCCAATGTCGAACTATAACCAACAAGTAACATGGAATATTCGTCTTGATTGGCAGTAATAGCAGTGGCATATTTTACACCTTCCAAAACATGAGCATTTGTCACGATATAACCGTCGCTCGTAATCAAAAACCCACTTCCTTGCGCAACATTCGTCTGAATCGAAACAACAGCCTCGATAGAATACTTAATAATCCCAGAAAAATCAGCAGAAGTTTTCGCTTTAATTTTACTAATCTGTTCTTCAAAATCCTCCCGAGTCTCCAAAACGGAAATATCAAGATGATTAATATCAGAATTAATTTTATCAATATCCGAATTTATAGAATTAATGTTATTATTAATCGAGTTAAAATTTTGATTCATCAAAGAATTCGTCTCAATAACAGAGTTCTTAATATCACGAATCTTAATCGAAAAATAAACAAATGAAGACATTAAAAGTAAAAACAAAATTCCAATTAATAAATAAGATATTCTAAATTTTTTCTTCATAACATTTTGAATAGAAATCTATTTTAAATAATTATGGAATTAAAGTCCACATTAAAACAACTTCTTCTGTTCTGACCCCTCAGCCACACTCTTAACATCAACCCCAAAAACCTCAAAAATATTCTCGACCGCCGGCAAAATCTGATTCTTCAAATAATAATCCACATCATACCCAACCCTATCCCCAGCCAAATGAACCCTATCCCCAATCCTCTTCCCCGAACCCTCCCCAATAAAATACTCAATCAACATCCCAGTCGAAACCGGAACGCCCAACGCCTCCATCTTCTTTGCAGCGACAACATGCGGCCCCTCGGAAACATAATCCCCAAGTCCACGCCTCAACTGCGTCCGAATCATCAACTCATCCAACCCAACCTTCCGCTTCATCAAATCCTCAACAACTTTCTTTAAAACTTTCAACGCCCGTTTCTCGTCCCCATCCTCCAAAATCTTCGACAAAACATCACTTTGCAAATCACGAGTCAACCGACACCAATCCCGCCGCACAGTCTCAAACCCACGAATCTTAATCCTCCCCTTCTCGTCGACAAGAGCATACTTCTTTTTCGCTCCACCAACGCCTCCCCTTTTCAAAACAAACAATCCCCTCTTATAAAAATTTTCCAAATCCAATTCCATAATTCCTGGCAACCCAGCATTAATTTCACTCAAAAATTTCAAGATATCTTTTTCGGTTTTGCTCCCCTGCAAAAACGCAATAGAATCAGTATCCGAGTATACGATGGTATACCCAGCTTTTTTAATCTTGTCAATAGCACCCAAAATATTTTTTTTAGCAAAACTTGCAGTCGCCGCCGCCGCCTCACGACAATAATATCTCGCTCCAAAAAATCCCTGATAACCATAAGCCGCATTCGCCAGCAACTTGTAAGCGTTCGATCTCGCCTTTAATATCCCCGACGGATTCTGCGCCAATTCTTTCTTGTATTTTTTTCTTCTCTTTATAATATCCTCCAACATCTCAGGAAAAAAAGATTTCTTCTTTTCAAACTCAACAATCAAATCATTTCCTTTTTTATGTGGCTCAATTAAACTCGCCTTCGACAAATTATAACTCACAATGACCGACGCATACATCGACGTAAAATCAAACATAACCAAATTCTCATAAAGTCCCGGCTTAGGCTCAAAAACAAAAGCACCCTCATACTTTCCCATCGCCCGCCTCTCACCAATCTCATTATGCATCGGCCTCTTCTCAACGATCTCGTTAAACCTATCAAGATTATGCAAAATATAATTCTCAACATGTGTCGCCATCCGGTCCCGCGTCACATCAAACAACGGCTCTTTCACAATCAAACTAAACTCCAAAATATCAGGCCAAATTTTCTCCATTAATTTATAAGTTACAACCGAGTCCTGCAAATTATAAGAAAACAAATCACGCCAATCCAAATCTTTCATATTACTTAATTTACTAAAATCAAAATCTTCCTTCTCTTCGCCGACCAATTCCTTCGCAACTTCATTTAAACTCAATGTCTCGCTCTGCAAGTATTGAGAAAAAACAGCGTCGACAAAACGATACAAATCAACATGAACAATTCCGGAAATTTTACCAGACGGAATTCGTCCCCGACTAAACAGCGGACCTTTGCCATCAACTCCCAAACCAAAATCAATTCCACTCCGCTCAGCCACAGCTTTCAAATAAGGCAAATCAAAACCATCCGAAAAATAACCAGTCAAAATATCCGGCGCATAATCATTAACACATTCAACAAATCTCTCAATCATTTTCCCCTCGTCCTCGCAAAACTCAACATAATTCGGCGCGTTCCCACATTTTTTCCAAGTCAAAACTTTCTTAATACCATCACCAAAAAACGACACCATTAAAACATCGCCCTTCCCAATTTCCCTATCATTGGTTTCAATATCATAAGCCAAAATTTTCGGGACAAATTCTTTATCATTCTTCGACGGCTTAATTTTGTTAGCCAAAACACAAAAATCAACATTCAAATTTGCAACACCGCTCAACTGATTTTCATCCTCTATTTCCTGCCCCTCGACGGTATACCACCTCAACGGCTCAACCCCACTCTCTTTAATATATTTCGTCACCATCGGAATATCATATTCCCTTCTCTTGTCAATCCCATCCAAATCCCCAATCTCCGACGCGACATCGTGAGCATCCTTATAATTTGTCACAAAAATCCGAACAGCTTTTACACTCTTTCCCAAAAATTTCTTGTCCAAAACCTCAGTCCGCAAAACTTTCGTCACCCTCCCCGACCGCCGAACTTCAATCTCTTTAATTTTCTCAACAATCTTCTTAACGTCCGCGCCCTTCTTCAATACGACATAAAAATTCGCATCATGAAAATCAACAACGCAACCTTTTTGCCCCTTCTCGTTTCGCCCAATCATCCGCACATAATTCCGCCCTTCAAAATCAAAATAATCAAAATCCACCGGCACAAATTCAAATTCCATAAAAAATAAAATACAATTAACTTTAAATATTATATGAACAAGCAAATTTATAAAAATGGCACCTAGACAAAAACGTTTTTTCTGTTTTCAGTTACCAAGAGTAGAAAGACCACCAATAGAAACCTACAACAACTATGCAGGAAGACTAATACCAACGCTAGCCGTTAGCCCAGAACAAGCAGCAAGCAATGCCATTTACAAAATTTTCCATCCCATTGACAACGATAAATTTAAAATAGTTACAAAATATCTTCACGAAATTTGCAATATATCAGCTCTCGCTTTAGACATGGATGAATTAGACACGCCCACTATACAGCCAGGATTATTCGGAGGACAAACATCATCACACCAAAGACGAGACGAGGGAAGGTTGGCGGAAAAAATAGCAAAAAGATTTTCAATCCCCACCGAAGGAGAAAATTCGCTACCAAGACTAATAGCCAGGGAATACATCAGATATAGGTGGAGTAATCCATAACCAAAATAATTATTAACTTCTAATCCTTAAAATAACATGGGCGTCCAAATATCAGAAATTATCCCGCGAAAGGAAATCGAAATTTCAGAACTAAAAGGAAAAATTATAGCAATCGACGCATTCAACACACTTTACCAATTTCTTACAACAATCCGTCAGCCCGACGGCACTCCACTAATGGACAAAGACAATAATATCACATCACACCTCTCTGGCTTATTTTACCGAAACATCAATTTACTTCAAAAAGGAATCAAACCAGTTTATGTCTTCGATGGAATACCTCCAGAATTGAAACAAAAAGAAATAGAAGCCAGAAAAGAAGCAAAAAAAATAGCCGAAGAACGGTATACCGAAGCAAAACAAAAAGAAGACATAAAAGAAATGAGAAAATATTCAGCCAGATTTGTAAGAATAACAGACGAAATAATTCAACAATCAAAAGATTTATTAGAAGCATTAGGTATACCAATAATTCAAGCACCAGCAGAAGGTGAAGCGGAAGCCGCAACACTCGCCAAAACAGGAAAAGTCTGGGCAGCAGCATCACAAGATTACGACGCCATATTATACGGAACTCCATATCTCGTAAGAAATTTAACGTCGCCACGCCGAAAAAAAACCCCATCAGGTCTCTATGTCGACGTCAAACCAGAATTAATCGAATTCCAAAATATTGTCAATAAACTCGAGATTGATAAAGACCAATTAATATGTCTTGCGATTCTCGTCGGGACAGATTACAATCCCGGCGGAGTAAAAAGACTCGGACAAAAAAAAGCATTGGAAATTGTTCAGAAACATAAATATCCAATAGAAATTTTCAAACAAGTCCAAAAAAATTTCGACTTCATTTTCGACTGGCAGGAAATTTTCAAGCAATTCCACGAATATAAATCATCATCGGTAAAAGATATCCAATTCAAAAACCCCAACGAAAAAAAAATAAAAAAAATATTACTCGCCCACGACTTTTCAGAAAAACGAATCGATGCAGGACTTCAAAAATTAAAAATATTTAATGAATCAAAAAAGCAAAAAAGTTTGAACGACTTTTTCAATTAACCTCGAAAAACCAAATACACAATATATAAAATATAAAATAGCACAAACACAACACCATCCTTCCGCCTCAAAGAATGATTTTTCCCCGTAAACATAAAAACAAACAGCAGCAGCAACGCGAAAAACATTATTGCAACATCTATATAAATAAAATTAGGAATCACCATTGGTTTGACAATTGCGCATATACCCAAAACGCCAAAAATATTAAAGACGGTACTCCCTAAAATATTCCCAACAGCCATGTCCACCTTACCTCGAATTGTCGCAAAAACTGAAACAGCAAATTCTGGCAGCGTCGTCCCGAGAGAAACGATAGTTGCCGAAATCAAAAAAGAACTCAATCCAAACTGCATTGCAATAAAAGAAGCACCAGACACGACCCATCGCCCGCCAAAATAAATCATCAAAACACCGACGACAAATTTCCCGAAAACTTTCCAATCAAAATGATTAAATCTGTTCTTTAATCCCTTAACTTTTTTTTCAACATTCACCATAGACCAAATATTACTAATTAAATCAAAATTCAAGGAACCTTCCCCATTTTTTTTCTCGCGCTTGCTCATCTGCGCAACAGAATACAAAAAATAAACCAGCAGGGCGACAAAAAGAAAACCCTCAACAAAAGTCAGTTCCGTCCTCTCAAGTCCAAATATCGTTTCACTCGAAAATAAAAATAAAATAAAAGCAGCCAAAATCGCAAAAGGAATCTGTTTCCAAACGGTCTCGGTCTTGACATCAACTTTCCGAATTATAGCAGTTACTCCTAAAACCAAAAGAACATCAGCAATATTTGCCCCAATAATATTACCAAAAACAATTCCAGAATTTCCTTTTATCACAGAAAAAATACCGACGGTAAGTTCAGGCAAACTCGTCCCAATCGCCACAATAGTCAATCCAATTATCAAATTCGAAACACCAAATCTCCGAGCCATTAACGAAGCACCATTAACAATCCAGTCGGCTCCCTTCACCAAAAAACAAATCCCAATAATAAACAAAACATATTCCACCACCATCGCCCAACCACATCTACAAAATATATAAACTTAACTTTACAGCACAAATTCCCTCAACAAATTAATTTTTATTAACCATGTATAGAATACTACATAGTGCACAATACCGCCCAAATAAATTAACAAAAATTCATCTTACAAAAAATATACCTTCGCTTTTCCACTATCCTTAGATTTGATTTTACCGACGTCAACCAAACAACGAAGATAGCCAAGCAATACCGCTCGATTAATTCCCGGCAAAACCGCGACAATTTCTTTCTGTGTACATGGTTCCCCCTCTTTCTTCAAAAAAGCAGTAATCTTTTCATATAGCATACCACATTGTATACAATATACTTTAAAAACTTTACGAAAAAATCTTGGGCCATCTCTCCATAGAAAGCCCAAGATAGAAAGGAAGCAGAAGATGACAATAAAAAAGAAGCCCCAATGAGAGCAGAGAAGGAAGAGAGTCTACTTCCCATGGGGCTTCCACGACGCCACGCATTCAGCAACAATTGCCAAACAACCCTTGCTTTACCACGGCGTCACAACACAAGCTAGTCTACCCGTTGTCTCCTTTGTGTAGATAAACATAGAACCTTTCTAGTGGAGGAATCGCCGTGTCTTACCGCACGCTCTTCTGAATGATCTCCACCGTCTACATCCACTTCCCCACTATTCCTCTTCGGGGTCTAAACACACTTTTCGAATTTACGCGACTACCTTTAATTCCAGTAAGCGACGCCAATCTTTACGGCGTCTGTCACGAGCAATGAAAAGTAGTCACACAATATATCCGTCCCACACCTCCTTTCTCACTGCCTTCTTTTAAGAATTCACGACGACGAATAGGTATTTTACCTCCTTTCCGAATATAATTAATCAACGACAGTTACAACTCCAAAGAAAACTGATATCACAATCTCTGGAGGATTACTAAATGTCGTCTATGTTCAAAGAGCAAATTGCTCGAAGTGATTAATTGTATTTATTATTACACAACTAACTACTTCAAACCTTAAAAACTTTACGAAAAGGAGGGGAGCATTAGTCGGCAAACTAAGACGACCTTCCATCAAAAGTATTGACAGATAGGTGTTCATTCTGCTCCCCTCCTCCTTGGACTAATATAAATATGATGACTCCCCACTCTCAAAAGAAAGAGTAGGGCGCAACAAACAATCACTCGTTCGTCGCAATCGCTCCCTCAGGTTTACTCTCTACCCGACGCGTCTCGCTTTTTTCCTGGCGAAACGCCATCGAAGTTTCCATCACCACATACTCCTCCCCATTCCACTCCCTCGTCCCGCGACTCTTAATTCCGCGGACGCTGTTGAAGATGAGGTAGTCCTCTCCAACCTTCGCTTTTTTAAATTTCTCAGCGCAATCTTCGCTCACGCCGGTGAGGAAAAACAGAAACTCTCCGCCGTCCACGTCGCTGTGAGCATAGGTACTCACAAGAACTCTCGTCCCAGCGCGAGTAATCTCGCATTTCTCGATGATGTACCTTTCACCGACGCTGACTTTTGTGGCGACGCACTTCTTCTCTTCTTTATCGCTACTCAAACCCCAAAGAGACAGCGTAGCAATAATCATGAAGAAAATTAGCGTCAGTATCAACACAACCGCCAACCATCTCCACCACTGCGCCGCCAACCACTTTCTCCACGAACCACCCCCCTTCTCTCCCTGAGCCGCCCCACTTGCCTTTATATTTTTGCTAGTCATCTTTCTTCCTTTCAATACTGTTCAGCAACTCTATCAAAGCGTACGAATCAGCCAGATGATTCCTACAATAATCCCAATAACGACCGCCCAGCTGACCACGGCCGAAACTACTATAACTACTACATTCAGCACCCCCTTTGCAACCACCCTCGTCCGCCACCAAAATCCTTTTTCATTCATCTCACACCAACCTTTCTTAAATTCCCATTTCACCAATCATAGCCGATGGCTCTCAATATTTATTTTCAAGAGCCATCGGCACATCTCGTCGTTAGAAACTATACACTACCCCGACCTGACCGCCCCAACTCCGAAGGCAGTCCCAATCGTCCTTCCCGTTCCAAATCCTTTTGGAAATAATCTGCCACCAGACACAACCCCTTCACCCCGAAGAGCTTGTCGAACGTGGCGCCAACCTTCCACATCTTTTCAGAAGTAGTGTTCAGCGTCTTCCACACCCAATACGGCGCACCGTTGATCTTCGCGTTCGAAAGAGAAAAGTATGGAGTAAATCCATCATATCTCCCAATTCGAATGCCGGATAACTGATTCTCCCAAACCCAGCCATTCGTCTTCTCATAAGGCACCCCTTCGTCGTAGTGTGCACCATTGGAACCACGGACTATTGAACCCATCGTGAATCGTGTCAGGAACTTCAACCCAAACAATTCCCGCGACCACTCCGCTCCATAAAGAGTGTGCCCAAGTTGTTCTTTCCATTCGGGATGCGCAAGCCCGTCCGGACGACTTCCACCCTCCGCGTTTGTCCACGAACCGAGCAGAGACAGGTCCCCATAGAAACCCCGGAGCCCCAGTATTTCACTGATGTTTACTCGTCCTTGCGCGCCGTAACTCGGATAAGACTTACCAAGCCATGTATCTTCAATCCCCCTCCATCCCTCTCCGTCAAGAAGACAGGCCCGAACATCAAACAACTTGTCGGCGCCCCGATAGCGAGCGTACCGGAAAGATATCCCGTTGTCGAAGTATCTCGAGTACCTCAACATCAAGGGCATCGAACCTTGGTATTCGTCGCCGATAAACATCGGTTCGAATCCAAGGAACATGTCCCGCCCACCGCCAACTTCATATAGGGAATTCTCCGCGGTGTGCCGCCAGAAAATCTTCAACGTCCTCAACTGCGGTCCGTCGAAGTATCCTCGATTGTTGACGCGGTTCTCTCTGTCTTGGTCGATGTCAACCATAGCCGACGCTGGCCCAACATAATTCACCGAGATGCCGACCACATCTTTCGGAGAAAAACCACGAGTGATATCGCCAAACACATCGAACACTGGTTCGCCATATATTCCCTCTCCACCTCCCCACATCTTCGTGCCATCTGATACGACGAACGCCCCAACTGAACCTCCAACAGAAGCCCTTACTCCCACGCTGTTGGCGTCGAAAACCAAATCCCTTCCATTGTGGACATCCGCCACATCCTTCGGCAACTCCGCCGACGCTGAACCAACCAGCCCGACCACAACCACCAGAATGACAACTAATTTCCCATCTCACACTTCACTTTCTAAGATTTCAACAATCAACCCTCAGGAACAACCCAAGAGTCATCACTTCTTCTTTTCCCACCACCCGACGAGTTCCTTTACTCTCCCCTCAAACGCCATCTTCCCCGCACCATTCTTCTTACCGAACTTCTTGTCAAGCACCTCTCGCAAACTAAGACACTTTGTTTCATTCGGCTCATCGGGCAAGACAAAAATAATATCCATCCCAGTCTTCTCGAGCCGAATTGCCTTTACATCACCCCCATCAAAGAATTCCGCGTTCACAACTATTGGCGGAAGAACAACCAGCGCCAATATCATCATCATCAACACCCCAGTTATCAACCCCAAAACAAAAGTATCAAACTTATTCATCTAACACCAACCTTTCTAACAAACACATATTTCGAGAGATTTTCCACACGGAAAACCCAACTCTCAAAAACTTCCAACTATAAAAATAACCGAAATCCCGTCGATAAACAAGTTATTTCTAACTTATTCCGGGTTTCGTTCAAATCATTTACCGCATCTCTGAAGTCAACACAACCAAAGGTCGTGAGTAATCAATGTTCAATTTATGTCGCGGTTTCAATTTTCAATACAATTCACACAAAATTCCACTATAAAAATCTTTCTATTGTAGCTATTTTAAAATGACAAACATACGAAACAAATCCGTGTTAGTCCTGCGTTAGTCCGCGTGCCATTATTTCTAATCTACTTCACAAAACCAAAATTATTTCCCAAGACTATCTTTAGCCAACGCCGCCTCAATCGCAATAATCTTCCTATCTCTCTTTGTCTTATCATCCTCAGCTTTCTTTCCCGCTTTCTTCGCCCAAGCCCCAACCGCCTTAAACACAAGCGAATAAACAACCCCAACAATCACGGCACCAAACAAAACAACAAACCCAATCCACCACTGCGTCATCAACGAATTCATCCACACAACCAAATCTTTCCCAAATCCTTGCATCGCCAGCGTCGCTATAATCCCAGCCCCCAACAAACTCCACCAAATCCCCCAATCAAAAATCGAACTCACCGGCACAACAATCAATTCAATCAACAAAATCCAAACCACAAACGCGAAAACAAAAACCCAGCTCAACTCCAACTCAACCCCCCAAAGCACTCTCGTAATCGGCCCAACATATTTATTTATCTCCGCAATCCTCTCCTCCGCCCTCGACTTGAACGGACCATACTTACTAAAATTAACTTCACCCGAATCATCCAACGGCGAATAATTCCCAACATAAGCATTCACCGCATCAACATTCCCAGAATCAGAACCACCCTCGGGCGACACACTAACAAACGCACTTTCTCCCTCGACAAAAATCAAACCGCTAATCAAAACAATCAATAGCAAAACAACCAATTTATTTTTCATTTAATATTTTTAACATCTCCTTCCTTAATTTCAAAATCTCCTCAATCAAAGACTTTCCCTCTTGCACCAAAATATTTTCACCATAATAGTTTATAGAATTCCTAATCTTTCTAAGTCTATCAAACCTAACAGACGCTTCTCGCATATTAAGAAATTCCCCAAGAAAGGCAGAAAAGCATTCATGATTATAAATTTTAAATCCCTTCTTTAACGCCACTGCCTCAAGAATTTCCCTTAACGAATCATAATTTACAACAAACTTTGCAGCAACAGTTTCTTCATTCAACGGAGAAAAAGAATCCATGATAAGTTTCCTCTCGCTAATTTTTTTCAAAGACTCTATTAGATTCCCATCCCAACTTTCTCTCTTTACAAGCTGTCGTATTTTACATTCTTCCCAATTCATTATAACATATGCCCCCTAACAACATAAGCATTAATAATATTAAATCTCAACTCTTTATTAATTTTATCAAGCGATTCAAAATTAAACAGTTGAATCTCTCGACCCAATTTTTTCTCAAACTTAACCAAATCGGCATCTTTTTTTAATCCACCCAAAATCGCAACATCAACGTCAGAATTTTTAGTAACTTCTAACTTGGAAAGCGACCCAAACAAAACAATAGCAGTTGGATAAAAAACCTCCTCAATATAAAGAAAAAGCTTCTCCAGTTTCTCAGCCCAATAAATCCTCGACAAATCTCTCACAATAAGACTTTCCCTATTTACCTTAAACAACAAAAACCCTCTTTCTTCTCTCGAAAGCAATAACCCATCTTTTGCAAATTCTTTAAGAATCTTGGACGCCGTCGGAGGACTGATTTTAATTTCACGAGAATATTCCCGAACAGAAAACTCCCTATAACAATCTTCAAAAAAAACGGATAACTCATCAATAATATTTAACATGTGTTAATGTATCTTAACACATGTTTTTAAATCTTTCGCACCAATTTTCATCAATCAAAATAGAATATTAACTTTAAAAAAGTTTAAATGTTTCCAAATCCACCTTCAGCTCCAGCCTCAGCTTCTTGTTGTTTTTTCCACGCAGCCCTAACAGCAGATTTTTTCACCGCTATTTCTTTTTGAGCATTTAACTCTTCTTCAAAAAACTTCTTTCTCCAAAACGGCATCCACCAAAACATAGCAATACCGGCAGCAATCCCAAATAAATAAGGCCAACTAGCGCCAGCAGTAATATTCTCTGGACTTATAAAACGAAGAAATGACATAATAATCATATAGAACGTAAAGAATCCCCAAGTCAGCCTCGCAATCAACAAAGACCCAACCTTAATCGTAAAAAACAAAATTACAATAAAAGGAATTACTGCCAAAATCGCAGAACCCATTGCTCCATATTGTACTTCAAGAGCATTATATAATTCCTTAGGAATACCAAGCATAGCAATAGCAGTCACAGCAATACTAATTCCCCACTGAATAAATTTACTACTTCCTCTAAAAAAAGACGAGATAACTGTATAAACAATCATTCCCAACAGAATAGCATACAACAACCACTTATATTCATCAACACCATCAATCGCCGAAGTAAATTTTAAATTATTTTTTCCCCAACTAAGTCCAGCATCAGCAATCTTAGAAAAAGCCCCCCCAACATCACTATCACTCGGCACTTCCACCGTCCCACTCCCATACGCACTACCGGTATTAGTGGTATCAATCGCCCAAACTCCAACCATAGAAAATAAAATCATCCCAAAAAAAACTAAAACAAAAATCTTCCTCGCATCAACCATACAACTCAATAATTAAATTCTTTATAAATATTTCTACTTTATTTTTCAATCTCTTTTATAATTTTCTCAAAATCACAAATCCCTTCTTTTATCATCTCAAACGCCTGTTTATCGTCGACCTCGCCATATCGATGAACTAAAATGTTTCTAAACCCTCTCATCTT
>Ga0268276_1000088_pt1 | contig 100751 bp, 70 predicted proteins | sample saktaG_4_FD_190145 | JGI IMG/M metagenome (GOLD analysis project Ga0268276, IMG submission 190145) | Saline water microbial communities from Sakinaw Lake, British Columbia, Canada - sak_2010_1_5_45m | ecosystem: Environmental > Aquatic > Non-marine Saline and Alkaline > Saline ... | reverse complement strand
TATATCGCCACCAGTTTTCCTGGACACAGAATAGTAGAATAAGATAACCAGGAAAACGGGAGATGGAGCGATGAAGGAAGAGAACAACGCCGCGGGTGGAACGCAAGGAGCCCGTAGGGCGAGTGAAGTGGAACCCGCGGCGGCCGGCCCGGTGCTGCGCTGGAGCGCACGGCGGAAGCAAGAGGCCGTGCTGCGGCTGCTGCGCGGTGAGCCGCTGGACGCGGTGAGTCGTGCCATGGGGGTTGAGAGCTATCGCCTGGAGGAATGGCGCTCACGGGCTGTTGCGGGTATGGAGGCTGCGCTGCGCGAACGTGGCGACGACGATCCCGCTGCGGCGCATCTGCGTGAGGCACAGCGGGTCATCGGCGAGATGGCGATGCAGAACGATCTGTTGCGCGACCGCATAAAAAAAAAGAACTGGTGACCATGGCGGATGTGGCGATAAAAAGCCGGGAGATATTCCCCGGCACAGGGAAGCCCTACGGCGCGGCGCGTGTCTGCGAGGCATGGGGTGTGCCCCGCTCGTCCTACTATGGGCGACAGGCGTCCGCACATTCTGGGAAGGTTGTGCCGGTGCTGCTGCGGCGCGGCCCGAAGCCGGTGGTCAGCGATGAGCTGGTGCTGCAGGCCATCAAGGACGACCTCGCCGTCTCACATTTCGTCGGCGAAGGCCATCGCAAGGTCTGGACGCGGATGCGGCACGACAAGGGCATCGTGGTTGGCCGGAACCGGGTGCTGCGGATCATGCGTGAGCACGCACTCCTTTCGCCCTCGCGTATGCCCTCCGCTCCGCCCGATCCCCATGACGGCATAATTGTCACGGATGCTCCCAATGTTATGTGGGGAACTGACGGCATCAAACTTTGGACGGTCGACGAGGGCTGGGGCTGGGGCTTCCCGGTCGTCGAACATTGGAATGCCGAATGCCTCGGCGTCCATGTGTGCAAAACCGGCGACCGCTTCGCCGCCCTCGAACCCGTTGCCCAAGCCGTTTTGGCCACCACGGGCTCTGTCAGCCCGGATGCGGCACGGGGGCTCCTCCTCCGGCTCGACCATGGCCCCCAATATCTGTCAGACCATTTTCAGCGCCAAATTGCCTTCTGGGGCATTGCCCCGAGTTTTGCCTTCGTCAAGCAGCCCCAGACCAACGGCGTCACCGAGCGCTTCAACCGCACGCTCAAGGAACAGGTCATCTATGGCAGGAGATTCCGCAATTTCGAAGAAGTCAGGAGGGCGGTCGCCGCGTTTGTCGCCCTCTATAACCAACACTGGCAGCTCGAAAAGTTGGGCTTCAAGAGCCCCTTGCAATTCCGTAAAGAATATTCAATAATGGCTGCAGCTTAGTTAACGCAAAACTGTGTACGGGAAACCGGTGGCGATACAAGCGTCAGAGTGGTTTTCATCGGGGCGTTCCTTATTTGATTGGTTTACGCAGAGACAGTGATAGCAGGGATAAGCAGGCAAGCAGCGCCAGGGCCGGCTCCGGCACATTGCCGGGCAGCAAACGAACGTTGTCGACGTAGAACGTGCGGCCGGTCGGCGTGTCACCGCCGGCGACCACGACATTGAGCGAGAAATTCAACGCGTGTTCGCCCCAGAACCAGTCGGGATCATAGGCGAAAAGGTAGGGATGCCAGGCGTTGTCCAACTGCATCTGGCCGGTGCCGTTGGCGCGCACGCTGATGCTGGTGCCGGACAAGCCAAAATTAAGTTCGGGCATGAGCGTGGTCAACCATTGACTGCTGCTGGCGCGCAGCCAGAAGACCAGATTCGAATTCAGCGCCCAGGCGGCGTCATCAATGGCATTCAAGCGCAAGGCGGTATTGGCCCAATTACCGACGGCGTTGGTGACATCCACCTGCATGGCGCCCTCGCCGAGCACGGTGTCGTTGGTGGTCCAACTAACCGTGGCACGGCTCGACCCGCGCCAGCCGTCCAGCGTGTTGGTCTCGAAAGGATAAACGGCCACGCCGGCATACAAATAATTGGTCTCCGGCTCGGGGAAGCCGATGCCGGGCAGCAGGCGGATGTTGTCGATCAGGAATAGCTTGCCGGTCGGGTTGTCGGCGCCACCGAGCTGCAAGGTGATATACGCATAGGTGGCACTGGTGAAGATGGCCGGATTGTACGGATACACATACGGGTGCCATTGCCCGTCTTTCTGGATACTGCCGGGCGCGCTGCTGAGGTAATAAGCGGTGGTGGTCGTCGGGGTGTACACCTCCAGCAGCAGTTGCATAAACAAATTGGACCACTGCTCGGCGGTATTGCACCAGACGACAATATTGGAGTTTTGGCCCCACGGCGCGTTGGGCAGGCAGTTGACGACCTCGGCCGGCTTGGTCATGAAGGTATTTGAGCCGCTCATGAAGAAATTGGTGACCAGCACCTGCATCGCGCCGGGACCGAGCGCGGTCGTGTTGGTTTCCCAACTGATGCTGCCGCGTTTGGTGCCGGTCCAGCCGCTAAGCGCGGGCGTGTCGAAGTCATAGACCGACGTGCCGCCGGTCAGCAGCTCGTTGTCGGCGCTGACGCGAAAATTATCAATGTCAATTTCGGTGGCGTTGGTCAGGGCTTGGTTGAAGGCGAATTCAAAGTAAACCCAGGAGCTGTCATACAGATAATTGGTCAGTTGCGCCGTGATCGGCGCCGAGAGCGTGACCCACGTGTTACTTTCGTAGGCGTAAATCTGGCGCGTACAGAGGACATAACTCCAATTGGTGGAGGAACGGCACAGTAATGCCATCGAGTTCCAACCGCTGGGATTGCTGAGCCGGACATCGAAGCGCAGCGTCTGGTAATCTTCCCAGACGATATCCCAGGCGACCGGTTCCTTGTGGATGAGGGTGTAGTACTTGTTGGATTCCACGCCGAGGGCGACATAGCCGGGGCCTTGGGCGGGAGCGTTCGAGCCAAGTGTCGGGGCAAGTTCAGCGGGCACCGAGCCGGCATTGCTGCGCGCCGTCCAGCCGCTCAGAAAATCGTCATCATAGCCGTAGACGAGGGTATCGGCGCCGAGTGGGCCGGCCAAACCGCCGGCCATCGCGGCAAGCAAGAGTATACGTTGCATGGCGCCTCCGCGGTTGGCTGCAACACGGGTGTTGATCATTCTGATGAAGGCTGCAGGCCAGAAACAGTTAGGTATCATGGTAAAAAAAAGGTTGAAAATAATTGTGTGATAAATCGATTTATCATTGTAGCACAAAGCCGGGCGAAAGTCAAGCGAAGCACGCAAAACAACTGAAATCCCAACGTCAAGGCGTGGCGCGCTGCGGCCGCACGTGCCTGGTAGCGGCAGGAGCAGCCGCCCTCGGCGCGTGCGGCCACAGTGCAGATGTAGCGGCAGAACAGCGGCCGCCCCACCCGCCGTTGACGGGACAAAAGGGGATGGCACGCGCAGCATGCGCGACACGACGGGCGCTCCCACACCGCCATTGGTGGCACGGGCCAAGCTGGCCACAACAAACCATGCAATCAGTCTGGTTGGCAACTTTTACGCCGTGCACCCTCCCTGGCGGGCAGCGCGCGTGCTATAGCCGGATTATGCTATACTTCCCACATGTACGTATTACGTCACACATCCGGACCTGCTCCGCATGCGCGGCAGCGGCTACGGCAGCCGGCCACGGCGGGCAGCGTGGCGCGCTGAATCGGTGTTGATGGACCATTGGACGATTGAGCCTTACGGGCCACGCGCGTGGCTGGTGCGCTTCGGCGAGGAGTTGTCCGCCGGCGTGATGGTGCGGGCATTAGCCGTGGCGCGCGCCGGAAACCAATCCGCCGCCCGGCCTGCGCGAGTTCACCATGGGGTACGCCACGGTGTTGCTCGAGTTTGGCGTTGCAACTGCGGAGGAGTGTGTGCGGGAGATCGCGTGTGCATTGCAGCGGGGAGCGTGGCAATAGCGCGGGCGCTGCGCAAGGTTTTGGACTGATCACGTAGCATCCGGCCCAAATCTGCGCCGGCATAGAGCAAGGGATTTTAACTCACGACGACAGGTAACACACATGATACACTACTCTTCTGTTAATCGCTCCGTGAACCGGATGATGCGCTGCGTGACTGGCACCGCGCTTTATTTCGGCTGCGTTTGGCTCGCCGCGCTGACGGCGTCAGCCGCCACTGGATCCGTCACCGAGATCGTCGTGACCAAAGATATCGTCTTGGCGAAAGGCGCACGATTGACGGCGCGGCTTGTCGTTCGCGCAAACCATGTCACTGTTGATGGCAATGGCGCCACGCTGGTGGGGTCGGGCCAGCTGGGTGATCTGCCATCGTTTGAGTCGGCGGGGATCGGTATCCTTGTCGAAGGAGCCATGGGTGTGACCATAAAGAACGTCAGCGCACATGGATTTGCCACCGGGCTTGTGCTAAGTCAGGCGCAAGCCATCACCGTCGCCGACTGCGATTTCTCCGACAACTACCACAACCCAAAGCATGGTTGGGGCGAACTGCCCGCGCGCGGTGGCATTGTCCTTGACCGGGTCCGCCACAGTGTCATCCGCCAGAATCGCGCGAACCGCGTCTGGGACGGCATCCAGTTGATCAATGCGGATGACAATCTGATTGCGGACAACGACTTTTCGCATTGCTCGAACACCGGTGCCAAGCTGTGGAAATCTTCCCGCAACAAGTTCCTCAACAACAACCTCTCCTACGCTATCCGGATCGATCGAGCAGCCGGCGAGGTGCATGCGCGCGACTCAACCGGCGTGCTGATTGAAACCGGCTCCGACGACAATTACTGGTACCGCAACGACATCACCTATGGCGGCGACGGCGTCTTCATCCGCCAGCTCAACCACTGGGTGTCGCGCGGCAACGTGTTTGTCGAGAACGACACGTCGTACGCCAACAACAACTGCGTCGAGTCGTGGAGCCCCGGCAACACGTTCATCCGCAACAAAGCCAACCATGGCAGCTACGGCTTCTGGCTCGGCGGCAGCGACCAGACGCTCCTGATCGGCAACGAAGCGGCGTTCAACGGCCTGACCAATGGCTATCACAACGCTCCCGAAGCCGGCTTCAAGTACGGCGGCATCGTCATCGTCGGTAGTCCCGCCAGCCACACGATCATCGACGGCAACAACCTCCATGACAACAATGGCGCGGGCATCGCCTTTCGCGGCGACTGGAAGTCACAAGGCCGGGCCTGGCGCACGGAGCATTGGGTCATCCAGCAAAACCGGATTGAGAATAATCGCTTCGGCATTTGGGGCTGCTGGGGTGACGGTATCCTGCTGGCGGGAAATTCTTTTACCAACAATGCCCTGGGGAATTACCTCACCAACGTGACCGGCCTGGTCGAGTTGCCAGCCAGTCCGGCGATCCTCACCGCGCCAATCGCTGAACTAGTTGGACCAGAGGTCGTGGTGGTAGATCAAACCGCGCGCTTCAATGCTTCGCTCAGCCGTGATCCTCAAGGACACGCGCTGCGATTCCGTTGGCAGCTCGACGGCCCAGCAGGTAGTCAACCCGTGCTGGAGCGGGTGTTCACGCAGCCGGGCTTCTACCGGGTGGGCCTGACAGTGGACAACGGCGCACTCGCCAGTCTGGCCTGGCGGGACGTGCTGGTTGTGCAACCCGTCGCGCAGGAACTCGGCACCGAAGGCCAGGCGAGTTGTTGGGGCGGCGCGCAGGAATTGGATCAGGACGGCACAGGCCGGATCGTGTTTGCAAATGATCCCACGGCGCTGTTCGGGAGTCGCAGCCTGCGTTTCACCCCCAACCCGTACCGTGGCGCGTATGCGACCGCCATTTATCCCGCCAGCCGTGACGCGGGTTGGGACTTTTCCGACAAAAAACAGATTCGTTTTTGGATCAAAGCACAGAATCTTAACGTGCGCGGCTGGAAAAGCGCCGGCCCGGTGATCCGACTCCTGAACCATGCCGGCCAGATCGAATACAAGCCCGCCAAGAACGCAAACCTGATGAACAAGCCGCCTTTCAGCGAAGCACACTGGACGTGGATGCCCGTGACCATTCCGCTGGCCGGCGACATTTGTTGGCAGCGCACCACTACCGGTCACGTGTCGCTCGACAACATCGATGCCCTCAGCCTCTCACTGGACTCGCTGGGCAGTGATCCATTCGCCGTTTGGCTGGATGGCTTGACGGTGGAATAGCCTGATGTTGTCCGTGCAAATGTATGGAGTGCCGATATAAGGTTGGAATGCCTGGTTCCGGCGACTCAGAATAAGGCGGGAGCGGCTGGGGCGTCCCAATTTATCCGCTGGCCCTTGGCCAGTCCCGCCAGCGGCGGTGATCCCACCATCGGCGTGGACCGCGATGCTGCCCAGATCGCCAGCTGAACTGGCTTCCACCTTGATTGACTGCCCGTGTCGCTATATTGCAGCAGTCATTAAGTGTGCAGTCATTTGACTTGGCGAGTCGCCGGAACTGGAGGATGCACGCATACCGTGTCCGCTCGTTTCCGCTTACTGTGTTTTCTGCGCTTCGGCTTCCGGCAGGAGTTGCAGCTCGTAATTGGCCGCCTTCTTGTTCCCGCGGGCAAACTCGACATTGAACTGGCCGATATCCATGAAATTGTAGAACCACTTGCCGCCCACGCTTGCGCGCAGCATGATCACACCGTTGCGTCCGACGACATCAATGTAGCCAAACGGATTCGGCTTGAGCGTACAGCCGGTCTCGGTCGTGTATTCCTTGAGCACCGGGCGGTTCGCCAAGGTGTACCGGCCCTGCTCGTCCGTTGTACCTTGCATAATCGGCTTGTCGGGGATGGTGCCATTGCCGGTGGTGTCGCGGCCGGCGCCCTCGTCCCATTTCTTCTGATACACGCGCACCTCGGCCTGCGCAGCCGGCTGGCCATTCACCAGGAGGCGCACGGTATTCTGGTCCGGCACGTTCCAGAGGTATTCGCCGAAGAACCCGCGGCGCTTGCCGTACGTCGCCTCATATCCAGCGACATCCATGTCGGCATAATATGCTCCGCGGCGTCCATGGGTGCGTCCGCCGCCCATCGAGCCGCCATCGGGTTGGCTGAACTGCTTGCCGTTAACCAGATTGGCCTGGCCACCAAGGTCCAGTTGATAGTCGTCAACAATGCCGAACTGGTGGGATAGCTCGTGATTCAACGCCCACATATAGGAGTTCGCGAGGTTGCAATACTCGACCCAGCTGCCCTCGGGATACGACCAGGAGCCGTCGCGCGCATCACCAGGATACTTATCCTCGGGCACATTCCGAACGCTGTCAACGTAGATGATGCCGTCTAACCGGCAGCGCACCCGCGTGCCCTGCGGCGCGAAGTCATAGGTTGATTCGCGCAGCATCTTGTTCAACTGGTCAACCGTGGAAGCGCGCAGCCAGTCCTCAAATGAGAACGAGCCCAGCAAGCTGTTCACCTGACTCACTCTTTCGGCGCATTTTTTCTCGACGAAGGCAAAGAGGGTGTACGCGTCGCTCTGAAATTCGAGCACGTTGTTCTTCTTCGTGATCTCATCGAGCTTGTTCGCGGTATCAACCCGGGCAATGAAGACGCAGGCGCCCTGCTTCCATTTCCACGGCACTTCGATGATTGTTTCGGACTTCGGCTCCATCGGTTCAAGCACTGTCTTCTTGACCTCCTGTCCGTCAATCGTACAGACAAAATCCGCGGCCTGCGACGGCGCAAAACCCTCGTTGCGCACGTGCACCAGATATTTCACCTGCTCGCCCTCCGCCGGCCAACGTTGGAGCTTTTGCTGCGCAGGTGTGAGCACCGGGTACACGTTGGCGTAGTCCACAGTATAGCGGTGATAGCGCGGCAGGCGCTCGGCATACGTGACCGTCAAATCCGGCTTGTCGAGCGAACTCAGCCACCACTGCACCGTTGCCACACCACGCGGGTTGAACCGCAGATCATCGAGATAGAGCACAAAGCCATAACCGCCGGTGTCCTCATGGAATTCGACGGCGCCGACATGCTGCCAGTCGAAATCCTTGTCCACGTCAAGGTTCCAGCCAAACGCCTCGGCCGTGCGCGGGGCCTCCGGCCCGACGGGCAAACCATAGGGCACCCATTCGCTCAACGTCAGCGCCGCTCTGTTGCGCACAGTGGTATAGGTGGCCGAACGCCCGTTCATATCTTTGAGGATCACCCAGCAATCCGGGCCCCAGCCGTTCTTGTTCTCCGTATGCAGCAGAAATGAGAGTGAGCCGACCTGCGTGCAATCAAGATCGAGGTCCTTCGTGTTCGGGAAATACATCCACGTGTCCATACCCGCCCCGGTGTAGAGTTTTATCGAGGCATCACCCGACTGTTTGACCTGCTTTTCGGCGGTAATGCTGTTGCTATTGCCCTGGTCGGTCGAGCCATAGCCCCAACGGTCCACGTAGGCCTTCTCCGTAATCTCGCCGGAGTACCAATCGCCTTTCGAGCCATTGCGTTCTGCGGCCATGGTGACAAACGACATCAACAATGCCGACAGTCCGACGATCCCGATCAGTTGCCTGCTCTTCATGTTGGTCTCCTTTAGATAATAGCCAAGTAGCGTGTCAACAAAAGTTTCACGTGAGTAGTCTCGCATAATCCCCGGCCATTGTCAAGATGGCCTGGCAGTCTTGGTTCCGGCGACGCGCGTAATGCATGTGCCTCCCGCCGGTCCCGCCCGCCGCGCATGCGCGTCAACTTAGCGCTGCCGTCCCCCTTTCCTAAAGGGGGCGGGCGCGTAGCGCCGGGGGATTTCGTATGAGACTGCATCGAGACGCATACGCAAGCAAATCCCCCAACCCCCTTTATCAAAGGGGGATTGCAGCATTGCTGCAGCGCAACCAGAAAAGGCGTCTATTGCTCTGTCTGCTTCCATTGCCGTTTTTAAGTTGACGCGCATGCGCCGTGGGCGGGACCGTGCGGGTCTCTGCACCGGCATAGCAGCCAACATATTCTGCCAGTCGCCGAAACCAGGTTGACACCCAGACTTGGCATGCCGCTTTGCTTATGCTATACTGCTGCCACACTTGCAGTATAGTGATTTTGTTAGACAATGAGAAACAGATTGTGACAATGTATCAGAATGGGCACTCCGCTAAAGGCGCTGCCGGCTTCTGGCTCCCAGCTCGCAACTGTGTGTCGCTTTTTCTCGCTCAACCTCCTGATTGCCTGACCTGCCTGCTGCTCGTCCTGCTGCTGTGCGCGCCACTGCTCTTGCGCGCCGCAGTCACCGCCGCGCCGACTTCCACACCCGCGCGCGTCAATCTCGAAGACAGCACAACATGGACCTGCGCGCGCTTCGCCGCCGGCACCATCTTCGACCTGCTCGACGCCGCGCCGGACACCGGCGTGCGCATGCCGCCCGGCGCGCCACTTGAGCTCTCCATTGATTTTGTCTCTTGGCTTGCGCCCGCACAAATCGAATTTTGTGTTGGTTCCCAAGCAAATGTTGATCTCGCGCTGTACACCGCCGGCACAAATGGTTTGTGCGACGCCCGGCCGCTCTGGTGCGCCGTGCTGACCGATTGCACGGCAAATGTGCAACTGGTCGTGCCTGTCAGCGCGCCGGTCACCGGCCGCTGGCTGCGCCTGCGCTTCGAGCCACTGCGCGATGACGCCGTCGTTGTCCTCGACGAGCTGGCCGTCTTCGGCGCGCGCGGCGTGACAAATCTCCCCAGCTGGCCCACCCGCGCATTTGCCCAGGCAGAACAGCTTGTCGCGGTCAATGCGACGAACGCCGCCGCCGTCATCGCGCGCAGCTTGGCGCCGACAGCGCTCCGCGCGCCTGCCCGCGACGGCTATCCCGCCGGCGTCTTCTGGTATCTGCTCGACACCCGCGCGCTCGAACAGCATGACAAAACACTCGAAGCGTTCAACGCGGCTGCTTGGGCACGCGAGTACACGCCGCATCGCACGAATCTCAGCGATGTGCTGCCCTGGGCCGAGGTGTACTGCGCGCAAGGACGGACGCACCGCGCAATTGGCTGGGATCAAGACGCCGAGGCCTACTACGGCGCGGCCCAGCAGCTTGCGGTGTCAAACGTGGCCGTCTGGCAGGAATGCGCCACAGCGCTGGCCGGGCTCGCTCTTGACAGTGGCGACTTCGCCCGCGCTGAGCGCCATCTGCGCGACTTGTTTGTGCGCGTCGAGCGGCCCACGCGCGCCGCCTATGCCATGTACGCCAAGACTTTGTTTTACAGCGGCAAGCCGCACGATGGTTTCGACACCCTCAAAGAATGCATGACGCTCTATCCGCTCGACGCCGCCCTGGTCGAGAAAGATCCCGTGTTTGCATTGTACGTGGATCGGCTGGGCGAGGCGACTGAAACCGAACTGTGTGGCTTTTACGACGCGCTGGGAACACAGCTCGAACTAATCCCGCCCGTGCAGGGCAATGAGGCCGCGCTGGCTTTGTGCGCCAACGAACGCACATTGCTGACGCGGCTGTTCCCCTTCCTGACCAAAGAAGACGACATGGCGCGCATCCGCGCGATCATCAGCGCCAAAGAAGCCGCGCGCGCCCAAGCCCAGGCCGCCCCATGAGCATCATCATGCGCAAATCAAAGTGGGAGCGGCCTCCGCGCCGCGAATGCTGCCGATCCTGCAATGTTGCCACGAAGTCACCAAGACACGAAGAAGAAATAAATTATCGCGCTGCGCGAGAATTTAACCGAATACAGCTTAATAAGGTAGGCGCGGCACGCACGACCGGTGAATTTCTCCGCCGCTGTAGAGCCGCAGCGAGCGGCTCTGCACTGTTGCTTCTTCTCATCGTAACGGTCAGCGCCCGCGCCGATGAGACCAATGTCATGGTCACGGCCTACACCAATACCGCCGCGGACGGCGCGCTGCGCATCACCACTCACGTTGCCACCAACATCGTCAGCGAGTGGGATTTGGTCATGCAGGGCAAACGCCTGTGGGGTGCATCCGTGGGCGACTCGCTGCCGGCGCTGTTCAATCGCGCCGAGTTTCAGGTCAATCATGGATATTGTCAAGTTGCCTTGCCGCTGCTTACGCTCATCGAGCAACGCTTCGACGCCAAGGCACTGCGCGCATTCCAGCGCGACGGCTGCTCGGGCCAGTTTCTGCTCGAAGCTGCCTTCTGCCGTGCCTATCGTCTGGCGGGCGAGGGGCCCAACAGCACGAATTACGCCTTGGCATACGACTATGGCATGCGTGCGCGCAAACGCATGCAGGACGGCAGTGGCGGCGGCAACGCGCGGCGCTATGCCTTGCTGCTCTTTGACTTGGCCTACCTGCCAGAACGCGCACCCGGCCAGTCGCGCGAGTTTCGCGCGCAGGCATTCGAGCTGCAGCAAGGACTGTCGCAGGACATGATCAATCTGCGCGAACAGTATATTGCCCAGCGGCATCCTGCCGGCATCGCGCGAGCGCGCGCCTTCGCGCAACTCCTCACGGCCGCGCCTTATTACCAGGCGTCGACGTATTCGCGCTGCGGCACCGAGTTTGCCATGGCCGGCGAGCATCGCGAAGCCTTTAATTGGTGGATCCGCAGCTTCAAATACATGCAGCCAATCGAATTCTACTCGCATGCGCACTACATTCCGCGCGATGTCTATGAATGGTTTGCCTTCGCCACTGAGGATGAGGTGCGCGCGTATCAGGAAGCGGTGCGGCGCATGCCGGCACGCTTTCCGGCAACGACGCGCAATGTGGCCGAAATCGCGCAATGGCTGCAATGCGCCAATGACAAACGGGTGCAGTTCGAGCTCGAGGTGCGCGCGGCCGAACACGCCGGCGATGCCGCCCTGCTGACCAATCTCTGGTTGCGCGGCGCGCGCGAGTTCGCCAACGTCTGGTATGCGGCGCGCGCCGGCGATTATGCGAGTTGGACCAGGCATTGGTGCGACCAGATGCGCAGCGAAACATGGCCATATATGAAGCGCGACGGCGAGCCCTGCGCGGCCCAGCGCGTAGAACAATACCTTGATAAGCTTGATCCGGACAGCCTCCGCATGTATCGCGCCACGCTGCAGCGCCGTGCTGACCAGTTCCGCACACACGAGAATGAAAAAGTGAAAGCCATGGTCGCCAAGCTTGACGCCCGCTGCAAGGAATTGGACAAGCTGCTGGCAGTAGTACCAGCAAATGCTACAACGACAAATCGCATTGAATGATATGGCGCACGCGTTACACGCACCAGCTTTGAAAATGCCAAATAATGCACGTGTTGCAACGCTTGTGCTTGCCGCGCTTTGCCTTTCTCTGTCGAGTTGCGATCGCAGAATGCAGTCGGACCGCAGTGTGACACCAACCACCAACAGCACGGCACATCTGGGCGCAACGTCAACTGTGCCGGCAGTCATGGCGCAGAATGGCATTAACGCCAAGCCGCATGCCGCCGCGCAGAGCAATGCTGTCTAGGCCGAGATTGACCAGTTCGGTGATGCATTGAACATGTTGGCGCAAATCAAACAAGGCGGTATCCCCGAAGGCGGCGAACTGCTTGCGGCCGTCAAGCACTTGCCGCAAGCTCAGATTGCCGACATCGCCCATGATCTCATCATGAAGAACAAAGGTGCGCTCTCGTCAGCCATTTACCTCTGCACGAACGCGCTCGCGGTTCAGACAGACCAGGACGCCGTGAATAATCTCTGCTTCTTGACCGGCGTCGCTTATGAAAGGCTCGGTAATAATGAGCCGGACAGTGGCACGCGCGCCACGTATTATGATCAGGCGATTAGTTTCTACAAAGCGGTTCTGGACCGGGTTGCGCAAGGCGCGTCGCAGGTCGCCGCCGCCAACACGGCATTTTACCTTGCCTACGTCTACCAACGCACAGAGCAGTATGCCGTGGCGGAGCAATACTACAACACCTTCGCTGACTATAGCGAGTCCATTGAACACAGCCACGAGAACGCCGTCTTTGCCAAGCTTCAACTGGCACAAATGCTGGCATTTGTTGACCCCGCGCGGGCCGAAGCAATGTGTACTGCACTTCTTGCCTACGAGCCAACCACGCTTCATCGCCAGGACATCGAGCGCATACTGCGCGTCTATATACCGCAGGACCGTTCACAATTGGCCACCGCACCTTCAACAACTAAAGCAATTGAAAAGCGATGACGACTAATCTCAACCCCGCGCTCGGATGAGTGTGTCGACGATGCCAACTACGCAGCGCGCGCGCTGCATCGCCCCGCTTGATACGACCATCAAGAGCATGCCGGCGATCCAGGAAAACGTCGCGGCGATTGCGTTGCTAATGAATCAGATGAAACTAATGGAGATATGCTGAAACATAGGAGAGCAATTATCGTGGTGACCGCATTGTGTGGATTGGCTGCCGTTGCGGTCTATGTATGGCATGCGCAAGTGCCGGCCAGACGCACACCCATGCAGGCGAAGAGTCCCCCCGCAATGCACACAGTCAGCGCAACCCTGCATAGTACAGCAGGCATGGCGAATATTGAGCAACAGCAAAAGATTGTGGGCGCGGAGCTGACCCAACAGATAGACTTGTTTGACCAGGCACTCGGCACTATGGGCAGTAATAGCCTGCTATCGCTTGCATGCACAAACGCATCCATTCCGGTCAAAGCGCGATATGACATGGCGCGCAAGTGTTTTTATAGCTTCGCGTCAATGGCATATTATTCAAACAGTCTCACTGTGCTCAAAACCGTTATAGGCGATGCGCAGGATGAAGAAACGCGCAACAGCGCACTTTGGATGTGCGGTGTGGCGTGTCAGAAACTCGGCGATATCCAGCAGGCGTATGACTATCTTAAGCAACTAGTAGACCGTTGCGAGCAGGGCATGGGAACCGCCGTTCAGATGGCCGCCCTTGATGCCCTTGCAGACGTGTGCCGCGCCAGGGGCAGGTATGATGAAAGCATAGAACTCAACCTTCGTTATATCAAGTTATCGAGAACTGATTCGCAACGCATGTCAGGGCAGTTGATGATTATCTGCTCTGAAATGGAACGCGATCCAAAGCGTGCCATGATAGAGCTTGAGACCTTTTTAAACAGCGCACCAGATCGTACATGCGGGGCTTATATTACTGGGCTGAACCGCTACCAAAACTCTCGTATGCGAAATGAGATAGATTCGCTGCTCGCATCTATGCCGAGACCATCTTCGCCGGAACAAGAGCATGCGGTTGTGGCTGAAATTGCTGATGCAATCAAGCTGAAGTATTTTGCCAAAGACGGCAAACCGCTGCCATTTAGCCAAGAACAAAAAGAGACCAAATGATAATTACAATCACCATAGCATTGCCATGGGCGAGACATGGTCAATCGCTATCAATTGGCAATTCCGCGCAACAAACAATATATGAGCAACTATACTAGTGCGTTGACTTTCGTTCTGTGTCTCATCCTGTGCTCGTGCGGACGCAAGCATCCAGGCGGCGACAATGTCCCGCAGCGCGGCACACCGGCCATAACGAATGTGAACAGTCGCGTCCACGCAATCACCAATACTGCCAAGGTGATTGCGCGCGCTGGCGCAACAGCAACATCACCGATGGATCGCTGCGCGGTGGATAATGTTGTCAAGGCCATGAGTGCGTTTGACACCGCGCTCGGGCTGCAGTGTGTCACCGTGGCGGGTGCCGCGCAGCAGAGCTTGTTACAGTATACCAACGCATTGGCAGCGCTCACCAACAAAGAATTCGCGGAGTTCTTGCGAAAGTATCTAAATGCACACCCCCTGACGAGTGATGTCGTGGAAATACGCATCCTGCGCGATATGGCACTGCAACGCTTGACCACGAACACCATGCGCACCGCGTTCGATACGTATAGTGACATTCTCTTTAATCTGGCCCCGTACTACCTACGCGACAGAGACAACGACAGTGCGCTTGCCATGGCGCATACCGTGTTCAATGATTACAATGCTATTGCAGGCCAGCTAACCTGTGAGCAGGCATCGGCAATCGCCATGCAGCTTGCCGGATTATCCGTGGTTGCATATGACGTCTCCGACCGCGGTGACGCCGAACGGACGAGGGCCTTTTGCCGGTTTCTTGAAGACCAGGCCAACAATAATGCTATCACTGCGGAAGCGCGCTGCCAAATCGAGGCCATTGCCGCGTGGACGCTCGTGCGCGTTGATTTCGATGAATGCATGCAGCGACTGCGCACCATTGCCAACGCATGGCCGGACGACAAGCGCGGAATGCGCTATCGGGCGCTGCAATGGCACATTGAGGGTGCGGCGTCAGGATTGCGTGGCCGAGAACTCTCGCAATACGTGCTTGACAAAGTTACCGGAAGAAGATGAGCCATGCAAAACCATGTCATTAACAGGCAAGGCAAATGAGTGAAACAGGAAATGTCGGTGCAGTTGGTCGCGCACTGCGACCCCGTCAGGGGTCAAATGTGAATAGCCGTGGGCGTAACCCACGGATCATCCGAATCATAGTATTCGACCCCGGCGGGGTCGAATATGAAACAACCATGCCACCTAAGGCTAACCAGCGCTCGCGCAGGTTGTTGTTCAACCCCGGTGGGGTTGTCTTTTTTGTTTGTTCCGTGACCGTAGGCGCGGCCCACGGCTATTCATATTGGACACCGCTGGTGTCCCACAAAAACCATGTATGTGCAACTATACTAATGCATTGACTTTCATGGTGTATCTCGTCCTGTGCTCATGCGGGAGCAAGCATCCTGGCGGCGACAATGTACCGCGGCGTGGCACACCGGCCAAAGAGCAGGCTGCCGGCATAACAACAAATGGCACCAACCGCGTGGTACGCGCTGACCAGAAAGCATTGTCAGCAGCAGCGCAGCAACCCGTTGACAAACTTGCCAAAGTAATGGATGAATTTGGCGAAGCATTGAAACTCCAATCTGGCCGACTTGGCTATGACACGAACATGGTTCTGACGGCTGCCCACACGAACTATCTGATGAGCCTGCCCATGAAAGAATTTCGGGATTTTGTGTGCGACTTCAAGAATGCGATCCGCTCGCGCGAGCTACAGCCGGGCGGAATCGCCTTACTCTTCACCATGACCATGGAGCGCATCAACACCGGTCTTGGCTCGCTGGAATGGGATTATGTGTCAGGCAGTCTGTGTCAGCTGACCGAAATCGCGGGACAGCACAATGATGCAACCGTCATGGATATTCCAAGTGTGTGGCTGGAATATGCCTACAAACAGGCAAGTCTGACCAAGAATCTGTTTTACTTCAGGCAGGCCCTGGCCGGCATCACGTTTCCTTTGATGGATTTGCAGGATGAAGACCTGGCAGGCAAGTATGCCAACGCTTGTAGCCGGCTGGTTGAGCAGTACCGAAAACAAGAACTCATTGCAGCCAGTCCGGAATATGAGCTGCGCTTGAGATTTACCGCAGCATACGTGAAGGGCTACACAGATCCCACTGCTGCACTTGCTGAATTTAGCGTAATGGAAACCGACTGCAACACGGTGTTCCAAGGAAGCCAAGCACTGCTTGACGCATTCAAATGGCTCTCCGAGGGAATGAGGAAAGGACTTTTCGGCAAAGCTCTGGATCGCTATGTGAGTGAACAAGATCGCAAGTCTCAATTGAACAAACGAGGGCCGCAATGATGCGAATATCATTGGTGATTATGACAGCATTGCTAATGGCAGCATTCGTTGGCTGCTCGCGCTCGTCGCCTGAGCCAGCCGCACTCCATGTCGGAGACCATGTCCGCGCCAACGCTACCAATTGCGGGCAAAGCACGCGCGCCTGCAGTGATCATTTGACCGATACCATTGCTGCGTCAAACATTATTGGTGGGATGCTCGTGAATTTTGCAGCCTACGCCGATCTTTTTCTCGCCGTAAAAACACAAGGGGAAGAAAACATTGATTTCACTGCATTAAGCAATCTGCTGAGCAAAGCTGACTTCAGTGTCTGTCGTGACATCATGTATGAATTTGGTGGTCGCGAAGAATATTACGGGCAACATTTCGCGGCGGTTATTGCCTTCACGAGGGCTACTACGGCACAGCAACGTATTCAGGCGATGCTTGCTTGTGCTACAGCTTCCCTGCTAATGGGAGACTATGATGCGTGCTTGTCAGAACTTGAAATGACATCAATTGAGGATACAGTGAAAAACAGCAATTATATGTATCAACGATTATCATTTAAGATGGATGTATATAAAGCCCAGGATAATTACACCGCAGCAATTGATGCCGCGATGAAAGCTCTGACAATCGCAGATCAAGCAGCCCCCTTTGCCAAACCAAATACTTTATTTCAGCTTGGCAATGTGTATCTAAACGCCAATGATCCAAACAATGCACGAAAGACATTCACAGAATTCCTCGCTTTGGATATATATAAATATACATTTAGTGCTGCTAATGCTAACCAGGCGAAACACGTCATAGCTGAGATTGATTCGGGCACATGGCAAAAGCGGCGCGGGCCAACCGAAGCAGAGCAAATTGCCAAGGAGCGCAAACAGGGCATGTCACTGAGTAGACTCTTATCGGAAGTGCGCCAAGACATGCCACCGCCCACTACGCCCACGCGCAAACACATCCTGAACGTCAAACTCAGCCGAATTGAGAAACTCTACAAGTCTGGAATGAACTGACGGGGAAGATGCGACGGGATGCGGAGATCCCGCCTACCCTCAGCGGCACAGGTGTGCCGCGTTCCTTTCGCCGCGGCGCCGGTCGGCGTCGCTAATTTTGTTTGCAACGAAACAAAACTTAAAAACTTTCGTTGCGAAGGTTTTTCCTCCAGCATATCCTGTACTTCGGTTGACTTTCTTGGCCACTTCCACTACACTGAACCACAGAACATCATAACCTTTTCACTCGAATTGGCGAGCGTGGACGAATGCTGCAGTGGATGGTAGGCGGATTGCTGACCGGCATGGCGGCGGGCACGGCGTGTCTGGCCGTGTGCGGCGTGATCATGCTGCCGCTCGTGCTGGGCGCGCGGCGTGACCTGTGGCGTTCGTACGGCGTGTTGCTGTATTTTTCAGCGGGGCGCTTGGGCGCCTATCTGGTTGTGGGTGCACTGGCGGGCTGGAGCGGCACCTTGCTGCACGACAGCGCATGGTATCCGTGGCTCAATGTCGGCTTGACGTTTCTGGCCGGCGTGGTGCTATTGCACTGGCTGGCGCAACCACGAAGCTGTGCGGGCGCGCACTGCGGCAGATCATCAATGGCGCCGCTGCTGCTCGGCGTGGTGACGGGCTTGAGCATCTGCCCACCGTTTGTCGCTGCGCTGGCCACCGCCGTGACCAGTGGCAGCATGCTGCGCGGCACCCTGTATTTCGCCGCATTTTTCGCGGGCACAACCTTGTATTTGCTACCGTTGCCACTGGCGGGCAGCTTGACGCGTTGGCCATTCTGGTTGCGCGTCGGGCGCTTGGCCGGGGTCATCATTGGTTTTGTGTATTGCCTGACGGCATTGCAGCAGGCCTTTGTAATACTGCATCCGCCGGCCGCACCGCAGAACACGCTTGGATCAGAAGCGCGGGTCGTGCCGCCGGAAGCGCGCGCGGTGTTTCCGGATGCGACCCGCGGCGTGGCTGCGCCAGAGGCCGAACAGGTCATTGCCATTCATAGCAACAGCACGCTGCTGGGCTATGTGGTTGACACGCGCGGCGAGCAGTCCGCGCCAATTGGTTATGCCGGCCCGACCCCGATCTTGTTGTGCGTCCGGTTGCCACAGGCATGTGCCATGGTAATCCCATTGCCGAGCCAAGAATCGCCGGGATTTCTGCGGCGGGTGCTCAACAACCCGTGGTGGCAGAACTTGCAGCAGGGGTCGTTGACTGCCTTGGTTGCGCGTGCGGCGACGCCGGATGCCGTCAGTGGCGCGACGCTGTCTTCATCCGCCTTGCGCGCCACAATCAATGGCGCCCTTGCCCGCGTGCGGAGCGTTGCACCCGCGCTGCTGGAACCGGCCAAGCCCGCGCCCACGGGCATGGCACGCGTGGCGCAGATCGGCGCGGCTCTTGCGGATATGCTGCGGGTCATGTGGCCGTTTGCGCTGGTGGCCTGCGCGGCGCTGTGCCTGGCCATCTGGCCGGGCCTGCACACCAAATGGACACGCTGGGCGGTCTGGCTGGCCAGCGTTGGCTTGATCGGCTTTTATCGCACGGACTATTTTTCAATTGTGCAACTAGCCGCCTTGGTGCGCGGCACGATCCCGCCGGCGTGTCAAAGCAGTTGGTTGCTGGTCGTGCTGTTCGCCCTGCTCGCACCGCTGTTTTTCGGGCGCGTGTATTGTTTGTACATGTGTCCTTTTGGCGTGATCAGCGATGCGCTTGGCCGGCTGGTGCCGTGGCGCGTCACGCTGCCGCCGTGGCTGGCCGGCGGTTTGCGCCGCGTGCGCTATGTGCTTTTGATCGGTATCGCGCTCGCCATGGTGGCGTTGCCCCAATTTCCCTTTGAGCGTTGCGAACCGTTTCACGCCTTGTTTGTGCGCAACCAGCCACGGGCCTATGTTGCGTTTGTGGCGCTGGTCTTGCTGGTCTCCTTGGTGATGAAACGTTTTTGGTGCGCCTATTTTTGCGTGGACGGCGCCCTGTTTGAATTCATCCATCGCTATCGCTGGAACAAGGAGCCGCCGCCATGACCACCCGCACACTCAATGCCACGCTGGCGGTGCCGCTGATTGGCCTCGTGTGCGCGGCATTCGTCTATTCCCTGTGGGATGCCTATGCCCACCAGCCGCCGCCAGCCGCCGCGTCACCAACTGCATCCTGTCCTCCAGCACTCCAGCACGCCAGTCCACCAATGCCTGCGCCTGCAATGCCGCTGGCCGCCGCACCGGACCCGGCCCACACGGTGTCCGCAAGCCTGACGCGCTTCAGCAGCAACGAGGTTGTGCGCGCGGGCTTGTCCTTGCGCGTGGCAGAATATTGGACGAATCTGACGGCCACGCGGGTGCAATGTCGTTTGTGCCCGCGGCGCTGCGTGATTCCGGATGGCTTTCGCGGCGCGTGCCGCGCGCGGGTTAACATCGCCGGGCGGTTGCACACGTTGGTCTACGGCAAAGCGGTGACGGTGAATGTTGACCCGATTGAAAAGAAGCCGATTTTTCATGTACTGCCCGGCAGTCGCACCTTTTCGCTGGCAACGGCCGGCTGCAACATGAACTGCAATTTCTGCCAGAACTGGGAAATTTCGCAAGCCGACCCGGCACACACGCGCTTCATTAATTTTACGCCCGAAGAAATTGTCGAGGAGGCCCTGCGCGCCGGCTGCCGCTCGATCGCCTATACCTACACCGAGCCGACTGTTTTCTTCGAATACATGCGCGACACCGCGCGCCTGGCCAAACAGCGCGGGCTGCGCAATATTTGGGTCACTTGCGGCTACATTGAGGAAGAGCCGTTGCGCGAACTGTGCAAGTACATTGACGCCGCCAATGTTGATTTGAAAGGCTTCTCAAAAGAGTTCTACGGCACCTACACGCAAGGGATGCTCGATCCGGTCCTGCGCTGCTTTGTGGTGCTGAAAGAGTGCGGGGTGTGGACGGAATTGACCAATTTGCTGATCCCCGGCGCGAATGATGACCCGGCCACGATCAGCAACATGTGCGCGTGGATTGTGGCGACGCTCGGGCGCGACGTGCCGGTGCACTTTTCGCGGTTTCATCCCAACTACAAATTGCTGGATCGGCCGCCCACGCCGGTCGGCACGATCCGCATGGCAGTGGCCATCGCGCAGGGCTACGGGCTGCGGTTTGTCTACTCCGGCAATATCGCGGGCGATCCGCATGAGTCCACGTATTGCCCGGCGTGTGGCGCGCTGGTGGTCAAGCGAACGGGCTATGATATTGACGCGGCAAATCTGCGCGACGGCGCCTGCGCACAATGCGGCCAGAAGATTCCCGGCATCTGGCGTTAGATTCTTTCGCAACGTTTGAGGAAATTCGTTCGCGGCGAACGGATTTATAACTGGGCATTTTCCCCGTTCATCCAGTATTGATCGCCCGGCACTAAGTACGCAACAACCAGTTGCAGTTTGCGCGTCATATGCTGCAATTTCTTTCGCAACAAAACAAATGAATGAGCAGCGCTGTCGCGTTCGCCATGTACGCGGTTCCCGCCGTCCTGACACCGAATACTGACCACTGATTACCGATTACCGGGTTGCAACTTCATGACTTCGCGTCTTGTGGCAAATCCATCTGCTTCTGCCCTGAATCCCGCCGCTGGCGCATGCGCGTCAACTTAGTGGCGCAAACGCTTCTGTCGTAGCGCAGTGTCGGCATCGCCGAGGGGAACGCGGCACGCCCGTGCCGCTGAAGGGATGCGGGATTTCCATATCCCGCGCAGGCGCAAGCGGCTGCGATCGGGAGATCGCAGCTACCTTCAGCCGATCTGGCGATCGGCGTTCCCTTCGCTGCGCGCAGCGGCATCACAGATTCACGGTGCACCAGCCGCTGGCGCTGGCGGGAACGCGTCTGCGTTGGGAGAAACCCGCAGCTATGCGGGTGCAATCAGCTAAAGTTGTCGCGCATGCGCCGCTGGCGGGATCCGCGCCTGTGGCGGGACTCCAAGCAGCTCCAAGCAGCCCTGAACCCTAATCCGGCGACGCCCGGATATCACCTACAGCAGAAAGCGGCGTGCACAAGCAGCCACCCCAAGAGCGGCCGCCGCCATGCACATGGGCTCGGGGATATATTCCAGGCCGGTGTAGGGCCCGCCAGGCAAATCAAACGACGAACCATGCTCCGTAAAATTCGTGATGTTGTAGCGGCGCAAGACACCATCGCCGGCAATCGCCCAGATGAGTTGCTCACCTTCTGCCAAACCACCAATGCTACTCATCAGGGTATGCTCGCTCACCTGGCCACCCGTCGCCGGATCGATCTTGCGCAGAATGCCGTTGTTTTCGACCGACCAGAGATAGCCATCGCCAAACCCCAAGCCGCTGTACAACGTGCCGCCGCCGAGCGTGTGTTCACTCACTTGACCCCCCGTGGTCGGGTTGATCTTGCGCAGAATGCCGTTGTGTTCGAGCGCCCACAGGTAGCCGTCGCCGAAGCCCAAACCAACATAGGGCCCGCCGCCTGGCAAGGTGTGCGACGTGCTTTGCGCCGAGGTCGCTACATCAAACTTTTGCAGCACGCCATTGGTGTGCGCCGCCCACAGATAGCCCTGGCCATATGCCAGACCGCCATAGCCAATGGCGCCTCCGGCTAATGTGTGTTGCGCAATTTCGCCACCGGTGGCCGGATTGATCTCGCGCAAAATGCCGTTGGCCTCAAGCGCCCAGACGCTGTCGGCGCAAGCACTGCGCACTACCAGCAGCCACGCCAGCACAATACCCATCCATGTTTTTTCCATACAAACTCCCAAGGTTAGTGATTGGCGCATTTCAGTGGTAGTAACCGTCTCGCAATACTAGAAATTGTAGTAGCAACGCAATGAAGTTACCCGCACCCATATGGTCATGTTGTGCAGTTCCGTCTCCCCACCGATCCCGCCGGTGGCGGGATCGGTGGAAGCAGGTATTGAAAAGAGCGGGCGCGTGGTTCTGCTCAATCTGATTCAGCCGCGGTCACGCCAGCGGCGAGACCGTGGGGAGCCTTCAGAAATGGTGCTTCTGTTACGAGACGTCTACTATAGTAACAACTCACTTAATCAGTTGCAGGATCGCCTTGAACGCTGGATGTTCGGCACTGCCGAGCAATTCCAACAAGAGCATTTCGGTGCAGGTCACAACCGCGCCGAGCTGCTGCACGCGCTGCAGGCCGATCGTGCGGTTGAGCGCGGTGCGCGACGAGACCGCATCGGCCACGACTTCGACGCGATAGCCGTCGGCCATCAGATCGCGCGCGGTTTGATAGACACAGACATGGGTTTCGATACCGGTCAGCACCATAGTTGGGCGGCCCAGGGCGCGCACGGCCTGCATGAACGGCGGACAGCCGCAACAACTGAACGTCATCTTGGAAATTGGCTGCTGGTCCGGCAGTAGCGCGGCCAGCTCCGGCAGCGTGCCGCCCAAATGGCGTGGATGTTGTTCGCACCACAGCACTGGCACGCCGAGCAGACGGGCGCCCGCCAGCACTTTGCGCAAATTGGCGCGCAACAGCGCGGCCTCGAACATCAGCGGCGCCAGTGATGCCTGCACATCAATCAACACCAGCGCAGTCGTGTCAGCGATGTTCATCGAAGAGCGGAATCGGCGGTGATACAGGCAGCTGCAATTCAAAGAGCTGGTAGCGTTTACTGACCGTCGCACCGATGGCGCCGATCAGCATTTGCATCGGCAGATTATCCTCCAAAATCCACGAGAACTCGGCCCGCTGGAAGTGCGCGCGGATATACGGCTCGGATATGTGATAGAGCAAAGCCGGCAGACCGGTGCGCCGGAATTGCGGCAAAAACCCGACCAACATCGTGCGGCAGCCCGTGATGCGCCGCTGCTGAAATAGCAGGCGCCAGAGCGTGCGCAGGCCGAGTCGTCCGTTGGCATCGCGCAGGATTTCATTGATATCGGGCAGGGTGATGCACAGCCCCGCTGGTTGGTCGTCATAAAAGGCCAGCCACGCCAGCTCTTCGCGGCCGAAGAAGCGCACCGCGTCGAGAAACTCGTTCATTTCACCCGCGCTGAGCGGCGTAAAACCCCACTGCGCGCTCCAGGTGGCATTGTACAGCAGGCGCACAGTTTCCGCCCTGTGCTTCAGCTCGGCCTTGCGCAGGCACTCGATGCGCACGTGTGAATTGCGCAGGAGCCGCGCGGCGATGCGTGCGAGTACCGCCGGGCTCTGACTGTCCTGCGTTTTTTCATAGGCCAGCACCGTCTTGACCGGGCGCAAGCCGCAGGCCTCCAGCAGGGCGCGATAGTAGGGCGGGTTGTACGGCATCAGTAAGGTCGGCGGCCGCGCGAAGCCCTCGATCAGCAGGCCCCATTCGCCATGACACGAGGGGCTCATCGGGCCGCGCAGCACGCGCATGCCGCGCTGCTGCAGCCAGGCCGCCGCTGCCTGCACCAGCGCGCGCGCCACGGCGACCTCATCCACACATTCAAAGAAACCGAACGAGCCGACCGGCTCGTGCCATTGCGCAATGTAAGCGTGGTCAATCTGCGCGCATATGCGGCCGAGCACTGCGGCGCCGCGGCAGGCGATGAACAGGCAGCCCTCGGCATGCTGCCAAAAGGGGTGCGCGCGAAAATCAAGTTGGTGACGGATGATGCGCCGGAGTGGCGGCACCCAGCACGGCGAGCCGGCATAGATGCGCCAAGGAAGATCGAGGAATGCGGCGCGGTCACGCGCGGTCTCGACGACGTGGATGTGAAGCTGGTCAGCCATGCGTTAGGGTGCTGATCTGTGCGGCTGCAACAGACCGGCCAGTGATGATAGCCAACCAAGATGGGAAAGTCAATAGGTCGGAAAAGGGTGCGTCAGTGATCAGTGCGGCAACGTTGCCACTGAACCCTGAATACAGAATGCAGAAAAGTGGTGGAGGCGGCGGGAGTTGAACCCGCGTCCTGAACATCTATCCGTACCGCTTCTACGCGCGTAGCTGGTGGATTGAGTTTAAACCATTGGTTGCCCATCAGCAGGCCACCGCCGGTCGAGCCGGGAAGTGTCTCACGCGGATGGCTCCCAGCCGATCATCCGCGCCAGCCTGTAATCGTCGCTCATGTCGCCCTGACAGGCAGCACGACGACCGAGCGGCTACGTTAAATTACGCAGCAAGTGCGAGTTCTTCGTTCGCGTTTGTTGTTTGTGCCCGATTGGTAACGCGGCCAACGGACGTCCGCGGCACGCCACGGTACAGCATCGACTCCAGTCGAACCCAGTGCGCCCCCATACCAAAGATCTACCTCAGTATACCATAGCCCGGCTGATTTTGCAATATGGACTGCCTCATGAGGCAAAACCACCCTGTCAAAAGCCATCCTTGACAAAAGTGGCCGTTCTTGGTATACTTAACAAAAGTATTTTTACAAGAAAATTGCTGGTTATTCAACGGTATGGAGAGTTAGCATGGAAAAGCAGCACATCACCGTGACCACTGCGGCGCAGGCATCGCACAAGCAGCCCTATGAGGCGCCCAAGGCAACCTTTGTCCCGCTTAAGCTGGAGGAGAGATTGCTGGGCTGTTTGAAGACCGACCCGAGGACATGCTCAAACGGGCCGAGTGGCTCGTAAGCGGCGTTTGTCTACCGCGTAGTCCGCTGCTCGTGGCACGTACCAATCGGCGAAGGGAGCACGATATTGGTACACGGGACAGTGGCGAGGCGTGGTAACATTCGCCGGAAAAGGTTTCATCAAGAAGCTGCTGGCCGCACCGTGAAAAGGATGCAGGCCAGCTTTTTTATTTGTGGCCCGGACTGATGTTTCGTCGGGTTCCAACCAAGGCAAGAAGATGAAACGCAGTGAGAAATTCATGCTACAGAATGTTGGAGGCGTCGCTCTGCTGACGCCGCTGGGCGCCCAGGTTATGGAGATGAATGGCTTGGTGATCCTAAACGACACGGCCTGCTGTGTGTGGGAGCTGCTGGCAGAAGAGCGCACGCTGGATGAACTGACAGCCATCGTGGTCGAACGGTTTGCCGTCGAGCCGGTGCGCGCCCGCGCCGATGTGCAAACCTTTCTCGATGAGATCGCGCCGCTGGGCATGGTTGACGGATGAGCAGCCTGCCGTGCGAGTATGGCGATCTGGTGCGTGAACTGCACGCGCGCGCCGCCGCGCGCCGCCAGCCCGTCAATGGCACCTTTGAACTCACGGCGCGCTGCAACTTGGCCTGCCGCATGTGCTACATCAGCCAATCTGGCGGCGACGCCACGGTGCGCGCGGAGGAGCTGACGGCGGCGGCATGGCTGACACTGGCGCGCGCGGCCGTTGACGAGGGCATGCTCTTTCTGCTGCTGACGGGCGGCGAAGTTCTCCTGCGGCCCGATTTTTTTGAGATTTACACGCCGCTGACCAGAATGGGTCTGCTGCTGACGCTGTTCAGCAATGGGACGTTGGTCAGCGAGGCGCTGGCGCAACGCCTGGCGGAAGCGCCGCCGAGCCGGACGGAGATCACGCTCTACGGCGCCACTACGGCGACCTACGAGGCGATCACCGGTGTCGCCGGCAGTTACGCGCGCTGCTGCGCCGGGATTGAGGCGCTCGTGCGGCGGCGTGTGCCGCTCGGGCTCAAGACGACGGTCACGCGGCAAAACGTGGGCGAACTGGATGCAATGCGGCAGATGGCGCGCAACTGGGGTGTGCCGTTCTCGGGCGGCTGGCTGCTGTCCCAGCGCCGCGATGGCGCGTGTTCCGAGGTGGAGCACTGCCGCCTGTCACCGTCCGCATGTGTCGCACTCGAAGCGACCGACCAAATCTCGGCCAGAGGGTGGACTGAAACGGCGCGGCACGCAGTCGCGCCGGCCCATGATCGCAATTTCCACTGTCAGGCTGGCGCGGCTTCGTTTGTCATCAATCCGCGCGGGGAGATGAACGTCTGCATGGACTTGCCGCTGCCGGCCGCGCGCCCGCTGGAGGTTGGCTTTCGCGCGGCATGGGAACAGACGCAGCGCTATGTTGACACGGCACCGCCGCTGGCTGATGCCTGCCGGAACTGCGGCGCGCGCGTCTACTGCCCGCGCTGCCCGGCTTGGTCGTTGCTCGAGACGCATACGTTGAACGAACCGGTGCCGTATCTGTGCGAAGTTGCCTGGGCGCGCAAGGAACAGCATGGCCAACCAACATAACATACCGATTTCGATCGCCGACATTGTGATCGAGCTGCACAGCCCGCTGTCCGCCGCCGAATTGGGGATCGAACAACGCCTCGGCCCATTCTTCGGCCTGACGCCACAGCCGCTGGCGCGCGTCGTGCTGCACTGGGAGGAAAGCGCGGACACGCCCGAGCCGCGCGGCACCTTGGTGTACGACCCGGGCTCGATCTGGCGCATGTATCGCGACGGCGCCGAGTTCTACGCCGCGATTACGTATCATGATGACAAGCAGCCGGCGCAGATGCACAGCGTCCTGCGCGCCAATGCCGCGTGGAACGATCTGACGCTGACCGAACAGCGCAGCGTCCCGGCCGGGCGACCGCACGGCACGACGTGGCAGAGCGTCCTTAACATCGGCGCGGGCGAACTGCTGCTGCGCACCGCCGTGCTCTTCACCGATGGTCTGGTTTTTCACGCGTCCGGCATTGACGACCACGGCCAGGGCCTTGTCTTCGTCGGGCATTCCGGCGCCGGCAAGAGCACACACGCGTGCCTGTGGACCCAGGAGCCGGGCGTGATCGCCATGAACGACGACCGCATCGCCGTACGCGTCAACGCACACACCGCCATGTGCTACGGCACGCCCTGGGGTGGCACGGCCAATATTGCCCGCAATCATGCCGCGCCACTGCGTGCCATCATTCTGCTGGAACAAGCGCCGGAGAACCGGATCGAACAACTCGCACCGACGGCGGCCGCGCCGCTGCTGCTGGCGCGCACATTTCTGCCGTATTGGGATGCGCCGCTGCTGCAACGCGCGCTGACCAATCTCAACACGATTTTGGCGCGCACGCCCGTCTTCCGCCTGCGCTGCCGCGCGGAGAAGGCCGTCATTCCGCTCGTGCGTGCGGCGCTATGACGATCCCCGGCCATGCCATGATGCCGGTCATCCGCGCGGCGCTGGCACGCGGGCAATGCGTGCGCATGACGGTCAACGGCAACAGCATGTGGCCGATCATTCACGACGGTGATGTCATCGAGCTGGCGCCCCAGTGTGCTGCGCCGGCGCGGGGCGACATTGTGCTGGCCGAGTCCGCGCCCGCACGGTACGTGGTCCATCGCGTGGTGCGTGTGCGTGGCGAGGGCGTCTGGCTGCGCGGTGACGCGCAGACTCACCGCGCGGGGCCGCTCGCGCCGCGCGACCTGCTCGGCACGGTGACGCACGCCACCCACGCCGGGCGCAGCCGCACACTCGACCGCGGCGCTTGGTGGTTCGCCGGCCTGGTCTGCACATGCTGTGCACCGCTGATCGCGTGGCTGTGCGCGCTGACGAGATGGCTGCGGCACGCCAGCGGCCGCGCGCTCGGGCGCCTGCAGCGCAGCCCATTATTGCGCGCACTGCTGCATCGCTGCCGCCCCACCTTCGTCATCCGAGAAGCCACGCCCGCGGAGCTTGTTCGCGTGGCCGCATGGCTCGATCTGTCCGCCGCGCGTGACCTGCCCGCCGCCGCGCCGACTGCTCCGCCAGGCCTGACCAACTACGTCGCCACGCGCGGCACAGAGTTGCTGGGCTTCGTCCGGCTGATGCGGCACCCCGCCGGCGATACCCCGCGGGTCGGCCATTGGCTCTACAGTCTGACCGTCAGAACACGCTATCGCGGCATGGGCATTGGCGCAGAATTGGTCCGCCACGTGATTGACCAAGCCACGGCTGCCGGCGCCCAGGAGCTGCTCTTGACCGTCTTCGAGGACAATTGTCCCGCCCGCGCCCTCTATGAGAAACTTGGCTTCGAACGCGTGACCATCGCGGCACTCGCAGCAGAGCTGGCCGCCGACGTCGAGCACTACGGCCGCCGGCGCATCCCCATGCGGAAGTGCTTGTCATGACCGAGCTGCTGCTCGACTGCCTGCGTCCGGGCAATGAGCGTGCGACGGCCGCGCACCTGGCAGCCCTGCAAGCAAACGAGTGGCAGGCGCTGCTGCACGACGCGCTGGCGCAGCAAGTGGTCGGCCTTGTGTACCAGCGCATCAAGGCGCTCGGCATCACGGGGCCGCCGGCCCGTGACGCCCTGCACACGTTGCAGACGTTCTACGCATCAAACGCGGTGCGCAATCTTCGCATCCGCAATGAGCTGCACGACATCGCGGCCGCGCTCCACGCCGACCATCAGCCGGTCGTGCTGCTCAAAGGCGCACATCTTGCCTTTGGCGTCTATGACGACCTCGGCGCGCGGCAAATGGTGGATATTGATCTGCTGGTGCCACGCGGCAACCTGGCGCGCGTCGCGCACGTTCTGGAGCGCCACGGCTACGCGGCGCAGTTCCCGTATGTGCTCGACCAGGCGTTCTTCGACGGCAACTTGCATCTGCCGCCCTTCGCGCAGCAAGGCCGCACCACGATCGAGCTGCACTGGAACATCACTGCGCCGCGGCACGTCTATTCGATTGAACCCGGTGACCTGTGGCAGCGTGCCGTGCCGGTGCGCATCGGCGATAACAGCGTCCTGGGCTTGTGCGCCGAGGATCTCCTGCTCTATGCCTGTTTCCATGCGGCTTATCAGCACGAATTCGAGTTTGGTTTGCGCCCGTTCTGTGATATTGCGCAGATCATACGATGGCAGCACGAGAGCCTGGCGTGGCCGGATGTGGTGGCGCGCGCGCGGGCGTGGCGCTGGACGCGCGGTGTCTTTCTGGCGCTGCAACTGGCGCACGACATGGTTGGCGCCGCCGTGCCTGCGCAGGTTCTGCGCGAGCTGCGCCCAGATTCTTTGCCAGACCCCGTGCTGTTCTGCGCCCGGACACAAATCCTCACGGATGTGACCGCGGACGCGGCGCTGTCGCCCAATGTGGTGGCGTGGCACGATGCCGTGTGGCACAAGAAAATCTCGCTGTTCGTGCACAACGTCTGCGTACCCAAGGCAGTCCTCGCGCGGCTCTATGGCGTACGTGCGACCTCGCCCGTGCTGTACCTCTACTATCCTGTTCGCCTGATGACGTTGCTGGCACGCTATGGGCGCACGGTCTTCAACTTATGGCGCGGCGCCACGACACTGACGCCGCGCGCGCGCAGCAAGCATACGCTCCACCACTGGCTGGCGGACACGCCGCAGTGACGACCGGCCTGCGCCGGCCTTTGCCTTTTGTCGGCGTTTGTGCTATGCTATTTTACCTGCGTACAGCAACATTTATTGGGGAGAAAAACCATGCACACAAAACTAATGATTCTGCTGGCGATTCTGGTAATCTGGACCTTGCCCTGTCTGGCCGATTGGGGCCAGGCCGAATCGCCGGATTTTACGCTGGACACGACCGTGCCGGAACCGGCGCTGATTCTGGCCGCCGCGCTGCCGCTCTGGCTGTTGCTGCGGCGCAAGTGAATGTGGCCGGACATGCATGTCCGGATTACATTCGTTCGCCGCGCACGAATGTAATCCGCGTGCCTGCAACCGTTTGTCAGGAGATCAACCATGAAATCAACACCAATCACCGCCATCATTCTGTCCCTTGCGCTGGGCGCGTTCACCGCCGTAGCCGGGCCGGTGACGGTCACGAATGTCACGGCCGCCCAACGGATAGGCGCGGCGATTGTGGACATTGCCTATGATCTGCTGAATCCGAGCGGTGGTATCCATACGGTTGCAATCAATGTCTCCACCAACGCCGGCGCAACGTATTCATTGGCCTGCACGAATTTCAGCGGCGCGGTTGGCGCGACCGTCACGACCGGCACGAATAAGCAGGTCGTCTGGTTTGCGGCGGGCGATCTGCCGGAGGCCAGCGGTGTCACGGCCCGCGTGCGCGTGACGGCCATGGATGATATGGCGCTGATCCCGGCCGGCCCGTTTCAGATGGGCACGAACTTCACCGACGACGGAACGTCTGCACAACCGAATCATACCGTGACCCTCAGCGCCTTTTTCATGGACAAACACGAGGTGACGTCGCAGCAGTGGCAGGATGTGTATATCTGGGCCACGAACAACGGCTACGCGTTTACAAATCCCGGCGCTGGCAAAGTGCCGAATCACCCAGTGCAGATGGTGAACTGGTACAACTGTGTCAAGTGGTGCAATGCGCGCAGTGAGAAAGAAGGCCTGACGCCATGCTATTATACCAATGCGGCCCAGACCCTGGTGTACCGCGGCGGGTCAGCAAATCTGTCGAACGAATGGGTGAACTGGAGTGCCAACGGCTATCGCCTGCCGACCGAGGCCGAATGGGAGAAAGCGGCGCGCGGCGGCGCGGTTGGCATGCGCTTCCCGTGGAGCGATGCGAATGCGATCACGAATTCGCGCGCGAATTATTATGGTAATACAGCTTACGCATACGACTTAGGTCCGAACGGCTACAATCCGGCGTTTACCAACGAACCAATGCCCTACACCAGTCCGGTCGGCTATTTCGCGCCGAATGGCTATGGCTTATACGACATGGCCGGCAATGTCTGGGAATGGTGTTGGGACCGGTATGATGCAAGTTGGTACAGTAATACGGGTGCGACGCAAAATGACACATGCGGACCTTCTTCTGGCTCGGACCGCGTGCTGCGCGGCGGCGGTTGGGCCTACAGCTCGAACCGCTGCCGCGTGGCGTCCCGCAGCTACTACACGCCGGACGGCGCGGACGAAGGTATTGGCTTCCGTTGTGTGCGTCGTTGAGGTTAGCGTGAGCAGGGTGCTGGCAGGTGCGCGCGGAGCCGCACCTGCCGGGCGCCCTGCGGTCTGGTTCTGGTTCTGGCGGCGCGGCGGCACGCCGCGTCGCGCCGGGAACGCCGATCTCCAGATCGGCCGAAGGTAGGTGCGATCTCCAGATCGCAGCTCCTGGTGTACTTGCGGGATATGGAAATCCCGCCGACCATCAGCGGCACGGGTGTGCCGCGTTCCCCTCGGCGCGACGCCGATGTTGCCGTGGCAGGCATGGGCTGCAAGAGTTGAGTAATTGTATGAAATAGAGTTTCTTCGTCATACCGATTAAAAACGTCGGTGAAACCGAGCGCGAGTTGAATGCATTTCTCGCGACGCACCGGGTGTTGACGGTGCAGCGTGAATTCGTCAGTTCGGGCGAACATTCTTTTTGGAGCACAGTTTTCTTGACAGGATTGACATGATGTTACATGATGAGAAAAGCGCCGAACACAAACAAGAATCTTAATTAGTGCAGGATTCAATCATGTTTAATCATGTAAATCCTGTCGAAAAATATGAAACGGATTGGGAACCTCATGGAAGCGATTGCGGACTGTGACAACATTATGCGTGCCTTTTGCAGCGCCCGGTTAGGCAAGACCGGCAAAGGTGAAGTGCGCCCATTATAGGCGCGGTACTTTACATGCTTGACAGAAACGACATGATATGACATGATAGATCAGCATGTATATGATAAGCGCACAAGACATTGAGCGGCAGGTCGGGTACTGGCGCGCCAACGCCGTTGAGGATTTGGCGAGCGGCGAAGTGCTGGTGCGCAGCGGGCACGGGCGTCAGGGCTTGTTCTTCATCCATCTGGCGCTTGAAAAAGTCCTCAAGGCGCATGTGACGCGCGCCACAAAGGACGTTGCGCCCAAGATCCATTCGCTCACCCGCTTGGCTGAACTGAGCGGACTGACGATTAGTGCCGGGATGCGAGACGTTCTGGGCGAAACCGGTCGCTTCAATATTGCGGGACGTTATCCTGACGAAAAGAATCAACCGGTGCCAATTCGTTCGGCACAGGCGCGCGTGAAGAGGGCGAAGGAGGTTTTCAGATGGTTGATGATGCAATTGTGAGCGTGGTGCGGAAGTATCTGGCGAAAGTCGCGGAAGCCGGCATTGTGGTTGACCGGGGCGTCATCTTCGGTTCGTGTGCGCGCGGATGCCAGCGGCCGGAAAGCGATATTGATCTGGTGGTGGTTTCGCCTGCGTTCGACGGCAAGGACCGTGAAGCTGCGTTGGACACGCTGTGGCACATGGTCTGGCGCGTGGACACGCGCATCGAACCCATTGGCGTTGGCGTGCGGCAATATGCGGAGCAAGCGTGGCAGCCGCTCCTCATGGTCGCGCGTCGGGAAGGTGTGTCGGTGTATCCTGTCGGCGTGCCAGCCGCGTCTATTGCCGCCGATGGTCCGGGCGAGTATCATCCACGCCGCCAGCCACGCAGCACGGTGAAGAAACGACGATAAATTCTTTCGCGGCGAAATAATGTAAGGTTGCATGCGCGGCTTTCTTAATGGCTTCGGCGCACAATGGTAATTTGTTGCCATTAAAACATCGGTGGCATCGGCGCCGTCTGCGGATACAATCGCTGCCGCATAATTCTCGCGCGGCGCGAGAATTACTAATGAAAGCACTTACTTGTTGTCATGCCAGTTGTGGCCGCGGGCGCCTGCTTGGAGCTGGCCTGGCTAGCTAAGGCACCAGCCTAGTCCCGTCAAAGGCGGGGATCCCGCCACCGGCGGCGATCCCGTCAACGGCGCGGATGACCGCGGCTGCATAAGCCGCCCTCACCGCGGGCGGCTACAAGGACGCTGCAAAGTAGAAAGCGCTCTCATTAGTAATAAGGAATGAATAAGGGATAAGTGGCAGCGGCAGCATCCACGCCGGGCGGCGTGGCTACAACCGGCGATGCAAACGACATAAAATGTCGATTGCAAACGGCAACTATGCGTGTCGCTTCTTTGTGCCGTGGTGTCTTTGTGAGAAGAATGGCAGCAACTGCATGCCCCGCGCGGAGCGCGTGGCGTGCGGGCAGCGGTTTTCAGCTGCTTGGAGTCCCGCCGGCGGCGAGATTTTCGGTTTTCAGTTTTCAGTAATCAGCATTGATACTTCCAGCCCGCCATTATTCCACACTTCAATCACCGATCACTGATTACTGTTTACCATGCAACATCCTTCGTGGCTTTGTGCCTTTGTGAGAGAAAGGAGTGCGGTTGCGGCAGCAGTTTTCGGTTTTCGGCTCAGCACCGCACCGGCTCCGACCACAAGGCCGCGCCGTTAACCAAATGCCCGCCGCGCTGCGGCGAGAGTTCCTCGCCCAACGCGACATCCAACACTTCCAGCCCCGCCGCTCTTGCAACGCGAGCGAGCGGCACGTTGCCCACCGCCGTGGTGCCGTCCAGCGCCACAACGTAATTGCCGGCTTGCAGCGCATTCTCGACCACCAAGCTGATCCGGTGACTGCCCGGCTCGAAGGAGAACAAGCGCCCGCCTGCATCATTGCTGTGCACGCGAAATATGCCAACGCCCTCGAGCGTGGAGACCGTTAGGGAGAACACGACATTGCGCGCCGGCTGTTGCACTGCAAACTCGACTTCGAGCGTGATCGGTTCCTTCCAGTGCACCGTGAAGGTCGGATAGGCATTATTCACCAGTCGGATCGAGCGAAACGCAATGCGGCTGGTGCCGCCCCACGCCGCGTCATGCTCTACCGGCGCGATCGTCTGGTACGCTTGCGCCGACGTACCTTCGGCCGCCGCCGTGGTCAGATACGCGCGCACCACGTCGTCCGCGCGGCCCGCTGCGGCCACGCGGCCGCTCTCCAACAGAACCGCTTGCTTGCATAACGCCGCAATGACCGCCATGTTGTGGCTGACAAACAACACCGTGCGCCCATGACTGGCGACAGCTTCCATTTTGCCCAGACACTTCTTCTGAAAGGCCGTGTCGCCCACCGCCAGTACTTCGTCTACCACCAAAATCTCCGGCTCGAGATGGGCCGCAACGGCAAATGCCAGGCGCACATACATGCCGCTCGAGTAGCGCTTGACGGGCGTCTCCAGGAAGCGCTCGATCTCGGCAAAGGCGACAATTTCGTCAAACTTCCGCCGCACCTCGGCGCGCGTCATGCCCAGAATCGTGCCGTTCAGAAAAATATTCTCGCGCCCGGTCAGTTCGGGATGAAAGCCTGTGCCGACACCCAGCAGACTGGCGACGCGGCCGCGACAAATGATCCGCCCGGCTGTTGGCGGAGTGATCTGGCTGAGAATCTTCAGCAAAGTCGTCTTGCCCGCGCCATTGCGGCCAATGATGCCGAAGCATTCGCCCTGGTTGACTTCGAAACTGACATTCGTGAGCGCCCACAACTCTTCGCCGTCGCGTGCGCCGCGCGCCGCGCCCGTCGCCAGGCGCGCAACCTGCCGCATGACCTGTGTGGCTGCGCCGGCGACGCTGTCGCGCAATGTCAAATACGGTTCGCGCGGTGCACCAATGCGATACACTTTGCTGAGACCGGAGACGGTAATGGCGGGGGAGGGCATGCTTAACTAGGTTTCACATTAACATTGAACATTGAACATTGAAGGGGACCAGTGCCACAAAGAAACTGACGGCTCGCTCCGCGCCGCCGGTGCTCATGCCAGGTCTGCAAAGTAGCGCTCCGTGTTGCGGAAATAGCACAGCCCGCCGACGAACATCACCAGCGCCGAGACCGCGGCAATGCCCAGCGAGGACCAGTCCACCGCCGCGTGGCCGAGCAAGCCGGCGCGCGCAGTGGTGATGACCGCCGCGATCGGATTGAGCCAGCGCATCAGCGCGCGAATGGTCGGATAGCGCGCCAGCATGCTGACCGGATACAGCACCGGCGTCACATACATGAGAAGCTGGATCAGAAACGGCAGCACGTGGCCGACGTCGCGATACTTGATGTGCACGGCGCTCAAAAACAAGCCGCAGCCGAGCGCTGCCGACATCGTGATCAATAGTAACAGCGGCAGCAGCGCCAGGCCGAGCCAGTGCACCGCGCAGCCGTACCACAGCATCAATCCAGCCAGCACTATCGCGGCGATGCCCAGCTCCACCAGCCCGGTTGCGGCGGTGGTGGCCGGAATGATCACGCGTGGGAAATAAACTTTTTGGAGCAGGTAGGCATTGGCGACCAACGCATTGCTGGCCTTTGAAAGAATGCCGGCGAAGTACTGCCACAGCAGCAAGCCGGTGTACAAGAAGACCGGATAGGGCGTGCCGTCGCCGCTCTCGATCTTGGCGACGCGGTTGAAGATGAAGGTGAAGATGACCATGGCGCTGATCGGCTGAAACACGGCCCAGGCCACGCCGAACACGGTCTGTTTGTAACGCACGCTGATATCGCGCCACGCCAGGACGATGAACAAATCACGATAGCGCCACAACTCGCGCCAGTTGAAGGAAAGCCAGCGGCGTGGCGGCGCGATTATGGTCGTGGTCTGCGTCATGGTGCTGGGCAACATTGTACGCTTCAACCGCCGCCATGTCAAACGGAATTGCGGGCAGCACTTCGAAGCGACCTGCGTGCCGCGCCGCTTGTTCCCATACATCACTCCGCGACGCCGCTACTCCGTTGCTCCGGCACTCCGTGCCCGGCGGCGCATAGGTGCACGAAACGTGCGACAGCGCGGCAGCATAAGGGACAGCAGCGCCGCAAGCAACGCTACGCCCGGCTCGGGCATGATGTAGAAGCGATTGTTCCACATGATGTTACTGGCGCTGTTGCCGGCAGAATCTTGCGCCACGATGCGCAGCACAAACATCTCGTCCGGGTAGGTGTGCCCCAGCGCCGCCGGCACCCAGGGATGCTGCCCGACGGTGTTGCTGACGGGCGCAGCAATGACTTGAGCAATCGCCAGGGTGTTGCTATACAACACATCGAACTGCACGACCCAGCAATTGCTGCCATCATGGTCATCGTTGATCAGCGCCGGATTCCACTGCACATTGGTGGGCATGCCCTGCTCGACCAGGCTGAACGCGGCAGGATACAGGAGTGCAGTGTCAGCGATCGTCGGCGGGGTCGTGTCCTCCGCAATGCTCCACCCGCGCTTGGCTTGTCCGGCCAGCACCTGCAGACTGTAATCCCGGCCGTCGTAGGTCACATACGCCGGGTCGACCGTCACTGAATTTCCAGCATACCCGCTGTGTTTGCTGATGTCGGATCCATACACATTGTTCTCGCCAACACCAATGCTGCTTGAGTACAACAGATTGTCGTTGTGGATGACACGCGCTGCGCTCGGCTGGCAATACATGCCGGATTTTGCGGAGGTGGTATTGTCACCTGCGCAATGACTCATCACACAGCGATCCATCATCAGCCAGCGGCCGGTGTTATTGCCGCGCAGCCAGATCGTGGACATGTCGCCGGCCGGCGACATGCGCGTATCGGCGTTGTTGACAAACGTACAGCGCGTGAAGCGCACCGTGTAGCACGATGAGCCGCTGTCATCATCGGCATAGAACGCGCGGCCCAACCGCTCCAACAAGCAGTGCGTCACAGTTACTTCGCCCGCATACGCGGCACTCGTGCCATACCAGTTCAGTTCAATGCCGGAGCCGTTGGCCTGTCCGGCGGTGCCGGCACTGCCGGTGCTCTGGTTGCCGTCATAACGTCCTTTCAGCCAGAGATTCGAGAAGATCAGATTCAGCGCGGTGCTGTCGCCGGCATACAACAAGCTGGCGCCGCCATCAAGCCCGTCACTCTTGGCGCTGCCGTCCACCTTGAAGCTGGCAAACAACGTCGGCGTGGTTTTGCCTTCAAGGCCATTGATGAAATTGTTGCCGCCGGAAACCACAAAGACCGTGCTGACCGGGCTGTCACCAATCAGCGCCACACCGTTGCGCCCCGACCAACTCAAGTTTTGATTGCCGGCACCGCTGTAGGTGCCGGTGCCGACATAGATCATATCCCCGGCGATAGCGGCAGTTAAGGCGCTGTTGACGGTTAGTTTTGCGTTTGCCCATGAACGCCCGCCATTGGCATCGTTTCCCCACTTGGCCACATACAAGGGTGATTGGCGCGTAATCTCGACACCCGCGCTGGTGGAGAACCATTGATTGGTCGCGTAGACCACGATGACGTTTTTTCCTTTGACCAGCGCAACGGTGGTGGACCAGCCGCCGAGCGCGAGCGGCCCGTGCGCGCCGGTGGTGAGATTCGTCCACCAAGCCGCCAGCGCATTGGCATTGACACCGGCCAGCGCGTACGTTTCCACCGCGGTCGGCATGGTAATGCTGGTGGAGGCCGGGTTGGTGATGGCATTCTCGGGATAGGGTTGGAACACAACCTGCACGAGCGATGCGTTCGTCACCAGCAGCGGGAACCAGTCGGTGCAGAAATTGGTGGCCGTGTTGTGAATCCACATATACGCCGGGGGCGACGCGGTGAGCAGCGTACTGCTGCCCCAAAAGAAAACACCCGTGCCGCCAATAACACCCGAGCCGCTGGCGGCCACCTGCACATCATGCGCGGTGCGCGGCAGCCCGAGTTCGCCCCACAGGTTGGTCATAGGAATCAGGGTGCTGTTGGTCCAGGCCGCTTCGGCAAAACTATTGACCATCTGGCCGGCGCGGCGCACCGCGCGGATGGGCTCGAGAAAATAGTCATGATCGGAAAAGTAGCCCCACCAGTTGTTGTGCACATAGTTGGGCGTTTCGCCGGGGACTTCCTGGGCCGTGATGTTCTTGTGTTGGCCTGGGCCGTGCGGCATGGCACAGTACGCCCAGTTAATGAAGGAACGTTGGTCATCAGTAGAAGCGGGGCTCCACTTCACTTCGTTACGCCATGTCAGATATGAAACATTGGTAGTCGAGCCATTGCGTGGGTCGGGCGCGCGGTTGTAATTCAACACAAGCCGCGGTTGCCGCCAATAGCGGTACGTGGAATAGGCGGCACGTGGGCTGTTATAAATATAAGCGCCATCGACCTTGGCCTGCACATTTACCGGGTAATGGCAATCGCCGATGCCCGCCAGTGTCTGGCCGACACTGTTGATGTTCGTGTGCAGCGCAAGATAGAGGGCGGAGAACTGTTCCCACGCATTATACTTGTCGGTGAACAATGTCTGTCGCTGCAGTTCGGTGTAGGGCGCGGGCGTGGTGGTGTCCCACTTGTAGGACCATTCGTATTTCCAGCCAACCGATTTCGCATTAGCGTACATGTTGGGCGCGACATTTTCCCAGCGATGGAAGTTGTTGTGAATCATCTCCGCAATCCCGCGGCCCGTGTTGCAGGCCAGGATCACGAAATGCGGACTGTTGGGAATCGTGGCAGTCGCGCCGTTGATCGAGAGCGGACGGGCGCCACACATGCTGGCTTCCCATTGATAGGCTTTGTGTGGCCCGAAGTAGAGAATTTCATGGACCGCGGCGTTCGTGGCGGCGGTAAACAGCGAGATGCCACTGCGCATGGCGAGGCGGTGCAGCATGGACGTGATGCAGGTGGCGTCCATAGTCGAGCCGTCGTTGTCCACCGTCAGCGGCCCGTGGGTGGGATTGTCGACGCAGCGGTCGTAGTAGGCGTCAATCGTAAAATTGGTGTAGACGCTGCCTTCCGCCGCGCCGAGCTTGCGGGTCGGCACATTGGAGCTGACAATCACCTCGATGGCGTCATAGCGCACGTGCCCGTGGCTGCTGATGAACATGTCGCGCATGTATTCGCGCGCCATGTCTTCCGGGTCTCTGTAGACGACGCCGGGCGAGTCGGACAGCAACACGCTATTGGCCCGATAGCCATCCAAAACAACGACCACCAGCTTGCGTGGCGCCACCGGGCTAGTGGCCCAGATGAAATGACCTTGGTTGGTGAGCAGCAGATCCGCGCGCAGGGTGGCGGATTGTGTGTGGGTTGACCAAAGACCGGTCGTCAGCGCATTGGCATACGCAGGTGCCGAAATAAGCGCGGCAAAGAACGCAAACCAAATTGGAATAGTCCGCATGGGGGGGCTCGTGTAGAGAGGCAATGAGCGGGAACGGCGCGCCGTGACGGCGCGCCGTTCCCGCGGTATTCACATATACAGATCGCGGTGGCAGCGCAGCAGCGCGACACCCAGCAGCAGCAAGCCACCCACCAGCGGTTCCGGGATTTGCTGCATGATGATTAACGTCTCCGGCGACATCGGACTGCCAATAAACGCCAACCGATTCGTTGCGACCATGCCCGCAGGCGGCAAGGGCATAGTCACCGACCAGGTCGTGTCAGTCCAGCCGGCGTTCTGCATACTACTATTCAGCAGCAGGTAGGACATCAATGGTTTAGTACCGGTAAACGTCGCGGGTGCGTTGGTGAGGATGTACACCGAGCCACCCGGCGGCACATTGGTGCCGGCGCCAATCGCGCGCGGTGCAAGGGTGTTCTCGCTGTACGTCACCCAGCCTTTGCCGTAGACGCCCGTGGCCACATACGGCCGCGTGTCGGGCAGTGTCGTGAAGAGCGGTGCGATCTGAAGATCGTTCAGCGCTGCGCCGCTGTTTTGAATGCCCACGCCATTATATAACCCGTTGAGCACATTCGAGTAGGCATTGCCATAGGATTGCACAAAGAGCTTCACCCCGATGCTATTGACATTGCCGACCTCGTTGTCACTGCACAATCCGCGCTGCACGTTCGCCACGACACAATTCTTGACCGCAATCGAATCTTTGCCGTTCCCGCTGGCGTTGGCGCGTGTCCAGATCGCGCGCGAATCGTCGGGTGGATTGCTGCCATTCTGATTGACAAGGGTGCACTGGTCAATCAGCATTGTGGCTGGCGCGGTGGCGGAGTTGTTCTGCACGTACACGCCGCGGCCAAAGCCGTCCACCAGGACGCGCCGCGCCGTGACGTTCCTCGTCGTGGTGGCGCTGACCAATTGCAGACCATGCCCGTTGCGCTGGGCTGTGGTCACGGGCCCTTTCAGCCACAAGTCCTCCAGCACCACGTGCTCATACGTTTGCATGCGCAACGCGCTGTTGTTATCGCTCCAAGCGACGGTCTCGGCACTCATGTCCAGATTCATCCCGCGCAGGGCCGTAAAGCGCGAATTGTCAATGCGCACGACCGGCAAGCTCAGGATGAGCGCGCCCTTTCTCAGGAGTGTGTTGGTCGGGCCGGCGCCTGCGATGATGAAATACTGCTTGCTGGCAATGGTCATCACCCAGTTGCCGCCGGTAGTTTCATTGGTGTAGGTACCGGCGGCGACGTTGATCAGCGTGGGCTGCATGAAGGTGCCATTGGGCGCCGTGCCGATGGCCTTGTTGATCGTTAGCCACGGGTTGCCCAGCGACCCGCTGCCCGTCACGTCGCTGCCCATCAGGTTGACATAGTAGTTGGTGGGCACGCCGGTGCGATAGACCACGACCGTCTGCACGCTGCTGTCACCGTACATGTTGGTCGCCGAGACAACGATGTAATTCGTGCCGACGTTCACGCTGATGGCAGGGATGATAAACGGCGTCGTGCTCGGCACCGTGCCGCCTGCCCCCGTGGCGGTGTTCTGCCACGCGATCGCTTCAGCGACATTGCTGGGCACGCCATTCAGCGCCAGGTCGGCAATATGGTTTTCAACCCATATCTCGAATGGCGCAACAGTCACCATCGGCAGCGTCAGATCGCGCATGACCGTGACGCTCGCGCTGGCTGCGTCGCCGCTGGCATTCGTGCCGGAAACGGTGATGAGATTGTTGCCCAGCCCCAGTGGTACCGCCGCGACACTCCAAGACGCTACAGCGGCAATGGCACCACGCTCGTCGTTGTTGGCGTTGTGCCAGGCAAGCATGCCCACCATGTTGCCGGATGTGCCCGCCAGCAATGTATAGGCCGTGGTGCTGCGCGGCACCCAGCGGTTCGCCGGCGCAATCACCAGCCAGGGCACGTTCTGATTGGTCGTGCAATTCCAGCCGCGCTCTGTGCCGGCTTCAGGAATCTGCAAAGTGTAGGCCTGGCCTAGATACGGCACATAGGTCGGCGCATTGGTGACCAGGTCGGTGCCATAGCCCACGTAACGGTTGATGCCCGGGCCATAGCAGTTGTCGGCGCCGCGGCCGATGGTGTTGGTGTAGAACAGATCGTCATTGCAGAACACACGCGTGGTGACGTTGGGATTATAATAGATGCCATACCCGCTGGCACTCAACGAGTCCTGCGCGGTGTGGCTCATGACGCACTTGTCAAAGAACATCCAACGACCCGCCGTAGCGCCGCGCATGAACACCGTCGCGCGGTCGCCATACGCGTTGTTGCGCGTGTCGGCGTTGTTGACAAAGGTGCAGCGCACGAAGCGCGCCGTGTAACACGAAAAACCACCGTTGTCATCATCGGCGTAGAACGCGCGGCCCAGCCGCTCGAACAAGCAGTGCGTCATGGTGACATACCCGGTATAGGCAGCATTGCCATACCAGTTCAACTCGATGCCCGTGCCGTTCTGTTTCTCGGCCGTGCCCTTGACATTGTTCACTTGATCGCCGTCATAGCGGCCCACCAGCCACAGGTTGGAAAACACCAGATTCAACGGAATGGCATTGTCGGCATACAGGAGACTGGCGGAGCCATCGAAGCCGTCGTCTTTGGCGCTGCCGTCAATCTTAAAACTAGCCAACAGCGGCGCGATGGTTTTGTTCTCGAGGCCGGTGATCAAGCGTTGCGTGCCGGTCAGCACGAACGTGGTCTTGGTGGGACCTGTGCCGATCAGGTTGACGCCATTGCGGGCGCTCCAGCTCAGGTCGACGTTGCCGGCGCCGCTATACGTGCCGGTACCGACGTAGATCGTGTTGCCGGCTGTCGTGGCGACGCCTAAGGCAGCGTTGACGGTCAGTTTGGCCATGGCCCATGACAGGCCGTCGCTGGCGTCGCTGCCCCATTTGGCAACGTAGGCATCCGCAGCCAAGCCAATGCCTGACGCCAGCACAGTGCCGAGACACAGCAACAACGGGCGGATTGAAAACGTGGAGTGAGAAACGTTCATCGTGAGTCTCGCGTGAGAGTTATCATACGCGCGCGCCAACCGTGCGGTGTCGGCAGGATAGCCCGCAGTGCCAGCGGCACGGACTGGCGCGCATCAGCATTCAATATAGCATATTGTTGCACGAAAATCAACTATATTGTTTGTTGTGCAACTCGATGGTTTGTTGACAGCTGGCCGGCACTTCGCTATACTGGCCACGCACACACGAACGATCACCCCGGATCACCCATGGTTGATGACAAATATGTCGGCGCACTGATCCACAATCTGCGGGTTGCCAGCGACTTTACCCTGGCGATTGTGGCGGAGAGAACCGGTCTTTCCAAAGCCCTGCTGTCGCGCATCGAAAATGGCTTGGTCAGCCCGCCGATTGCGACGTTAAGCAAAATCGCGGATGCGCTCGACGTGCACATCAGTGCATTTTTCCAGGAGGAGGGCGTGGCAGAAATATCGCACACACGTGCCCGCGCGCATCGTTTCATCGCGTCGCCGAAAACGCCGTGGAACTCGTTCGCACCCTTGGTCAGCGAGGGGTACGGCCGCAAGTTATTCAACCCGTTCCTGGTGCGACTCAAGCGCCGCAGTTTCAAGCCCATCTCCAACACAGCGCCAGGCGACCAGTTTATCTATGTGGTGAAAGGCATGCTGGACTACAGCCATGCCGGCACCATCTATCGCTTGGGCAGTGGTGATTGCCTGTTTTTCCGCGGCGAAGTGCCGCACGGGCCGAGTGCCGTTCGCACAGACATCGTCGAGTATGTGATGATCCTGGCGCGGCGCTTCACGCACGTCGTGCCGCCTGCAGACACAGGCAGTACAACTGTCGCGCCGTAGGCCATTGGTCGTGCGGTGCCGCCACGCCGCCGGTGCGGGCGGCGTATGCCGGCACACGCCATCAGCACGCCGTGCCCGGCGCCGCATGCGCGCCGCCATGCCGGCCAGCGCCATGAGCAGCAGTGCGCCGCCCGGCTCCGGCACGAATTCATACGCGCCGAGATCAACGCGCGGACCAAACGGGCGTGGGTAGCCGAGAATGTCCTCCGTCACGCCGGCAAACACACCGGTGTTGATGCACGGCGAGCCGTTTTGCAGGGCATAGTTCAACAGGCCGGCGCTGACGAAGAGGGGATTGGCGTTCAGATTGCCCGTGCCGGCATAGCCGTCTTCGACGTCAGAATATGCCACGGATTTGCCGCTGCTGATTTGCTCGGCAAAGTGGCCCCAAACAATGCAGTTGGTGGCGCTCAACGGGTTACTGGGACTATACACGCCGTACGAGGAATTGTCGGCGATGGTGCAGTGCAGCAGGCGCAACGCGCGGTTTTCATAACAATAAATGCCGTCGCCTTCGCTCGCCGAATTGTTGCGCGCCATGACGACATTGACCAATTCGCCCGTGCTGCGGCTGAAGTAGATGCCACCGGCGCCAAACACAATGGCGCGATTGCTGGCGATGCAGGTGCTGGCAAAGCGCGCGAATGAGTCATCGCCGATAAACGCGCCACCGGCGGAATTGGAGGAGTAATTGCCGAGGAACACGGAGGGCGGCAGCGGCCCGGCAACGGGCGCGGGGACATCGCTGTCGAAGCGCACATCGCAGCCGCCCAAGGCGAGCAGACCGCCGCCGAGATTGGCACTGCTGTTCTCGCACACGGCACAGTTGATGCCCAGCATGGCGGCGCGGTCAAACAGCGCCAGGCCGCCGCCGCCACTCGTGCCGGCCGTGGCGCCCGCGCGATTGCCGAAATTCGGCGCGCCAATCTCGACGCCCAGAAGCGAGAGCCAGACCGGGCCCGCGGCGTAGATTGCGCCGCCACTGCCGCGCGCCGTGTTGGCGTAGAAGCGCGGCGCGTAATTGTTGGAGACCGCCACCCAAACCGTGCCCTGCGTCATGACGCACAGACCGCCGCCGTGCAGCGCGTCATTGCCGGTGAAGCGGACGTTGCCCTGCACATTCAGCGTGCTGCCGCCGCGCAGATAGACGGCGCCGCCGCAGTTGCTGGCCGTGTTGTTGAAGAAGGTCGTGAAGCGATTGGCGGGCGCGATAATGTCGAGTTCCGCGGCATCGGCGTAAATCGCGCCGCCGTTCCAGGCGGCATTGCGCGCGAAACTGCAATTGGCGCTGAGCGGCTCGTACGAGATGTGCGAGTTGTTGATGACCGCCGCGCCGCCGTCGCCAAAGCCATAGCCGCCCATGCCGGCGACGTTGTCGGCAAACGAGGTATCACGCAGGGTGACCATCGCGCTGGCGACCTGCAGGCCGCCGGCGTCCATGGCCGCCGTGTTGTTGTTGAATTCACAGTTGGTGAACGTGGCGGTACAGCTCACCAGATAACAACCGCCCATGCCGCTGGCGCGATTGGCGCTGATGCGCACGTCGGACGCCATCAGCGGCGCGGCGCAATAGAGCCCACCGACGAAGGTGTGGGCGTAATTGCTGACAATGTCGCTGGCATCCACACTGAGCTGGCTGCGCGTGTCCGTCAGGCCGATGCCGCCATAATTGGTGGCCCAATTCCATGCCACGCACGAACTTGACATCTGGACGAAGGAGGCACCATCGGCGAAGAGTGCGCCGCCGCGATCAGCCCGGTTGTGGAGCATCTCGCACAATATGAACACGCCGGTGCTGTTGACCATGCGACACGCGCCGCCGTCGCGCCCGGCGACACCGCACTCGAAGCCGACGTTGCCACTGCACGTCAGCCCGCAGGCATCGGCGAACACGCCGCCGCCATCGCGCCCGGCGCTGTTGGTGCTGGCACTGTTGCCCGTGCCAAATGAGACGCCGTCATAGCATTCAATCATGCTGTTCACGGCATACAGCGCACCGCCGTCGCGGGAAGCACTGTTGCGCGCGAAGCCTACGCTGTTGCTGATCACCAGCCACGCATTTTCAAGATACATGCCGCCGCCGTCGCCATTGGTCACCATGTTGTCATAGCGCGGCAGCAAACCGATGGCCGTGCCACTGCCACGCACAACACCGGTGACGCCGTCGGCCAGAAATGCGCCGCCGCCAAAGGTGACGGCAATATTGGCATGGATATCCGCGCCGGTCTCTTGCACGAACGTGCCGCCGCTGCACGAGACGCCGCCACCTTCGAGCGCGTAATTGTCGCGAACATCCGTGTCTTCACCGGCAATGCGCAGAGACGCGCCGACGCAGCGGATGCCGCCGCCGGTCTCGGCGCGATTGGTGAGCACCTTGGAATCAACAATGTCACAGCGCGTGCCGAGACCAAGATAGAGCCCGCCGCCGGCTTCGGCCACGCCGCGTGACACGCGCACGGCGTTGGTCAGCAGGACGATCGAGCGCAACGCGCACAGCCCGCCGCCGTTGCGACCGGCCAGATTGGTGACGAAGGGCGAGTCGTAGCCGAGGTACGCGCGATCCGCAAGCAACACGGTGATATTGTTGCTGGCGTAGATGCCGCCGCCGTCGAGGGCGGCGCGATTATGCAGGACTGCGGCCTCATTCGAGACAACCAGCATGCTGGCCACCGTGGCGCAGACGCCGCCACCGTTGCCGGTCAGCGCGACATTCTCGCCGCCGGGCACGCCGATCGTACAATTCGGGCCGCAGACAATCGCCGTGGCGTAGCCTAGCAGCATCAGCCCACCGCCGCTATTCGAGGCGACGTTGGCATAGATATCGGCCTGGTCGGTTTGCCAGAAGACACCGCCACCAAAGTGCACGCCGCCGCCGTTCTCGGCCCGGTTGGCGAAAATGCGCATGCGGTCGCCGCGTACCATCAGCAGATTGCCTTGAAACGCGATGCCGCCGCCGGTGTACGCGGCGGTATTGCTACAAACAATCGTGTTGCTGCAGATGAGGCTGCTGCCCACGCCGCCCCAGATGCCGCCGCCCTCGATCTGCGCGCTGTTGCTGTGCACCAGACAGTTGTCCATGAACATGGTGTTGCCTAACCCAAGATAGACGCCGCCGCCACGGAAGCCATTGCCGCCGGTGAATTCGAGGTCGGTCAGGGTGACCATGTTGGTTTCCGTCGTGAGTTCCAAGACGCTGCCGAGCCCGCTGACACTCAAAGCCGAACGCCGGCCGAGCGTCACCGTGCAGTTGGTGTCATAGCCACCGGCCAGCGTGAGCGAGCGCGGCACATTCACGGTACCAAAGTACAGGCCGGTGGCGATGTGCACGCGATTGCCAAGCTGGGCGGCATCCACGGCGGCCTGCACGGTGCTGTAGACAACGCCGGTGCCATTGATGCGTGCGCCGCCCAAGGCGGTGCCCGCGGCGCACAGACACACGACCAGCGCCCAACGCGCGTGTGCCGCATGCCGAAGTGAAAACACCACAAAGAAAGAGATGACGCGGATGCGGAGCAAGGTTGGTTTCATGGTGTGTCCTGAGTGCTGCTGAAAGAGGAATCACCGGTCTACGCTACAACAGGCCTAGTATAGCATATTGAACTCCTGCTGGCGCAATTGTGCCTGCGTCAACAACGCCAACGCATTTTTCGTATCTTTTAGCTTCTACAGAATGTTCCGTGGTGAAAAAAGGCGGAGCAGCGGGAGCGAACCCGAAACCCACTCCCAATGCGACCCATGCCCAGCATGCAAGTGGTATGTGACGCGATCAGGCGACGCACGCAGCCGCCCGTGCTTGTTGCATGGTGTCGGCGGCAAGGATGGGCACCAGCGCTAGTTGTCTGCAGAACGGATCGCGCCGATTATCTGCGGTGGCGTCGTGAAAGGACGAACAGGTCCCGAAGCGCTTGTTGTCCGGGGGCGGCCAGCCAGCGCGGCACAAAGTCTGCCGCCTGCACAACCTGCGCAATTGCCGCCAGGCAGCGCAAATGGAAATTGCGCTCGTGCAGCGGGCCGGCAAGCACAATCACCGCCTGTACCTCCGGATCAGACTCACCGAAATAGACCCCGGGCCTGCACCGTGCGATGAGGATTTCAAAAGGCTTTGAGCCTTCGATAATAATGTGCGGAATCGCCAAGTGTGGAGCGAGTGCCGTGGAACTCTCTTCTTCTCGGTTGATCAGGAGCTGGACAAGCGTCTCGCGGGGCACGCCTAGCCGGGGGGCCATGGCGTCCGCGGCTTTGGCGAAGAACGCATCTCGGGTCAGCGTGCCGTTCAGATCAAGAACGGGGCACTGCTCGGTCAGTTCGTCGAAGCGGTCAGCAACGATTTCGTCACGTTCGCGGACGACCTCCTTGAGTTCCGCCTCAAGGGTTCCATTGACCAGTTTTCGGGCGGTAAGCCGCTCAAGAACATGAAGAAGGGCGGATTGATGCTCGACATGGGGCCGTCCGTAGAACCAGTAAATGGCGAAGCCTGTGATTGCCAACGCCGCGCTGATCAGAAACGCTTGTTCGCGCATTTCCACAAGCACGAAGGCAAAGCCTGCCAAACCGATAATCTGCAGCCAGGGATAGAGCGGTGCGCGGAAAATCGGGCGATAGTTCTGCAACCGGCTCTCTCGCAGAATGATCACCGAGAGAAGCGAGAACATGTTTGTCAGAATCAGCCCGACGGACGCAGACTCCACCAGAATATGGAGATCAATGAAGAGGGGCACGATCACGAGGCCGCCGGTCACAAGGATGGCGACATGCGGGGTATGGAAGCGTGCGCTGATATTAGCAAGCGACGGTGGCAGCATGCCGTCGCGGCTAAGGGCCAGCAAGTAGCGGGAACCCGCAAGGATGCCGGCATTAGCCGTCGTAAGGAATGCCAGAGAAGCCGCAACAGCCATGGCGACCGCGCCAGCCTGGCCCATCACCACAAAAGCACCATCGGTGATCGGGGTGAGTGTACCGCTCAGCGCATCCGGCCTGACGACGCCCACCGTCACCGCGACCATCAGGGCATAGCAGATGCCCACCAGCACCAGCGACAGAATCATCGCGGCGGGGATGGTGCGCCCCGGGTTCCGCACCTCTTCGGCGACACTCGCCACCTTGAGCAGTCCTCCGTAGGAAACGAAGACGAGACCCGCGGTTGAGAATACGGCGCCCATGCCACGTGGGCTAAAAGGCGCGTAGTTCCGAAGGCTGACGGCGGGCACACCGTATACAATGTAGACCGCCATCAGCGCCATGAGACCGAGGACAAGGGAGACCTGAAGACGAGCCGCATCTTTGACCCCAACCAGGTTGATTCCCACAAAAACAGCGCCGAGGATGACGCCGCTGACGCGCATATCGATGGGGGCCAGAAGCCGGATCAGTGCCGCCATCCCCACCAGCGCAAAAGCGCTCTTGAGCGAGAATGAGACCCAGTTCAGTACGCCCGCAATCGTGCCAAATGCCGGACCCACACTCCGGGTGATGAAGTAATAGTCGCTGCCCGCCTTTGGCATAGCGGTGGCAAGTTCAGCCGTACTCAACAGTCCTGTGGCGGCCAGTACGCCGGCCAGTAAGTATGACAATACAACCGCAGGACCAGCCATGGCGTAGGCGAGCCCGGGGAGCACGAAGATCCCCGAACTGATCATCGCACCCGCTGCAATGCAGAACACATGGATCAATCCGAGCGGCTTTTTCAGCTCCATTGTCGTCTCCTGTGTCAGCGCGTTACGCTGCATTTCCGTTGTGCTCGCCGCGGGAAAATGGTACACTGAAGGCGCTGGTTCGGCCTTCAATGTACTCCGTGGCGCAAGAGACTAACGGCACGGCTCAATAGTGCAGACAGCTCCCGCCGATAAACTCGCGCAGCACCGAGTCAGCCGGCACGGCCGCATCGTCGGCCACCGGTTCCACACTCTTCAGGACGGCATGGATGCGGGCCGCGCGGCGATAGGCATCTTCGCGCAGCTGGTTGCCGCGATATTCCTGTTCCCAGGTGGCGAACAACTCCAGCATGCGGGCGCGATACAGAGCCAGTTCATAGGGCATGGCACTGTTGATAATGTAGTCGGCGGCGTTGCTGTAGGGGATAATGTTGCGCAGTTCACTGGTGCGGACATAGTGCCAATGCTCCAGGGTTTGCTGCGGGTTATAGGAGCGTTGCACCGAATCGCGCAACATCCGCCGGATCATGCGAATGTCGGTCCAGCGCACATAATGGCCATCGGCACTCTTGATCTGCAGCAGCGGTTCAAGATAGAGTTTGAATTTCTTCTCGCTGGAAATGCTTTCGCTCATGGGCGGATACAAGCCATGCAGACTGTCAATCAGGAGAATGGCCTTGTCGGCCAGCTGCATGGGCGTGTGATTCAGCTGGCGCACCCCGGTCTTGAAGTTATAAAAAGGAATGGCGACTTCCTTGCCGTCGCTCAACTGTTCAAGGTGCTCGTTAATCAGCGCCAAATCCAGCGCCTGCGGCGTCTCGAAATCGTAATCGCCAAATTCATCCTTGGGATGCACGTCCAGGTTAAAGAAATAATTGTCAACATTCAAGGCCGTGAACTTCAAGCCCATGCGCTGCAAGCGCTGCTCAAGTTTGATGGTCGTGGTTGTCTTGCCGGAGGAGGACGGGCCGCAGATCATGACCATTTTGAGCTCGCGCTGCCGCTCGGCAATGGCATCGGCCACCGTGTCCAGATCCTCTTCATATGCGCTTTCCGACTCCTGCACAATTTGGGCAAACTCACCCTTGACCAGACGCGTGTTGAGCGCGGCGATGGTATGCAGATTATGATCGACGGCCCAATCGAGCACATGCCAGATCTTGGACCAGGGAATATTGTCCGACGGGCGCGAAGAAAAGCGTTTGTCTTTTTGCCGCCGACGTTTTCGTTCGGCGCGGTACAAGATGTATTCTTTGGCAACCTTGGCATGCCCATTCTCGATCAGCGTTTTTTCAACAATATCCTGAATCTCCTCAATGTGCGGGATATGCCCGGCCGGGCAGGTCTCTTCAAGACGTTGCACGACTTGATCGGCAATCTGGCCGGCCTTGTCGCGATTGCGGCCGCCCACCGCGACGGCCGCGCGGTAAATGGCATTCATGATTCTGTCGCGGCTAAACGGAACGACGGCGCCACTGCGCTTGACCACCTGTGCTAATATGCTCATGAGTACTCTCGGCGCGCGCGCCGCGTGTGGGTGATACTGTCACGGGGCGGGAGATGCAATCCCGCCACCCAGCCGCCGGTCAGCGGCCGTGACGTGCAGAACATGGTACGCTTCTGGCGCGGCAAAGTCAACTGCATGGCGCCGGCGCAGTTGTTTTCAGTTTGCAGCTGCGTGGCGTCCCGCCAGCAGCGGGATTTTCGGCTGCTTGGAGTCCCGCCAACGGCGGGATTTTCGGTTTTCAGTAGTAGTAAAGTGGGAGCGGCAGCGGCAGCGACTACGGCCGACAGCGAATGTACCATGCCTTCTGACTGGGACTGCCCTCGACGGCGCGCTCGCGCATTTCGAACAAAGCGGTGGCGCGGCACAAGCTCAGCAGTTTGCCGTAGCCGTAGTTGCGCGGATCAAAGGCCGGGCTTTGCTTGAGAATCTGATTGCCGATGCTGCCGAGGTAGGCCCAGCCGTCGTCATCGGCGACGGCTTCGGCCGCGTCGCGCAGCACTTGCATGAGCTTGGTGTCGCGGCGCAGCGATTTCTCGTCCGCTGGTTTCTCGCGCTCCTCGCGCGCGCCTTCGCGCAGAATTTCCGTGTAAATGAATTTGTCGCAGGCATTGACCAGCGGCAAGGGCGATTGCTTTTCGCCAAAGCCATAGACCAACAAGCCCTGCTCGCGAATGCGTGAGACGAGCCGGGTGTAGTCGCTGTCGCTGGCCACAATGCAGAAGCCCTCGAAGCGGTTGGTGTACAACAAATCCATCGCGTCAATGATCAGCGCGCAGTCGGTGGCGTTCTTGCCCTTGGCATAGCTGAACTGCTGCACGGGATGGATGGCATAGTCAAACAGGACTTTCTGCCAGCCTTTCAGATGGGGATTGGTCCAGTCGCCATAAATGCGCTTGACGGTGGCCACGCCGTACTTGGCGATCTCGGCGAAGAGCGCGTTGACGATCGTGGGTGTGGTATTGTCCGCGTCGATGAGGACGGCGAGGATTTTCTGGGTTGTTTGCTCATTCATAAGTAGCCTGCGTCTGAAATCTTGTTACGAGGTTGCTCACAATTGTACCGTGTTCGGGGAACGGCTGTCAAGCGCTGATTGACAAGCAGGCCGGGATCGTGCTATACTTTCGGCATGAGAACGACCTATGCGTGTGCGCTGGCGCTGAGCGCGCTGCTGGTTGCATGCAGCAGCACCATGCAGGTGCGCTCGGTGCAGGTACCGGTCAAGAAAATGGCGCTGTTCAATAGTCAGGGCAAGAAACTGTATCTGGATCGCCTGGTGCTGCCGCTGACGAAGGACAACAATATCGGCATTCGGCGGACCTTGGCGGGCGACTTCTGGGCGCGGATCAAGACCGAGAGCGACCTGCGGACATGGGCCATCGGGCAATGGCGCCAATTCCTCGCGCGTCACCGGCAGATTGTCGTGGCCAATCCGGATCAAGCCGATTATTATATCCAGTGTGACATTACGCGCCTCGAAGTGGTCAAGCAATATGAGTGGATTTGGGATGATGAATTTCGCGCGTATGTCGAGATGCGCGTGGCCGTGCGTGACCGGCTGTCAAGCAAGATAATCAAGACGCAGTCGCTGGACGCGCAAGTAAGCAAGGAGCGCGCGAACGATGACAAAGGACGCATCAGCGACGACGAAATGTTGAATGCGTGTCTCAACAGCGCGTTTCAAGAGGCGCTGGAAAAATTGACCATGCCGTAAATTCGTTCGCCGCGAACGAATTTCCTCATGTCGAATACGGACGTTACGGCAGGGCGGCGAGGACTTCCAGCGCGCTCTCGTAGCGACCGAACGGCGGAAACAGATAGATGCCGGTGACGCGCGGATGGCGCAAGGCCTGGCGCAGCATGTCCTGCGCGATGCGGATGCCTTCGCGCTGTTGGTCTTCCTTGGAGCGCGCGGCGCGCAGGCGCGCCATGATGTCGGCCGGAATCTGCATGCCGGGCACCTCGTTGTGCAAAAACTCGGCGTTGCGCAAGCTGGCCAGCGGCAAGATGCCGACGAAGAAGGGGAGCGCTGCGTGGTCTCTGGTCAGGTCAAGAAAGCGGTCGAGCAATTCCGGCAAATACACCGGCTGGCAGAAAAAGAATTCGGCGCCGGCTTCGGCTTTAAGGGCGAAGCGCTGCGCTTCGTGCGCGAGATCAATCGCGCCGGGATTGCAGCCCGCGCCGATGACGAACTGGGTCTGGCCGCCCAGATCAGTGTTGGCCAAGCCGATGCCGCGATTCATGTTGTTGACCATTTTGATCAAGCCGATTGCGTCAACATCAAAGACCGGCGTGGCAGCTTGGACGTTGCCGATTTTGGGCGGGTCGCCGGTGATCAGCATCACGTGATGAATGCCGAGCGCGTGTGCGCCGAGCAGGTCCATTTGCATGCCCAGCAGATTGCGGTCGCGACAGCAATAATGGACCAGGGTTTCGAGGCCAACCGTGTCGTGAATCAAGCGCGCGGAGGCGATTGGGCTCATGCGCGGTGTGGCGCGCGGCCCATCGGGAATGTTGACGATGTCGACGCCGCCATCCTTGAGCAATTGGGCGCCGCGCAGCAAGCGGGCCGGGTCGGTGCCGAGCGGCGGGGACAGTTCAACGCTGACCAGCGGGCGCGTGCGGGCGCGGTCGCACAATTTTGCGCCGAAGGCGGAGCGTTGCGCGAGCGGGATCGGCGCGCGCGCGGCCGCTGACGCGGCGCCGGCGACAAATGCACGCGAGCGTTGTGCGGCGGTCACACCTTTCAAGAACTTCGCCATTTCCTTGATCATCTCGGGCGTCGTGCCGCAGCAGCCGCCGAGCACGCGCGCGCCGGCTTGCGCGTAGCGGCGCGCATATTCGGCGATGTACTCGGAAGAAGTGCCGAGACACAGCAAGCGGCCGCCGTGCGTTTCCGGCACGCCGGCGTTGGCAAACACGCTGACGGGCGTGGGCGTGGCGCGCGCCATTTCCTCGACAATATGCAGAAGCGCGGCCGGGCCGCCGCCGCAGTTGGTGCCGACCACATCGGCGCCATGCGCGGCCAAGGTGCGTGCAATCTCGGCCGGCGTTGACGCGGCCATGTCGTATTCGGCCTGCTTGTGTGGGTCGAACGTGACTTGGGCGATGACCGGCACGGGCACGGCGGCCTTGATCACGTCGAGGGCGAGCAGCAACTCGGCCAGCGAGTAAAAGGTCTCAAGAATGATGACATCCACGCCGCCGGCGACAAGCGCTTGGGCCTGGGTGAGAAAGGCGTCGCGGACGCGATCGGCGGTGTGCTGCAGATCGCGTTCGAGGATCAGGCCGGTGGGACCAATACTGCCGGCGACGAGGACGGCGGTGTCGGCGGCGCAGGCACGGGCGATGGCGGCGCCACGCTCGTTGATCTGCGCCATTTTCTCGGCCAGGCCGTGGCGTGAAAGGGCGATGGCGTTGGCGCCAAACGTATTGGTCTCGATCAATTCGGCGCCGGCGGCGATGTAGGCCCGGTGGATCTCCTCGACATCCGCCGGCTGCGACAGATTCAGCTCATCGTAGCAGCGATTGATGAACACGCCGCGATGGTAGAACATGGTGCCGAGCGCGCCGTCGCCAAGAATAAGGCCGTGCTGCAGGCGCGCAAGAAACGCCGAGGAACCCATGACTACTACTAGTCGCGCGCGGTGTGAAAGTTATCTTCGTGCGACCAGGTGGGATGGCCGGCGATAATGCGCACATATTCCTGCAAAATCAGGGCGCGTTTCTGATACTCCGTGGTGAGCCGGAGCGTGGCCGGGTCGTAGAGCTGGGTCAGCAAGGGCGTGCGCACCCACGGCGCCCAACTGGTTGATTGATGCGACTGGCAATAACGGACATAAGCGCAGTAGCGATTGAACATTTCCGTGACTTCGGCTGGCGGCATGATGCGCACGCGTTCGGCGCAGGCGGCCAGCATCGCGCTGGTCACGCGCGGATACTCGCGCACCAGGCGCATGCGCTGCAAACTGCGACTCAAGCTTTGGTAAATACTGTCAGCCGCGACGACATTGAAATCATTCCAACCGGCGCGCACCCAAGTGCAGGAAAACAGGGCGGTCTGCTGGTCGCCGAGATCGACGAAGACGCTGAGCAGGCGGGTGACATAAATTTGCGAATCGGCCCAGGTCAGGCCGCGCAAATTGGTGCCGGTCTTGTTGCTGTAATAGTAAAGGTTATACAAGGGATTGCCGACATTGACGCCGCGCAGGCCAATGGATGACGGGGCCAGCACGCGGGCGGTGAAGATCAAGGCATCATGGCCGGCGATAGTGGTGCGGATGAACGTGCAGGCGGACGTATAGGTGTAGGCCGAGCCGGCGTCGGGATTGGGCGTGGTTTCCTCATAGCGCAGGAATGAAGCACTGCGGACGGTGCCGGCTGGCGCCGGTGCGGTGACGCAGCGCTCAAAGGCCTCGCGATAACGCTCCTGGTCGAGTGGCGCGGCATAGCGCAGCATGTCGGCATACAGGGTGTACATCGGAATGTTGGTGCCAAAAAGCATGGACAGGAATTCCTGAAAATCCTTGCTGATGTGCACGGCATTGCCCGCGCCGGACGCGTTCCAGCGGTCGGCCATGCGGAAGGCATTGGGCGCCTCACAGGCCTCGCAGGCAAGATTGATGATATCGTCAAGATCATCCGGCTGGAGCGCCGCGCCTTGATCGATGGTGGCAAAGACGCGCGAAAGGTCTTGCTCCACGGGCGCGGGCAAGGCGGTCATGGCGACCGAGACCTGCGACGTGGTCAAGGCGGCGAGCGCACTGGGGGTCGGGCCGGAATCCGCCTGCGCAGACAGACAGACAGCGGCACACAAAATGGCGAAGAAAGGAAATGTTGTTTTCATAGCGGCTATTATATCAAAAAAGGGATAATTGCAACTGGTCGTCAGCAGGCGCTGACGCGGGTGTGGCGACGGTGTCCGGCGCGGCGGATGAAGGCGTGGTGGCGGGCGCAGCGGGTGTGGGCGGCATGCTGCCGGTGGCAAGCGCTTTTTCCTGGTGCGTAGCCTCGAGATGCTCAAGGATGGTGTGGGCGCGAGTGATGACCGGCGCAGGCAGGCCGGCCAGGCGCGCGACATGAATGCCGTAGCTGCGGTCGCTGCCACCGCGCACAATTTCGTGCAGAAAGACGACGGTGTCCTGGTATTCGCGCACGGCGACATTGTAATTGACCACGCCCGGCAATTGCGCTTCGAGCTGCAGCAATTCGTGGTAATGCGTGGCGAACAGGGTCTTGGCTTTCACCGGCGCGCAGTGGTACAAATATTCGACGACCGACCAGGCGATGGCCAAGCCGTCATAGGTCGAGGTGCCGCGCCCGATCTCGTCGAGAATGATCAAGCTGCGCGGCGTGGCGTTGTTGAGAATATTGGCCGTCTCGGTCATTTCGACCATGAAGGTGGACTGGCCGCGGGTCAACTCGTCGCTGGCGCCGACCCGCGTGAAGATGCGGTCAACCACGCCGAGGGTGGCAGCCTGGGCGGGAATACAACTGCCCATCTGGGCCATCAGTGTCAGCAACGCAACTTGGCGAATATAGGTGGACTTGCCGGCCATATTCGGCCCGGTCAGAATCATGATCTGCGCGTCGCGCGGGTTGAGCCGGACATCGTTGGGCACAAACTGGCGTTCGGGCAGCAGGCACTCGACGACCGGATGCCGCCCGGCGACAATCTCGAGCGTGTCATCCGCAGTCATGTGCGGGCGGCAATAATTGCGCTGCAACGCGAGCCAGGCCAGATTCAGGCTGACATCCAGAAACGCCAGGGCGTGCGCGCTGCGCTGCAAGGCCTCATGCTGCGCGGCGATCAGCAACCGCAATTGTTGAAACAAATCATATTCAAGTTCCTTGGCGTGCTCGTCGGCGTGCAAAATGCGCGCCTCCATTTCCTTCAATTCCGGTGTGACAAAGCGTTCGCCATTGACGATGGTTTGTTTGCGAATGTATTCCGGGGGCACCAAGTGCAGATTTGGCTTGGTCACTTCGATGTAATAGCCGAAAACCTTATTGAAGCCGACTTTGAGGGATTTGATGGCCGTGCGGTTCGCCTCGGCGACCTGCAGCTTGGCAACCCAATCCTTGCCGCTGTGGGCCAGGGCGCGCGTTTCATCGAGTTCGGCGTGGTAGCCTGCGCGAATGATGCCGCCGTCTTGCAGCTTGAGCGGCGGGTCGTCCACCAGTGCGCGGGCCAGTGTCGCAGACAACTCTGGCACATCCGCCAGGTCGGTGAGCAGCGCGGCCAGCAGATCGTTTTCGTCCGGCGCGTCGTCATGCACGGCGGCGGGCGTGCCCGGCAGCGAGTCCAGTGCGCGGGCGTTCAGCACCTCCTGCACGCCGGCGCGCACCTGCGGCAGACACTGCAACGTGTCGCGCAAGGCGGCCAAGTCGCGCGGCGTGCCGTAGCCGGTACTGAGCCGGCTGGTCAGGCGTTCAATATCGCTGACCGACTTCAACGTCTGCTGCAATTGCGGCACCACGCGTTGTGCGCGCATCAAGGCGGCAATGACTTCCTGGCGCTGCACGATCGGCAGCACCGTGCGCAAGGGCGTCATGATCCACTGGCGCAACAGGCGCGCGCCCATGGCCGTGGCCGTGTGGTTCAAGACGCCGAAGAGCGTCCCGTCCGTGCCACCATCGCGCAGCGATTGGACCAGCTCGAGATTGCGGCGCGAGACGTCATCCAGCAACATGTGCTGTTCGCGCTGAAAGACGCGCAGTGCGCGAATGTGCGCCAGATTCGCCTCCGGCAGGTTTTCCTGGACATAACGCAGGACGGCGCCGGCCGCGCAGACCGCGCAGGTCATCTTCTCGCAGCCGAAGCCGTCCAGGGTCAACACGCCGAAATGCTTCAGCAGCACATTGCGACCGTCATCAAAGAAGAGGGCATCGCGGGTGATGACCAAGGCGTTGGCAACAGCCGGCTGCGCGCGCAGCTCGTCGAGCGGCAGGTCGGCCGGCGCCAGCAGCTCGCGCGGCTGGACGCGCACCAGTTCCTGCCGCAAGGTCTCGGCGTCCGCCACTTCGCTGACTTCGAACGCGCCGGTGGTCACGTCCAGCACGGCAATACCGAGGCGCGTGATCGCGCCAGCTTTGCTGCGCTGTGCATAGATGCCGGCCAGATAATTATTGGCGGTCACCGGCACCGTGCGTTCATCAAAGGTGGTGCCGGGCGTGACGACACGCGTGACCTGCCGTTTGACAATGCCCTTGGCTGCGCGCGCATCTTCGACCTGGTCGCAAATGGCAATCCGCTTGTTGTGGCGCAGCAGGCGGCCGATATACGTTTCGGCGGCATGATACGGCACGCCGCACATTGGGACATCGTCGCCCTTCTGCGTGCCACGGCGCGTCAGCGTCAGGTTGAGCAGGCGGGCGGCCTCGATCGCGTCGGCATAGAACATTTCATAGAAATCACCCAGCCGAAACAGAAGGATCGTGTCCGGATGCTGCTGTTTGATCGCCAAATACTGGCGCATCATCGGGCTGAAATCAGGAGTGGCCATGCGCGGGGTCAAGGGCAGTAGTTCATTGGTTATTGGTCATGGGTCAATCCGCGGCGATTGTGGTGACAAAACCAGGCATCTTCTCGGCGCCAGCAAGTTTCTTGGCCAAAGCATCCGCGGCTTCGCGGCCTTGATAGCGGCCGACCAGCACGCGATACCCGGCCTTGCCTTTGATGGTTGCGGTGTCGAGATAGGCATTGTAGCCCTTCTTCTTGAGGCGTGTGGCGGCGGCTTGGGCATAATCGGCGCGCGGCGTGAACGCCACCTGCACGGCATACTGCATGGCGCCGGCGGGCGCGGGCGCCGGCTGCGTCGTCTCCTTGCCGTTCAGCATCAAGCGTGCTTCAAGACTATTGGGATATTGGTTGCGCAAAACACTTTCGTAGCGCGTGACCAAGGCTGTCTCGCCGCGCGCGCGATGGACGCGCAACAGACGATAATACACACTCGCGCCGTATTGCCGCAGAAATTGCGCACTCATCGAGCTCTTGTAGGCCTTCAGCGCGTCATCATACTTTTTTTGATGAAAGGCCACGTCGCCCACACCCAGATAGGCGTGCGGCAGCCAGGCGGTGGCGGCATAGTCCGTCAGAATCGTCTGAAACGCGCTGCGCGCCTTACTGGCGTTGCCGCTCATCAAATACGATTGGCCCAGCATATACCAGCACCTGGCGCGATTCGGCGCGCTCAAGTCAAAGGTTAAGGCTTGTGTACAAGCCTGAATTGCCGCGCTGTACTTGCGCTGCAGAAAATACTGTTCGGCGTCATCCATCGGCCCGGCCCGGCATACGCATGCCGCCAGGGCACTGCATGCCAGAAGCCACATGGATACATGCCGGCCCATTATACCACACCCCGCTCGTTGAGCGAGACGAAACTCTCGCCGGCAATGATGATGTGATCAATCAAGCGCACGCTGAGAATGCTGCCGGCATGCGAAAGCTGGGCCGTGACGGCGATGTCCTCGTCACTCGGCTCGGGATTGCCGGACGGATGATTGTGGGCGATTATCACGCTGATGGCGCCATACTCGAGGGCCGGGCGAAAGACTTCCTTGGCATCCACCAAATTGGCGGTGATCGTGCCGATCGAGACGGTCTCCTGGTGAATCACGACATTGCGCGCATTAAGGTACAGGCCGCGCAATTGCTCCTTGCGCAGGCTGCGCATGTCGGTCAGAAACTCAAAGACATCCTGCGGCGTGCGAATGGTGACGGCTTGTTTGTCGTGGGGTAGTGGCTTGAACAAGCGCGCGCCCAGCTCAAAGCAGGCCAGCAACTGGCAGGACTTGACGAGCGGCAACCCGGTTTCGCGCTGCACCTGCGCAAGGGTGCGCGCATCGCGCAAGGCAAAGGCGCCATACTCGCGCAAAATCCGACCAGCCAATTCCTTGACCGGTTCGCCACGCCGCCCCGTGCCAAAAATGATCGCCAGCAATTCCGCGACCGTCAGGGCACCGGGGCCGAGCGCGGCAAGTTTCTCGCGTGGCATCAGCTCTTTGGCCGGCTCGGCGGCACGCGTGGATTGCTTGGCTGACTTCATGGCGCTTGTTCTCCGTACAAGGTCAACGCGGTGGCATGCGTAATGTGCACCGCCACAAAGGCGCCGGCCAGGTGCGCGGCGCCGGGGAAAACAATGTTGAAATGTTGCGCACTGCGGCCTTGCAGCATGGCCGGGTTGGTTTTGCTGGGGCCATCCACGAGCACGAGTTGGCGAGTACCGATCTGCTGCTGATGGTGTGCCAGGGTGTGCGCGTTTTGCCGGGCGAGCAACTGCTGATGGCGCGCCTCCTTCACGGCGGTCGGCACGTCGTCCTGCAGGTCGCGCGCGGCGGCGGTGCGCGGTCGCGGACTGTATTTGAAGATGAACGCGCTGGCGAAGCGCACCTGCTCCAGCGCCGCCACGGTCGCCTGAAAATCCTCGTCCGTCTCGCCCGGAAAGCCCACAATGAAATCGCTGCTGAACATCATCGCCGGCACGGCTGCGCGTATCTGCGCGACGTGGTCGAAATAGTCGGCGCAGCTATACTGGCGGTGCATGCGCTGCAACACGCGATCCGACCCGGATTGCAGCGGAAAATGAATCTGCGGACATACTTTCTCGCACGCGGCCAGCGCGGCAATCAAGGCGTCCGAAACGTCCTGCGGATTGGAGGTGACAAAGCGCAGCCAGCGCAAATCCGCGATGGCATTGAGCCGGTGCAACAAGGCGGGAAACGCAGCGGGTCCCTCCCCACGATCCTTGCCATAGGAGTTCACATTTTGGCCCAGCAGCGTTACTTCGCGGCAACCGTGCGCAACAAGCTGTTCGATCTCCACCACGATATCGTCGGTCGCGCGGCTGACTTCCGGCCCGCGTGCGTAGGGCACGACGCAATACGAGCAGAAGTTGCTGCAGCCGCGCATGATTTCGACGTAGGCGCGCCACGGCTGGGCCCGCACGGCGACGCGTTCGTCCACGGTCGAGTGCGCATCCAGGCCGGTGACCACCTGTGCATGTTCCACAGGTTGAGCGGCGTGGCCATTGAGGGCTTGGCGCAGACGCTCGAGCGAGGCTGTGTTGTGGCGGGTAGCCGGCGCTGCCGCCACGCGCCGGCACAGCGCCTGATACAGCAAGGCGGGCACGTGCTGGCGCTGATTCGTGCCACACACAAAATCAAGCTGCGGCGCGCGCCGCAGCAGTTCGTCGCCGGACAATTCGGCCATGCAGCCCAGCACCCCCAGCACCAATTCAGGCCGCCGGGTACGGGCATACGTCAACATGCCCAGTTTGCCCAACACTTTGCGCTCGGACTTGTCGCGCACGCTACAGGTGTTGAACAGCACGGCATCAGCAGCTTCTTCATCGGCGGTGATGACAAAACCGCGTGCCGCGAGCAAGCCGCTGAGAATTTCTGAGTCCAGCACGTTCATCTGGCAACCGTACGTGCGCAGGTGAACGAACACCGGCGCATGCAATACAACGGTGGCTGAAGGACTGACGACCATGCCGGTCGTTTGTGCATGGCATTCGATAGACATGGGGATAGTCTATCATTTTACGCGCCGGCAATCAAAGCGCCAATGCGGTGCTCGCCACGAAGTCGCGCAGCCGCGAAGGCAAAGCTGGCTGCTTGGAGCTGGCTTGGTTAGCTAAGGCACCAGCCTAGTCCCGCCAGCGGCGTGGATCCCGCCATCGACGTGGATCCCGCCTACGGCGTGGCACGCTGATCAAGCAAAGGTGTATCAAAGGTGTATCTACTAATGAATGCGCTTACTAGGTGCCATGCCAACTGTAGCCGCGGGCGCTGACCGCGGCTGCAGAAGCCGCCCTCACCGCGGGCAGCTATAAGGACGTTGCAATGTAGAAAGCGGTTTCATTAGTAAGAGGGGCCGCGTATCCTTATTTGGCCGATTTTGCTGTGCAAAACGGCGGTCTATCGGTCAAATGCAGCCCTTCTGATGATGCCACACCATGAAGGGCAACTGTGTGTTTAGGTCCGCCCCCACTAGCACCCAATGGCCCCTCGTGCGCACTCCTTTTTCCAGACGGATCACTTTACTTCCAGGATGGCTTTCTTCAAGGGCGCGATGGCACACTGCGCCACCACCCATGCGTCGTATTTGCGCATCAGGCGCTGGCATATCGGCTCCAGGAACAAATCCAGAGTCGGCTCGTCGGCGGTGCCCCCCAAGACCTTCTTCACGTTCGCGAGGATCTGCGGGAATCCCGCGTCCGCTACGGGCATAAGGTCCCACGCGCGACCCAATGTGCGCCAATAGACAGACCAGCCGTGCTGCTGGTCCCACGCCAGTTCTGCGTCCAGCCACGCCTCGATCAACGTCGCGCACGTTTCCGGCCGCGCGTCGGAAGTTGCGCCCGCCCGTAACGCTTCGAACGCCAGTCGGCCCTTCAACTGCCAAAGCAAGTCCCGCGTAATCTGTAGACGATGAGGGAACAATTTGCGCGCAAACATCCCTGGTCGGACCAAGCAGTCCTCGGCCGTCAACCGCTCCAGACAGCCAACGAGTTCGTCCATGTGCGCTCGACCGCACGACGCCAGGGCTATCCAGCAGTCGGCCAGCACCTCCGCCTGGTCGGGATAGAGGTGCCGCGCCAGTTCCAGGAGGACTTCGCGCGGGCTTCGCCGCCGAGACTCAAAGTCCCAGGCGGAGGAAAGAAAACTGTAGACGTGCGGGAACTGCAGCAGCGGCGTCTGCACATTGCCCATGACCCCTGCAATTCCCGGATAGGATGACAGCGCGTCCAAATGATCGCGCATGTTCGGGAAGTTGTGCTGCGTGCGTGGGCGCGACGGCTCGTCCTCGATGATGCTATAGGGCAGGTACACCGTTTTGGCCAATACCCCTTCGGCCGCGCATGCCGGCAGATACTCCCGCCGGCCCGCAACGATCCACCAGGGTTCCCGTAGCTCCTTCATCGCGCGGATCATTTCCCGCATGAAGTCATGCCGCTCCTGCGGGTTGCAGTCTGCGGCCCACCACCGCCCGCCGACACCCCAGCCGGTCCACAGCCATTGGATCAATTTCGTGCGTTGCCCGAGGACGGCGAGCCGATCAAGCAGCGCGCGGGAGGCCGTAAAGATCTTCATGAAATCGCCGACGGGACTCTGTTCCATCCCACCCGGGTCGTTGTCAATCGTGCAGTAGCCGTCGGCATTGTTGACGATGCGATACAGCGCCTCGCGTGATTGCATGATCGCCTCGAACTGCTGCGGATTGGCCGGGTCCATGTCGACCTGGCCCGCGGCCGGAAAGTCGCCCTGCGCCTGCAACACCCAATAGGGGCGCAGGCGCGGATCGCGCACTCCGCAGTCTGACACCGCCACCCGGTTCGCACTCTGGAACACCCACACCTCCATGCCGCGCTGTCGCTGGGCGTAGTCTACGACGCGCCGCACCTCGTGCAGGTACTCCTCGTCTTCCGCCGAGAGGGGCACCGGCATGATCTCCATGAAGGGCCAGATGAAGAAAAGGTTGACACCCTGGTAGGCGAGGAGATCCACGTAGTGCCGCCAGTCAGCCTCTTTCCAGCATCGAAAGGTGTGCGGGTACTTGAACGCCCAGCCGTTCAGATGCATGCCGCGCACCGGAAAGGAAGGTCTGATGATGACATCGTTCGTAGTGCAGACAAAGGCCGATTGCTCCCGCACCTGAATCCGCTTCATCAGATCGATCACGCCATAATTGGTCCCCTGGGGCGTGGCACCCATCACGATCAAGGCCGTCCCGCGGCCGTGCGGCAGCGCGCGGATCAGGAAGCCCTCCTGCCCCAGAGTTTCCGCGTGTGCCTGCCAGAGATCGGGGGCTACCTTCTGCACGCTTGGCCCGCCCACGACGATCTGGAGCGGGGCATCCGGCACCGGTGCACTTTTTATACCTATCTCACTGCCAGTGATTTCTTTGAGATACTCTGCCAGTTCCCCGACGGCATGCTGCACATACGCAGGCTGGTTCTCATCCACCACGATCACGCCGTGGTTCAAGGTGATGCTCTGTTCTGCACTTGTTTGTGTTTTCACGCGACATACCTCCGTGAATCTCCGGCGCAGCGGTCGTTCTGGCTTGGCGAACGGCGCGCATGAAGCGCGGTGCACGTCGGAGGTTCGATGTGATTGTTGAGAGTCATCTAGCGGCGCCCAAGAGCGTCCGTTTTCTGCGCGCCACGGTAGTCGGGGAACTCCCCGCCGGCGTCAGCAAGCAACCGTCTCCATGCGCGCTCCCACCGGGGTTCAGCATCCTTTTGCTCCAGCGGCGATCTGCATTCGGGATCGTCTTTTACATCAAAGACTTCCTGGAGGTGTCCGTCAATGTCGCCCAGCGCCCAGGTCGAATCATCCAGGTAGCACAGCGAGTTTGCGTACCGGCACGTAATATACTCGCGTGGTTGCCACTGGCCTCTTCCACCGCAAAGGGGGTAGAGGCTCTGCCCTGAAATGCGCTGGGCCGACGCGACCCCGGCCAAGTCATAGACCGTTGCAGTCAGGTCGAAATTGTAGACCTGTTCGTGGCACACGGTTCCGGCGGCGTGCTCCTCCGGCGTTTTCAGGAACAATGGCAGCCGCATGAGGCTTGGATACATTGAGTCGGATGGTTTTCCGATCACCTTTCGTGGATTCTCACAGAAGTTGGTTCCGTGGTCGCTGATAAGCAACACCGCCGTGTTCTTTGCAAGTTCCAGCTTGTCCAGCGTCTCCATGAAGACCCCGAACCAGTGGTCGACGTGAGTGACCAGCCCTTGGTAGTGCGCCCTCATGTAGTTGAGTTCCTCAACGGCATAGCGATCAGCCGGTCCGTAACAGGAACAAAGATGCTTCGTCCCCTGGTAGTCGCGATCCCCGTAGAGCTGGTAGTACTTCTGTGGAGCTTCCCACGGCTCGTGGGGTGCAAACGAATCGATCAGCAGGTAGAACGGGACGTCGCGATTATCTGCCAGGAACCGAGCAGCCCAGGTGAACGCCTTGGCCGTGGCGGTTTCTTCGTCAATCATGCTGACGCCGCGGTTGGCCAGAACCATCGGCGCACCCAGTCCGGCATGCGGCTTGGCAAGCAGCGCATCTGCAGCCCCGTAGCGTGACAGCGCTTCGCGGGGAACGGCGAACGGCGAATTCCAGCGATCTTCACCGGAATAACCGCGCACAAATTCCCACTGCCAAAAGCCGCGCTGAAAGTTGAAACCGGGATTCCAGCAGTGCTGCGTGGTGCACACAAACCCCGTCTGATAACCTGCCGCGGCTAGGTTTTCGGCCAGCGTATCTTCATCTTCAGCGAGCGGCTGCCAACCAGGCGTACAGACGGTTCCCCACTTGCAGGCTGTATAATCGCGAAAAGGATACGCGCGACGGCCGGTGTGCAGGGCTCGACGCACGGGGATCGTGGGGAGGCTCTCCGGATACGCGCGCGTGAAACGAAGGCTCCGTCGGGCCAACGCATCCAGATGGGGCGTGTGTACGTGCCCGTTCCCGTAGCATCCCACATCCGCCACGCGCAATGTGTCTACGATGATCACGACGATATTTGTCGTATTCCGCATGAGTAAGATTCCTTTAGTTCCACTAGGTGTTCTTTAGTGTACCTACGCCAAAAAATCAAGATGGTGACAGTGTAGCATGTGCGTAATGCTTTGTCAAATGATTGAAAATCACGTGCGTAGTCTTGACATGTTGTGCTATATGCCGTATGATACTACTAATGCATGCGCTTACTTGGTGTCATGCCCATTGTGGCCGCGGGCGATGACCGCGGCTGCAGAAGCCGCCCTCACCGCGGGCGGCTACACGGACACTGCAACGTAGAAAGCGGTTTCATTAGTAATAAGATTTACATTTACTTTGCGCTGTAACGAAGAGGACCAGAGGTCGAAAGAGCAGGAAGAGAACCAGCAGTCATAAGGATGTGCCGGCTCCTGTTGCTCTGTTCATCTCTTTACCCTCTATGTCAAGTAGTGCATGCACTGAGTAGTAACTGCATGGAAGTAGTTCGCCAGCAAGACGAGGTCCGTAATGCATGAACAATGCCGCTCACACCTGAGGCGTCTCGCCGGCACGTACGCGGCATATGCCCTCGGCGAGGTCATGGCGCAGCGCAGGCAGAAGTGGCGGCTGCATAATGGCCTGCGGGCACGAACGTTCCCGTTTCACATCGAAGACAATGGCACCTATCTTCAGGATCTGATCCCGGCGCTGATATGCGAAGATCCGCTGCAGCGACATCTTGAGGCGCAACTTCTCCATGCCATCGTGAGCTATGAGCGCATCAATGATGACCGGATCATACCGGACAGATTCGTCGTCGACTGGGTAACCGAGATCAGCACGTACTGTGATGCGCTCCAGTTCACTCATGCAGACGACGGCCATGGTGGACTGTTCGGATATGCAACCAACAAGCCCGTCAAGGATATTGACGGTGATTTCGACAAACTGAAGAAAAGAACCCTGACGCTGAACAGGCAGTTGACGGATGCGCACGCGGAACTGGCGGCGAATGTTTTCCAGGGACTCTTGCCGGTCGTGGTCGGCCGATGTGGCTCGTGCTACTCGGACGGCATTACCGGCAAGGCGGTCCATCTGATGGGCATGCAGGAACTCTATCTCCAGATGGCCATGCAGCCCGCCGCCGTTCATCGCCTGCTGACATTCCTCGCCGAGGACAACATGGCGCTGGGACAGTGGGAGGAAGATCTGGGGCTGCTCACGCACAACCATGACGGCAATCAGGGGTACTGTTCAGGCAGTTCGCAATTTTCAGACGACCTTCCGGGTCGCGCGATTACGCCAGGGGACCCCATCCTTTCCACAGACCGGTACGGATATCTTGAAGCACAGGAAGCTGCCGGTCTTTCTCCGGACATGTTCGCCGAGTTTCTCATGCCTCATTTCCGGAAACTTGCCGCGCGGTTCAGACTGATGAAATTCGGGTGCTGCGAACCGGTCCATGGCTTCATGCCCCACCTCCAGGAACTGCATGGACTCCGCAAAATAAGTGTCTCGCCATGGTGCGATCAGAAGAAACTTGCCGCCCATTGCCATAGCGGCATCATCTGGTCCAGAAAACCGGTCCCCTTGAAACTCTGCGGCGCGACGTTTGATCCGCATGACTTCAGGGCACACCTCAGAGAAACGCTGGATATCGGAGCCGGCTATTTCATTGAATTCATCTTTCGTGACACAAACCGGTTGACCGGCGCAATGGAAGAGAGAGTCGCTGATGCCTGCCGGATCGTGAGGGAAGTTACTGCGCATCCTGAGGGGGCACGGCAGTAGGTGAGCACAAACATTTTCCGGCAGGACATGCCGGAGTCGGACCACCGCCGGTCTTAGCGCAAGAAAAGCTCAAGCACAGGGATGGCGACCGGCGGCTTGAGGATCGGCAGGACGAGGCCGACCACGTCAGCGTTTTTGACTGCGCCGGAGTTTTGCTCCTGCCATTGCTCGATACCGGTGCGCTGAATTTCCGAGGCATCGTGGAGCAATTGGGCGTAGGCCACGTGCTGGCAGTAGCTGGCGCCGGTCAACCATAAATGTCTCATCGGCCAGCTCAGGACATGCACATAAAGGCGCTTGGTCGCGGCGTTGTAGGTCAGTCGGCAGTCAGGTGGGCAGGCGAACTCAGGCGGCGCGGCGCCGCAGCCATAGATGCTGCGGCTGTGCCGCTTCATCCAGGTCGCGATGCCGGCCAGACGTTCAGTGGCGCGCTCGTCAAACTCGCCCCGCGCGGTCGGCCCGACGTTCAACAACAAATTGCCATTCTTGCTAACGCCGTCAATCAGCATCCAGAGCAATTGTGGCACGGATTTCCAAGTCTGTTCGTCGCGGTGATAGCCCCACGAACCGCTGAAGGTTTGGCAGGCTTCCCACACGGCCGGTGCGCCGTGTTCGTCGTTGGGTTGCACCATTGGCTGAAATTGTTCGGGCGTGACGAAATCGCCCGAGCCGGGCAGATCGAGCCGGTTGTCAATCAAAATCTGCGGCTGCAATTCACGCGTCAGGGCATAGAGCTTTTCAGACTCCCACTGTGCGCGGCCTTTGCCATCCGGGCCCGGATATGAGAAGTCGTACCAAATGATGTCGATCTTGCCGAACTGGGTCAGCAACTCACGCACTTGGTCGCGCATGTACTGGGTGTAGATGCGCATATCCCGGCTCGTGTTCCGGGCGCGTTCCGCGGCATTGTTGCGCAGGGGATGATTTGCGTCAATGGTGAACTGCGGATGATGCCAGTCAATCAGCGAGTAGTAAAAACCGATCCGCAGGCCGGCCGCGCGGAAGGCCTCGACAAACGGTTTGAGCAGGTCTTTGCCCCACGGGGTCTTGGTGGCTTTGTAGTCGGTATACTGCGTGTCCCACAGGCAGAAACCCTCGTGGTGCTTGGCCGTGATGACGACATACTTCATCCCCGCTGCGACGGCCAGCGCGGCCCATTCCTGCGGTGCGTACAAGTCCGGGTAGAAATGGTCAAAGTAGGCCATGTAGGCGTCGGCCGGGATTTGCTCATGGCTTTTCATCCACTCATTGCGTGCGGCCTGAGCGTAGGTGCCCCAGTGGATGAACATGCCAAAGCGGCTGGCGACAAACCAAGCTGGGTCGGGCTTGGGATACGCAACAACGACGGATGGGTCGGTCATAGCAAATTCCGGGTGGTGAAGATCAATGTGCGAGCATAATAGCATGCCGCCGCCGCGCTGTCAATGGCGGGGGTATGAAACTTGAAACTTGAAACTCGAAACTTGGGCAGAGGGTGTTGACGTTGGCTATTGCGCCCGTTCTAAATTCGTTCGCCGCAAACGAATTTCCTCGACAATCGACATTTTTTGTCGTTTGTAGCCATTGGCGCCTGCCGCAGAAGAATCATGGCCACAGGCAGGCACGAGACTCACAAAGACAGCATCATCGCATGGGCAACATCACAGGTTGCGGATGAGGCGGTTGGCGGGCGACTGCGCGCGCGCGGCGCTCAACTCAGCCAGCGCTGCGGTCACTGCCGCCGCCTCGGCGGTCGGCGCATGGGGGACGTCCTGTGCGCCGTGTTGCTCAAGTGCGCTGAGCACATTGTTGATACTGAGCAGGGCGGTGTCGCGCGCGGGCTGATACGTGATACCGACCGGATCGGCGGCGCGCGTCTCGGCCAAGACGCCGCAGGCAACCAGCGCGTCCAATTGTTGCTGCAACAGGCGCAGCGGCAGGGCGAGAGTGGCCTGCAGCTCGGCCAGCGAGAACGGCGCGGCCCCCTGCGTGAAACGCGCGACAATGGCGCGCACAATGATCAAGGCCATGCGCGCGCGCGTCGCGGCGCTGGCGCGCAAGCTTTCATCGAGAAATTCATACTGTTGCACATGCTGCCAGGCATAGGCAAATTCGGCGCCGTACAGCACGATCATCCAGCTCATTTGCAGCCAGATGATGAACAAGGGCAGGGCGGCGAAGCCGGCATATATGGCATTATAGCGCGCCACGCCGATTTGAAAGGTGACGTAACCGAACTGGCCCAATTGAAAAATCGTGCCGGCGACAATCCCGGCAATAATGCCAGTGGACCAGCGCACGCGCGTGTTGGGGATGAAGAGATACAGGAAGGAGAACAGAATCCAGATGATCAAATAGGTGGAGAAGCGCAGCGCGCGAATGATCAGCGGCGCGACCATGCCCAGCACTTCAAACTGGCTGGCCATGAACTGCACTTGTTTGTTAATCATGACGGTCAAGCTGCTGGAGACGATCAAGAGCAGCGGGCAGAGAATGACGATCGAGGAATAGTCGGTGCATTTGCGCCCGAAGCCGCGCGACTTGGTGATGCCCCAGATGGCGTTGAAGGACTCCTCGATATTGCCCAGCACCTGCAACACGGTCCAAAACAAGAACGCGACGCCGACGCCGGCGACCACGCCGCCGCTGGTCTTGTCCAGCAGATTGCGGGCAAACAAGGTGATATGCGAAATCACTTCTTTCTGCAACTCCAGTTCCTGCAGCTTGTTCTGCAACAGCTCGTCCATGCCGAAGCCCTTCGAGATGGCGAAGGCCAGCGCGACCAGCGGCACGAGCGAGAGCAACAGATACAAGGTCAACGCCGCCGCGCGCAACAGACACTTATCCTCGACAAATTTGAAGGCCGAGAGCACCAGCACCCGGGCGATTTTGAGCAACAGCGCTTTGGCGCGCGGCAGGCGCGCACTCTCGATCTGCCAGATGCCGCGATGCACAAAGCGGGCCGCCCGGAGCGGATGCTCGAGATACCATGGCGACAGCGGCAGCGCCGCGTTGCTCTGGTCGTCTGCTGCGGTGGTTTCTTTCATGCTATTTTTTCTTGTTGAGCAGTGATTTCAGCGTGGCGCTTGCGTCGCGAATGATCGCCTGCACATTGCTGACGTTGATCGCGTTGCCGCCGCCCAGCGAGCGCGAGAGCGCCGCCAAGCCCTGTTGGGCCAGCATGTCAACCGGAATGCGCTGCATGGCGCGCTCGACGATGATCGCCACCACTTGGGCATGGTTGGTGAGGTTGGCCACGTCCTCATCCAGGTTGACCGGCACGACAAACTCACGCGGCGGCGTGACGGAATAATCTTTCAGCACCACGTCGTCGATGACCAGATGCAGGCGTTCGAAGGCGATATTCTTCTTCGGCTTTGCCCCACTGCCGGTGCTGCTGCCGCTGCCGCCATCCGGCGGGACACGCACATTGACGGCGCCCTGCGCATTGCGACCAATGACGATGCGGCTGATGTGCAGGCGCGCACTCAGGACGCGGACAGTGTCCTGCAACAAGGATGCCCGACTGTACTGCAGGTACACTTCCGGCACGGTCAGCATTGGCTCGGACGGAAAGCCCGCTGGATTCATCACGTGCACATCCCGCAGCGCAATCTGCGGCGCGCGCAGGCCAATGGCCACGTTACCCACGGCGACCTGCACGCCGGCGAGCGCCCGCGCCAGCGGCGGCAGCGCCAGGCGGACGATGACATTGCGCAGCAGCACGACGCCGATCAGCAGCACCAGCAATAGAATCAGGAATTGTTTGATGCGTTTCATGGGGTTCATCCGGTAAGTGAATATGGATATGATAGCATAAATCGTCGTCACCGTGGCGGCTGTGCCGCTTCCCGCGCCAAGGCGGGCGGGAACACCACCCCCAGCTTGCGGGCCACGTCGTGATTGAGGACAATGCGGCGCTGGGCCAGTGCCACAATGGGCATTGTGGCCGTCTGCGCGCCGCGCAAAACGCGGGCCGCCATTTTTCCCGCGGCCATGCCGCTGGCATGCCAGCCGATCCCGATAGCGGCCAGGGCACCGCGCTCGACAAACTCGGGATCATTCAGGATGAGCGGCAGCTTGGCGTCCGTCACGGGCTTGATCACGCCTTCGAGCGCTTGCAGCACGGTGTTGTCGCCGGTGATCCAGATCACATCCGGGTGCCGCGCGAGCAGCGCCTGCGCCCCGAGTTGCACGTCAGCCGTGCTGCTGATGGTCACTTCCTCCAGCGCGACGCCCTTGGCTGCAAGCACGGCACGCGCCACCCCAACCGCCTTGACCGAATTGGCTTCCGCGGCGTTGTAGAGCGTCCCGACCGTCCGGGCATGGGGCACCAGCTGGAGGATGACAGCCATGGTTTCCTCAATGGGCGGGAACGACGCCACGCCCGTGACGCGCGGCAGATGGTCGGCGAAGCTCTTGCCCGCGCCCGCACCGAGCGGATCGTAGGTGTAGACAAAAACCATCGGCGTGCTCTTGACCGCCCCGAACGCAGCCGCCAGCCCCGGCGTCGTCATGGGCACAATCAAATCGAGGTCTTGGGCATCGAGGACCTGCATCATCAGCGGCAACTGACTGATTTCGCCAAAGGCGTGCTTGCGGATGACCGCCAGGTTGCGGCCCTCTTCAATGCCTTCGGCGCGCAAGCCGTCCAGGTAGCCCTGGATGGCATTGTCTGCCGCCAGATCCGGCCCGAACGAGGCGAATGCGATCCGATAGAGGGGCCGGGCCGTGCCCGCAAGCGCCGACGCGTGGCGCCCGCAACCAGCCAGCACCACCACCAACCCGACGGTGCCACCCACCGTGAATAGCGCCCACCGCAGACGCAGGTAAGCTCCGGTCAATGTTGTGTGCATGATGAGTACTATAGCAATTCATCCATGGCGTTGCAACATCTTACTAATGAGTACGCTTACTCGTTGGCATTTCAATTGTGGCCGCGGGCGCCTGCTTGGAGCTGGCCTGGCTAGCTAAGGCACCAGCCTAGTCCCGTCAAAGGCGGGGATCCCGCCACCGGCGGCGATCCCGTCAACGGCGCGGATGACCGCGGCTGCAGAAGCCGCCCTCGCCGCAGGCGGCTACAAGGATGCTGCAAAGGAGAACGCGCACGCATTAGTGGTGGCGCTGCAAAGAATCAATTCACCGCGTGGCACCGCATGAGTTCAATCGGGTGCGTCCGGCAGCATGGTCCTGTCCCGGTCATCCTTGAGGTGTGCGTCCGGACAGGCAAACAGAACGGTCAACGCGCCGGGCCCATGGCGCCTGAGCTGGTGTGCGAAGCCTGCCGGAATAATAAAACTATCGCCGGTCTGCACCGGGAGCCGCTCCCATTCTCCATCAGCCACCCGCACTGCGCCGGCATCTTGCCCGGCCTTGCCGAAATGGAGGACGCCATGGCCGGACACCACCACGTACACTTCATTGCCGTCGTTCACTTGATCGCGGTTCGGATTCCGATGCAGGTGGCATCCCACTTGATTGGGGATTGCGGCAACATGGATGCTATAGGAAGTGTCGCCGGAAATTTTTGCGTGGCAGATGCCAACCGCGGCGTCGAACATGGCGGCAGCGAGCGCCGTCTGCCACTCCGCCTCAGAGACGTTGAGCGGACTCGCGCCATGCCTGAAGTGCAATCGCCGCCGTGCTGCCCTCAAGCGATCTTGCTCTGCTGAAGCGCCAACCATAAGGTCCTCCATTATTACAGCACCAGACAACATGTTGTTGCATACTGTAGGTACTCAATGCAAAATCAAATCCTTGATAATGTTTTTCGCAACGCAACAAACCAAGGTGCCGCGCCGCCCACCTCACGCCTGGGGCACCAGCAGCCACTGCCGGACAATCACCCAACGCGTCACGACAAAGCCCAATAGCCCAGTGTACACGGCTTTGAACAGCGCAAACGCCACGAAAGAAAGTCCGTGCATGCCGGTCACACGGAACAGCCCGAGCAGGAGAGGTATCAGGACAAAGGCGATGCCAAACCCAAGCAGCAGCCCCAGCGCCCACGCGTGATGCGGTAGGCGCCCGAGCAGCCGCCCTTGCCGGCCCACGACGTTGGCCGCGGTGACCCGCCCGGCCCCAAGATCGCGATGAAACCCGGCGGTGACGAACAGCGCCACCAGCAGCGACAGGAGAACGGCAGTCACGGCGGTATCAATGATAATGCTGTGCCCGCCGGTGAGCGGCACAAACTCCATCTTGCGGTTGCCGAGCCATGCCAGCGCCGGGTTGAGCACGGCGTTAATGATGGCGGCAGAAATTCCTTGCGTGCGAATATAAGCCCTAAGCGATAGCGGCATCATTTGGTTTCCAGGTGCCAGGCCTAGTAATAGGAGCCCGTGGACTGCCAAGCCTTACGGCGGTCCCTGGCCATCGTCAGCAGAAACTCCTCACTGGATGCAGGGGCAGTTTGGTATTGCAGCCAAAGCTGCCGGGCTGATTCGGGCAGGGCAATGATGCCCTGTTTACTCGCGACGCCCGCAAGGATGGTCTGGGCTGCCTCCTCGGCGGCAATCGCACTGTCCGGGACCTTCTTCCCCCAAATGCGGGAGACGACCTCTGAGGGGCAGACGACGGAGACATGAATGCCCTCATCCGCGAGTTCAAGGCGCAGGCTTTCGCTCAGACCCACCACCGCATACTTGGTTGCGCAATACAGAACTTGGTATGCGAATGGGATGATCCCGGCGATTGACGCCGTATTGATGATGTGCCCACCGCCCTGGTGACGCATAATCGGCAGGGCCGCGTCAACCCCGTAGATGACACCCCAGAGGTTGATGTCAATAATGCGGCGCCAATGCTCCAAGGTTGCCTTCTCGATCGGCATGCCGTAACCGATGCCGGCATTGTTGAAGAGAAAGTCGAGCCGACCAGGGGGTGCAGCCGCAGCCTGAATCATCTGTTGCACCTGCTCTTGGCTCGTCACGTCGACGTTCGCGCTACGCACGCGATCGGCATGCGCGCCAAGTCGTGCAACGGCAGAGGCCAGCGTCTGCGCATCCCGATCCGCCATAACGACAACGGCGCCCGCGTGCAGCAGCGCCTCAGAGACGGCATAGCCAATGCCCGACGCCGCGCCGGTAACCACGCAGTTTTTGTCACGAAAGTAGTCTTCAACACGCATAGCATGTGCTCCTGGTGATGGTTGTACCTGATTGAACGTAACTCTGCATAACGGCGCGGGCGTTGACCCGCGGCTGGCTGGAGCGCCTGCGAAGATTATACCATAGTCGCCGTGGAACGGCGAAGCTCGCGGGCGGGAATGGAGCGCTAGTGCAGTGTCTCTAACATTTCTTTACATTTGACCACCAAGGCAAAATCGCAAAAAATCCCCCAACCCTACCGCCGTTGGCGGTACGGCGCAAGCGCCGCCAGGGGGACGGAGCGCTTGCGCAGGCGCTGTATGGTCTCCCTGGTCGGGTGGCTGGCTTCGCCAGTCCCGCCAGCGGCGCATGCGCGTCAACGTAACAAGAACATCTGTCCTGAAATTCCGCTATAAGAACGGGAGCCACCGGCGTAGAGCGCGCAGACAGGTAGGGCGGTCAGGCCCTTGACCGCCGCGGTCGTTGTTGCGCCATGGTAGCACCGGCGTGCGCGCGCATGCAGCAACGGCGGTCAGGGCCTGACCGCCCTACCTCAGCCTCCGGCCACGCACGCGCAGGACCCCCAACAGATTTGGCCACGTCAGGTTCGCATTTTCCCCTATAGCGGAATTTCAGGAACATCTGTTGTAGATGCGGCTTGCAGCCGCTTAAGTTGACGCGCATGCGCCAGCGGCGGGAGAGATGCAAGCGGGATTTAGGTTATGACGAAGGCAACCTATCCGGACAGTTCTGATTTGTCAAGGTATTTATGAGACACTACACTTAGAGAGATACTCATGTGTCTGTTTGCGCACCGCACGCCATGCGGCAATGAGCTGTTCTTTTGAAGCCATGGCTTTCACAACTTTGTTTGCGCTCGGGGCGCAGCGCGAGAGGCGGTGGAACAACTGTGCGTCTTTTTCAAAATCGTCTATTCCCTGAACGAAGCCGCGAACGTGTACGCGTTCCGTTGCCATAATATGCCCGAAGATCTGACCGGCCGACCGAGCCTTCGCTGCAGGACGCCAGCCCAACTTGTCATCGGGAATCGCCTCGAAATCCTTGATGATCATAGGCATCGTGTAGTCGAGTTGCCACGTGAGCAGGTCTCGTTCACTCATGTCGGCATACATCAATGGTTTGCCTTCCATATCTGCCTCTATCTTCTGGCCAACGCCAGAACTGAACGACGCGGGCGGTGCCGCGCGTCCGCATTGGCAACTGACGCGGCCCGCCCGCGTTCGCTCCAGTGATTTTGTTAGGCGCCGCCTGATTCCATTCGAACGCTGCAGAGGGCCGCACCCGACCGACGATGACCAAGGGGCCGTGAAACTGGAGTCATGCCGGCCGGGTCATTTCAGGTAATCCTTCAGCCGTTTGACCAGAATCTTGTCGCAGTCCTCCCTCGATGTCGGCTTGATGCTCTGGTATTCGGGGTGATGCGAGTTCACCAGGTCCGCGAGGACCCACTCGCCCCTGCGGTCGCACACAATGAAATGCACAAATCCTGCCTCCCATCGTTGCGGGTTGAATCGGTAGTCCGCATAGAGAACGTAATCAGCATCTGTCGGGTTTTTCCTGGCGTAGTCCCGGAACTCGCGCGCCAGGTCCCACATCACCTTCGCCTCATTCACATCAGCCTGGGAAGCCTTGAGCAATAGGGACTGCTTGGCAGGCTCGGCCTTGCACAATCCCGCAGCATTGATCAGTTTCACAAGGTCGGCGGCATTCCCGGCTTCTGCGGCATTCTCAGCCACCCGGACCCGAGGCGGAAAAACCACCAAGGTCGCGTTGGGCATTGCTTTCTTCATCTCGTCCTGGCGTCCAGGGAGCGGCGTGGTTTCGTTCTCGGGGGGCTCTCCGCTGCGCTCCGCCATGACTGCCGCAATCTTGCCGGGCTTGGCGGCCTTCTTGGTTTGCTCAGTGAGACCCAATTGCGGACTCAGCCGCTTGACCAGCAGGGCAATGACGGCCATCGGTTCCGGCGGTCCACTCTTGAAGAGTTTATCCTGGGCCGTCAGCCGGTCGGACCATACGACCGCGCCGGTCTTGTCGCCCACGAGCGCGCTCATCCCGTCGGTACGCAACTCGGCGTATAAAACATATTCAGTTGTGATTGGATGCTGCTTGACGAATTCAGCCAGAGAGGCAGCCAAACTCGCCATGTCGGTCTTGGCTGCCGGTTCGAACGCCGTTTTCTGAAGTTCAATATTCTGCAGCCCCTGCTGCTCCAGAAAAAGTCCCACAACTTCGGTAACACGAGCCCGAAAATCTCTCGCCTGTGCGGTCTCTTGAGCCAACGGTTTCCCACCAAGTCGGACGGGGAGAATGGTCAATGAGGCTTCCGTTCCTTTGGATTTCATTAGGTCCAATCTCTTTTTCTGCTCTGGCGAAACGCCTGGTTTCGTCGCAGCTTCTTGTGCAAACATCCAGGCTGAGGCAAGCAAGACGGTGACAAGTGCTCCGAAAACGCTTGTCCTCAACGCGCTCCACACCGCTTGCTTCGTGTTTTTGATTTCAACAATGTTTTTCATAACTTGTTCCTTTCTGTGAGGCTAACGTGTTATTCTACATTGTGCATACTTCAGTAGGCGTGATCTTGCAGAGACTATAGCATAACCGCTTTGCCTTGTCAAAGTCAGCGCGATACCTCATTCACCCACGATCCCGCCAACGGCGGGGTCGTGGGCTCTCTGCGCGCACATGGGAAACGAGCTGAGACGGCTCGTCTGCGACCGCCGGCTGTTCAGGGCGTCTGCGCTTGGGCGAAGGCGTTCGACGCGCGCAGCTCGGCCAGCAGCGCCGGCATCTGCTGCAACACGAGCTGGGGCCGGCCGTTAGTGCGCATGCGGCAATCGGCCGCCTCCTGCAACGCGCGCTCCCAGGTCCAGCCGTCGTGCATGATGCGGTAGAGCATGATGAAATAGCCCGTGCGATCTTTGCCGTGCTCGCAATGCACCAGTACCGGCCAATTGTTCGAATCGTTCAGAATGGCCATGACCGTCAGCGTGTCCTGATAGCTCGGCACGGTGGTGACATAGCGCGGCATTTTGATATGCCGCATGCCGGGCTGGGCGGCGACGAAGGCGTCGTATTCGAGGAAGCGCGGCGTGACATCGCCGGAGAACTGCAGCACCGTGCGGATCGGCTGGCGTTTGAGGATGCGCTGCAGCGAGTCTTTCGAGTAGATGCCGGCGCGATAGACGCGGCCGGGCGTCACTTCGCGGAAGTTCACCTTCCACCAGACCCGGGCATCATAGGCCAGATAGCCGGTCAGGATCACGACGGTGACCAGAAAAACGATCAGAATACTGTAGCGGAGTGTGCGGCGGGTCATAGAAAATTTGAGATTTGAGATTTGAGATTTACGGACTGGGCTTGGCGTGCATAGTGATTTTGACGCGATCGATGCGGCGGTCTTCCACGCGCAAGACCTGCAGGGTCCACTCCGGCATGCGCAATTCTTCGCCCTCGTCGGGCAGGCGGCCGAGTTTGTACATGATGAAGCCGGCCAAGGTGTCAAAGCCTTGATCATCGGGCAAATTCAGATTGAGCGAGTCATTGACATCAAACACCGGGATGCTGCCGTCCAATTCGAAGGTGTCGTGGGCCGTCTGGGCATACTCTTCCGGTTGGGCCTGGTCAAATTCATCATCAATATCGCCGACGATTTCCTCGAGCAGATCTTCGAGCGTGACCAAGCCGGCGGTGCCGCCGTACTCATCCACAATAATCGCCAACTGCGTGCGCTTGGCGCGGAAGTCGCGCAGCAACTCATTGACCTTCTTGGTTTCCGGGACAAAGAGCGGGGTGCGTGCAATGCTTTTCAGTGCCGGCAAACTGGCGCTGTCGCGCGCGTCCCAATGCGCCAGGGCGTCGCGCACGTACAACACACCGATGATTTTATCAACGGTCTCGTCATAGACCGGCAGGCGTGAATGGCCGGACTCGCACGCCAGCGCCAGCGCATCGCGCAAGGATATGGTCGCCGATGCGGCGCACATGGCCGTGCGCGGTGTCATGACTTCGCGCACAATGGTGTCGCCGAATTCGAAGATGGACTTGATCATCTCGTGCTCTTCGGCCTCGATTTCCTCGGCATTGCCGCTGATCTCGGCCAGTGGCGAATCGTGCTCCTCGGTGTGGAACGGCTGCAGGATGCTGCCGCGCACGCCCAGCAGCCAGGCGCACGCGCGGCCCAGCGCCAGCAAGGCCAGATTCAGGTAGCGCGTTACGGTCGCCCACGCAAACATGACGTGCGTGCAGGTGCGCACCAGCCCGTGGGCGTAATACGTGCCGAGATACCAGGCATGCAGCCGGTCGTGACAATCGTCACCGCCACCAGCACGATGCGGGCCGGCGCCACGCCGCCCTGCGGCCAGAATACATTGCTAGCCTGCGCCACCCACAAGGCGGCGGCCACCGCGCCGGCGCTGCACACGGCGTGGGTCACCACGGCCGCTGCCCGCATCTGCGGCGCGCCTTTCAACCAATGCGCGGCGGTGGCATGATCGAGATCATCAATCTCCATCACCTCGCGCGCGTGCAGGCGCAGGAAGGCAATCCGCATCGCCGCCGCCGCTGCCGCAATCGCCTGCAATGCCAACCATGTTGCGATGCTCGTCAGACACATAATCAAATTCGAGTGCATGAATTAGTATAGCGTTTTCACTAAAATTCCGATATGACGGCATGATCCGCGCGCTGCGTCGTGGGCGGGACGGGACAGGCTGCAGCCAGACACGGCCGGGACTGCGGCGCTATAGGGGAGCTTTAATTGCAGGCGTTTTGAGGAGCGGCCTGCAGGCCGGCTGGCGCCGCCATGCGCGCAGCAAGGCTTCCTGGCGCGGCAGCATGCGGCGGCGCGCGCGCGGTTCTAGATCGTCGTAGCCCAGACAATGCAACAGGCCGTGAATCACGTAGCGGGCCAGCTCGACGTCCGGCGCGAGCGCATGGGCCTGGGCATACCGCCGGGCTTGTTCGACCGACACGAGCACGTCGCCGACATACGCGCCGGTAGCGTCGTGGCCGGGTGTCGTTGCGTCCGGGAAACTGATGACATCCGTCGGTGTGGTTTTGCCAAAATAGCGGGTGTTGAAGGCGATCATGGCGGCGTCACTGACCAAGCGCACGGTCGCGCCGGCGCTGGCCGGCCGGCCTTCGTGCGCCAAGACAAACAGGGCCAGGGCGCGCACGGCCGCGCAGTCTACCGGGCACGCCCGCTGGCGATTTTGCACGGCCACGCGCACGCTGTGACTAGGCCTGGTCATGGTGGCCGGGCAAAAAATCAACGGCATGTACCAACACGGTGTAGCAACACAGCAAGCCGGCCACCGCGATGTAGACCAGCGCGGAATGATCCATATACCAGATCGCCAGGGGCAAGGCCAGCGTGCCGGCCACACCGCCCAACCCGATGCGTCGCGTGACGCCGGTGGTCAGGCAAAAGACGCCGATGGCGACCAGGCTGGGGATCGGCGTCAAGATCATGAAACCGCCCAGCGCCATGGCAATGCCTTTGCCGCCCCAGCCGCAAATATAGACGGACAGGGCATGCCCGACGACCAGCGCGATCAGGGTTGCGCCATGGACCAGGCCGTCGGAAACCAGCGGATGGATGGTCCATTCCCAGCGCGTGCCACGCAAGTGCGCTGCCAGATTCGCCAAGGCCCATGTGACCAGCGCACCGATGCAGAAATCCGCCATGACCGACAAAGCGCGCGGCGCCACGCGCAGAAACAGTGCGGCGCCGCGTCGGCCGGCCAGCGCGCGCGCCATGCGCGGCGTCAACGGCTGCCACAGCAGGCGGTTCAGCAAATAGCCGCCCGGAATCGCGCCGCACAAATATGCCACAATGACCAGCAGCATGCGTTAGCGGTGGGCGTCGTCGCGCTTGCGCCATTCCAGCACGACGGGCGCGCCGGTATAGTCAAATGCCGTGCGCAGTTGATTGGTGACATACTGCGCATAGGCTTGTTGCGCGCGTTCCGGATCGTTGACAAACAAGACGATCCGCGGCGGTGCGACGCTGACTTGGGTCGCATAGTAATATTTCAAGCGTTTGCCGCGCAGCATCGGCGGCGGGGTCGTGGTGAAAATCTTTTGCAGGCGCTCGTTCAACACGCCGGTGCTGACGCGCAGATGGGTTGAATGGTGGACGCTGCAGGCGCGCTGCACCAGCGGGCGGACATTCTCGCCCGTCCGGGCCGAGAGGAACACCAGCGGGGCATAGGCCACAAACGGCAGTTGCGCGCGCACCCAGGCGCTGAACGCGCGGGTGGTTGTGGCTTTCTCCATCAGGTCCCATTTGTTGACGCCGATGACGCAGCCCTTGCCGGCCTCGGCGATCAACGCAGCGATTTTCTTGTCGGTCACGGTCACGCCGGCTTCGGCGTCCATCAACAGGATGGCGACACTGGCGCGCGCCAAGGCGGCTTCCGCGCGATGAATCGCATAATACTCGAGGGTCGTCTTGATCGTGCGCTTGCGGCGGATGCCGGCCGTGTCAATCAGGATGATCTGTTCGCGCAGGAGCGCGCGCTTGTGCGTGTAGTCGAACAACACGTGGGCGTCCACGGCGTCGCGGGTCGTGCCCGGAATCGGGCTGACAATCGCACGATCCGTGCCCAACAGCGCATTCAGCAGCGACGACTTGCCCGCGTTAGGCCGGCCTAAGATGGCGATTGAAATCTTGGCCGGTGCCTCGGTCGGCACGTCGTCGTCGGCAACCTCGATCATCGCATCCAGCAGGGTGTTGATCCCACGCCCATGCAAGGCCGAGAGGGTGAAGCGCCGCGCAAAGCCGTACTCGGCAAAATCCGTCCAGGCATCGTCCAGCGCCTGCGTGTCGGCCTTCGACACCACCAGCCAGACGGGTTTGTTGATCGCGCGCACGCGCGCCGCCACCTCGTCATCCAGCGGCAGGCGCCCGCACTGGCCGTCCACCATGAACAAGAGCACATCCGCTTCCGCGACGGCCTGCGCGACTTGGTGGGCGATATGCGTCTCGAGCTCGTCCGGCTGGCTGACCAAGCCGCCCGTGTCCATCAGCGCGAAATACGTGCCCTGCCATTCGGACACGACGTGCAGGCGATCGCGCGTCACGCCGCTTTCGGCGTCAACAATCGCGAGACGCCGGCCAATCAGGCGGTTGAACAAGGCCGACTTGCCGACATTCGGCCGGCCTACAATTGCGAAGCGGGTCATGCGTTCATCCTTGCGCGTTCATTTGCCGGAAGCCACGCGCCACATACTGCGCGCCCGACACACAGGTCAAGACTGTCGCGGCGCCCAGCGCCCAGAACAAGGCCGTTGCCGGCACCACCAGCAATGCCAGAATGACGCACAGCATTTGCGCGCAGGTCGTCAATTTGCCGGCTAAGGCCGGTTTTATTTCGACGCTGCCGCGCAGCATGAAAAGAAGGACCGTGCCGGTCAAAATAATGAAATCGCGCGTCAAAGTCACAATTGGAAACCAAAACGGAAAGCGCTCCGGCAGGCCCACGGGCAGACTCAGCGTCAGCACTGCGGTCGTCAACAACAATTTGTCGGCCAAGGGATCAAGCCAGGCGCCCACGGTGGTGCGCTGGCCAAAGCGGCGCGCCAGGTAGCCGTCCACGGCATCCGACAGCGAAGCGAAGATAAACACGCCCAGCGCGCAATGGCGATACCACGTCAGTACCGCTGCATCCGGCGTGACATTGTGCACCAAGCGATGCCGCACCAGCAGCGCCACAAACACCGGGGTGCACAGGATGCGCACCAGCGTGATGGCGTTGGCGAGATTGACTACCCGCTCCGATTGTTGTTCTACGGCGTGTTGCACAAATGCTCGACGGCATAGGCGAGGCGTTGCACGACGCGCGCTTGGCCGATGCCCACCAGCGTTTCAAAAATGCCCGGGCTGGCGGACCGGCCGGTGACCGCGACGCGCAAGGGATGCACGATATTTTTCAGCGGCTGCCCGCTGCGGGTCAGATACTCCTGCAGCAGCGTTTCCAGATGCGCCGCGTCAAACTGGTCGCTCGGCACGCCGGCCAGCAGGTCGTGCACGGCCTGCAGATGGGCGCGCGTGCCGGCCTTCTGCAGAATTTTCTTGACCGCCTGCGGCTCATACTCGAGCGGGTCCGCAAAGAAGAATGCACAGGCGGCCGGCGCATCCGACAAGAGATGCACGCGCGCCTGCTCCATCTGCAAGACCTGCGCGACCCGCACGTGGTCCTCATCGCCCGTGAGCACGCCGGCGGCCGTCAGAAACGGCGTTACTTCGCGGATAAACTCCGCCAGCGGCAATTGCCGAATGTAGGCGCCGTTCATCCAGTTCAGTTTTTCATGATCGAATTGCGCGCCGGTCTTGTTGATGCCTTCGAGCGTGAACTCTTTAATCATCTGCGCGCGCGGCACGATCTCATTATCCGACGAGACTGCCCAGCCCAGCAAGGCCAGGAAATTGACCAGCGCGTCCGGCAGATAGCCGCGCGCGCGGTATTCGCAGACGGCCGCGGCGCCATGCCGTTTCGAGAGCTTGCCGCCGCCCGGCGCCAGAATCACGGGCAGATGCGCAAACACCGGCGGCTGCCAGCCGAAGGCCGCGTACAACTGCACATGTTTGGGTGTGCTCGGGATCCATTCATCGCCGCGCAGCACATGCGAAATCCGCATCAAATGGTCATCCACGATGTTGGCCAAATGATAGGTCGGGAAGCCATCGCTCTTCAACAACACAAAATCATCCTGCTGCGCATTGGGATACGAAATGACGCCGCGAATCGCATCCGTAAAGGTGGTCGCGCCCGTCAACGGCATGCGAAAGCGGATGACACACGGCGTGCCGGCCGCGTCGTGCGCGGCGCGTGCGTCGGGGCTGAGGTCGCGGCAGGCGCGGTCATAGCCGGGCGCGCTGCCGTCGCGTTGCTGTTGCTCGCGCGCGGCCGCGAGCTGGTCCGGCGTGCAATAGCATTTGTAGGCGTGACCACTGTCCAGCAATTGCTGTGCGTGCCGCAGGTAGAGCGCGCTGCGCTCGGACTGGACATACGGGCCGCACGGCCCGCCAACTTCATAGCCCTCGTCCCATTGCAGGCCGAGCCAGCGCAAACTGGCGGTTATGTCATCGAGGGCGCGCGCGTCAAAGCGGGCGCGGTCGGTGTCTTCGATCCGCACAATGAAGGCGCCGCCGCAATGGCGCGCGAACAGCCAGTTGAACAAGGCGGTGCGCGCGCCGCCGACATGCAGCATGCCGGTCGGGCTCGGCGCAAAGCGCACGCGGATAGTGTCTGATCCCATGATTGGTGCTATGGTCGAACTAGTACATCTGTCTCTCATTCATTAATATTGTACTAAAACGCGCGTCAAATTGCTGTAGGCGCGCCGGCTGGCGTCAGGATTCAGGAGAAATGATGAGTGATGAATGATGAGTGATGAGTGTCTGCGCAGCATGCAAGACATGATGTTCTTCTTGTTCCACATGCATCATTCATCAGTATTGGCTATTCCCTGTTCGATAGTCGATATTCATCAGGATTCAGGGTACAGGGCTCAGGCTGCGACTGAATGCTGAACACCGAATACCGATTACTAAGCAGGGGAGCGGCCCCCGTGCCGCGATTTCTATTGTTGCTGTTGCCGGAAGAGTACTAGCGGCTTGTCTTAGCGCGTCCCGCGCCTATCGTTCGGCAGGGGAGCACGAACCAGAAGGTGCAGCCTTTGCCAACTTCGCTTTCGACACCGATGCGGCCGCCGTGGGCTTCGACGGCCAGTTTGCAGAAGGTTAATCCCAATCCCGTGCCGAAGCGATTTTTGCCGTCTTCGACCTGGCCGAACTTTTCGAAGATGCGCTGATGATATTCGGGCGCGATGCCGGGGCCGGCATCCATGACGGCGACGCGGACCTCGCTGCGGGATGGGGTGACGACCATGCGAACCGCGCCGCCGCTCGGGCTGTACTTGAGGGCGTTGCTGAGCAGGTTCTGGAGCACCCGGCGAATCAACCCGACATCCACCGTGATGGTGCATGGCGATTGCGGCGCAGCGAGCGTCACCGTGCGGTTGTCCGGCAAGGGCTGGGTCGTGGCCAGCACGGCGCGGATGAGTGCGTCGAGGTCGCACGGCTCACAGTGGAGTTGCATCTCATCCGCCTCCATTTTGCTGACATCGAGGATGGCACTGATCATGGTGCGCAACTCCTCGGCGCTGCGGTGCGCCAGCGTGGCGAATTTCCGGATGCTGTCGGAAAGGTTCTGGCTCTCTTGGAACTGCAGGGCATCCAGAAAACATAAGATGACCGAGAGCGGGTTGCACAGATCGTGGACGAACATGTGGGTAAGGTCGTCGCGAAGTTTCTCCAGCCGGCGCAGGCGCAGATGCGTTTGGATGCGGGCATAGACTTCTTCAAAGTGGAACGGCTTGGTCACATAGTCCACCCCACCCACACCGAACGCTTTCACCTTGTCGATCGTTTCATGCAGCGCGCTGATGAAAATGACGGGGATATCTTTCAACGCCGCGTCGGCCTTGAGTTGCGCGCAGACTTCGTAGCCGTTCATCACCGGCATGGTGATGTCGAGCAGGATCAGGTCAGGCGGTTCCGCGCGGGCGGCCTGCAACGCCAGCTTGCCGCTGAGCACCGGTCGTGGTTGGTAACCGCGCTCCGTCAGCATTCTCACCAGCAGCAGCACATTGGCGGGCGTGTCGTCCACGATCAGGATGTGCGGGGCCTGCTGCTGCTGGGTGGCAGTCATGGCGTGCCTTTTTCCGCATATTCCAAGGCCAGGTTCAGCGTGTCCATGAACTCCTTGACCTTAATGGGCTTGGTGAGATAGTGGAAAAAGCCTGCCTTCCGGCCCTTGGTGATGTCACGCGGCATGGCATTGGCGCTGATGGCAATGACCGGGATGTGCGTCGTGGCCGGGTCTGCCCGCAGGATTTTCAGGGCTTCGAAGCCGTTAATGTCCGGCAGATTGATGTCCATCAGGATCACCGCCGGCTGGCAGGCGCGTGCGCGCTCGATGCCGCTCGTCCCGTTCACTGCGGTCAGCAGGCGCAGCGCGGGGTGGCGCGCGATAAGTTGCTCAATCAGTTGTAGGTTGGCCGGGTTGTCCTCGACATAGAGGAGGGTGCGCAGTGGCGAAGCATGCGGCATGTGCGCTGCGGCAACGGCCTCGGCTTCGTCGTGGTGGACTGCAAGGCGGGGCGCCGCCGCCGAGGTCAGTTCGCACCAAAACACGCTGCCCACCCCGACCGTGCTTTCCACGCCGATGACGCCATCCATCAGTTCGGCCAAGCGCTTTGTCACCACCAAGCCAATGCCCGTGCCGGCCACATCGCCGACTTCTTGGCCGAGACGATTGAACGGCTGGAATAATTGCGCCAGCTTTTCCGAAGGCAATCCCGCACCCGTGTCCGCGACGCTGATACGAATGCGTTGTGGGGTGCGCACGGTGCAACCTACAATAACCGTGCCCTGCTCCTTGTTGTATTTGATCGCGTTGGAAAGCAGGTTGATGATGATTTGTTTCAAGCGCGTCCGATCGGCCTTGACAAATAACGGGGCATCGTCAGCGAAGGGGGGAAAGGTCATGCAGATGCCACGCTGTTGCGCCTGCGGCTCCATCATGGCCTGGCATTCGAACATAACCTCGGCCAGCGCGACCGATTCCGGCGAGAGTGACACCTTGCCGGACTCGATCATGGTGAGATCGAGGATTTCGTTGATCAGCTTGAGCAGATGCCATCCTGCCTGGAGAATCTGGGCAATGCTTTCCTTCTGCGCGTCCGTTGGCAACGGGGAGGCCGACTCCATCAGTTGCGCGAAACCGAGGATTGCATTGAGCGGGCTGCGCAGCTCATGGCTCATGCTGGAAAGGAAATCCGATTTGGCGAGGCTGGCTTTGTCCGCCACGGAACTGGCGTGTTCCAGTTCGACGTTCTTTTCCAGCAGCACCTGATCCAGGCGTTTGCGTTCAGTGATGTCGCGCGCGGCGGCGAACACGCCCTGCAATCGCCGGTCACGATCGCAGAAGGTGGTTGCATTGTAGGACACCACCGTTTCCTTGCCGTCCCTGGCACACGCGGTGAGTTCGTAGTCGGTGATCTTCTGCTCGCTCAGGACCAGTTTGATCCCCGCTTCGGCCCGATCTGGATCGGTGAAGTGGCTCTTGAACGGCGCGCCAATCAGCTCGTCGCGCGTGCACCCGGTGAGCGCCTCCATCTGTTTGTTGACATCGGTGATGATGCCGGACGGATCGGTGGTTATCAGCGCGTCGATGTTGGATTCGAACAGGGAGCGCGTGTAGAACTGCTGGTCGCGCAGGCGCTGGGCGAGCTGCTTCTGCTCTGCCTCGATCTGCTTGCGCGCCGTGTTGTCGGTGCCGATCAGCAGATAGCCGATGATGGTGTTCTGCGCGTCGCGCAGCGCCGTGACGGACACGACCGCCGGGAAGCGGCTGCCATCCTTGCGGATGTAGGTCAGCTCATAGATGTCCTCGATCCCGCGCGAGGCCTTGAATACCAATGCCTCGAATCCCGGCGTAATCGCGGTTTCGAGCTCGAGGCTCAATGCCTTGGCGCGCGCGATCACTTCCTGCGGATCGGAAATGTCGGCCGGCGTGATCTTGTTCAGCACGTCGGCGGCCGTGTAGCCCAGCATGCGCTCGGCGCCGACGTTAAAGATCTGAATGACGCCCTGCGCATCCGTGGCGATACTCGAGAAGTTGGCGCTATTGAAAATCGCGCGTTGCAGGGCACCCGCCTTGAGCAGCGCCTCTTCCGCCTGCTTGCGCGCGGTGTTGTCGGTGCCGATCAATAAGTAACCGATGATGACGTTGTGCGCGTCGCGCAGCGCGGTGACCGACACGACCGCCGGGAAGCGGCTGCCGTCCTTGCGGATGTAGGTCAGCTCATAGATGTCCTCGATCCCGCGCGAGGCCTTGAATACCAATGCCTCGAACCCCGGCGCAATCGCGGTTTCGAGCTCGAGGCTCAATGCCGTGGCGCGCGCGATCACTTCCTGCGGATCGGAAATGTCGGCCGGCGTGATCTTGTTCAGCACGTCGGCGGCCGTGTAGCCCAGCATGCGCTCGGCGCCGACGTTGAAGATCTGAATGACGCCCTGCGCATCCGTGGCGATACTCGAGAAATTGGCGCTATTGAAAATCGCGCTTTGCAGGGCACCCGCCTTGAGCAGCGCCTCGTCCGCCTGCTTGCGCGCGGTGCTGTCGTTCACCAAGGCGCGGACCATGGTGTTCCCGTCGGCGTCCTTTGCCAAGGTCGTCTCCAGCCGTATCCAACATTGCCCGCCATCCGATTTCACGAGGCGCAGTTCGCACACTTGCGGCTCGCCCGTTGCGAAGAGCAGATTGCGCTGCCGGTAATAGATGTGCTGGTCGGCGGGGAAGATAAACAGGCTCAGCGGCTGCTTGAGCAAGGCTGCTTTCGCCATGCCCAGCAGGATGGCGAAGGCCAGATTGGCCTCCACAATCAGCCCGTGTTCGCTGAGCGTGAGATACCCGAACGGCGCAAGGTCATAGAGATCAAAATAGCGCGCACGGGATGCTTCCAGCTCTTTGTGGGTGCGGCGCAGTTCTTCGTTCTGCATCCCCAGTTCCACCTGGTGCGCGCGCAGTTCTTCTTCGATCCGCTTGCGGTCGGTGATGTCATGGAAAACACCCATGACAAAGGGGCCGTCATCTTTAGTAATAGGCACGTCGGCCGATTCCACGAAGATCGTCCGACGCTGCAGACCGACCAGCCGCTGTTCACGCAACGGCGACGCAGTTCCCGCTATCGTTGCCGCAGCACGGCGCCGGCTCTCCTCGCGGTCCTCGGGATGAACGCGTTCCAGATACGGACGCCCCAACAGTTCCGTTGGCTCTTGCGCCTGCACCATGCGGGCAAACGTATCGTTAGCGTAGGTAATCAGGCCGGCAGCATCACGCAGAACAATGCCGACCGTTGCATTCCGGACCAAATCAAAATAGGGGGTCTGACTCTCGCGCGGCACCTCATCCCGCGCTCTTCGGCGCGCGGCTTCTTTTTTCAATCCGTGGGGCACGGGACAGAGAGGGGCATGCATTGACCATTACGCCACGCGCTTTCACGTTCGTTCATCCCATCGCAGGCGGCGTCTAGTACCGCGGTTATCATATGATACCACATAGCGGGCGTTTCTATGTGCAGGGGGCGTGTCATCCCTTTAATATATCAAAATGGCTGCTGTAAATCAACTTTTGGCAGTGTGAATACAGGCGGCACCGCACGCAGACGCGTATGCGCGCGGGCGCGGCGGCAGATCAGGCCTGTGCCGCGGTTGATTCCCCGCTGTAACAAGAGTATACTACACTAACACTAAGGCGTTATGAAACACATTGCCGCACACAGCACGCCTGCGGGCGTCAACGGAGTTCCTCCTGCGGCGCAGCTGGCAGGCATGCCGCCGGATGTCTACCGCCGCCTGGCCGCTGCGGACAAGATGATGAGCCCGGGCCGGCTTGTGGCCGGCATCGCGTCGTTCCCGAGCGGGGGCACGATGGCCACCGTGCGGCTTGCGTTGCTGTCAATCTCCGCCACCACATGAACGAACGTCCATGACCACCACCAAGCATCCGGTTCTGCCGATATTCCTTGTGGACGACGAATCCGCCACGCGCGAGAGCATGGAGATCCTCCTGCACATGGCGAGTTTGGGGAATACGGTGCAGTGTGCCGACTCACGCGAAGTCATGCCGGCGCTGGCACGGCAGCGCGCCAGCCTTGTCCTGCTCGACTTGGGCATGCCGTACATCACGGGCGAAACGCTGCTGCAACAGATCACCAGCGAATATCCCGACATTCCTGTCATCGTGGTGACCGGCACCGACACGGTTGGCACGGTCGTCGTCTGCATGCGGCATGGCGCGTTCGACTATTTGGTCAAGCCCCTCGATGCCGAGCGGCTGCTGTCGTCCGTGCGGCGGGCGCTCGAACGGCAGTCGCTGGCGGAGGAGAACCTGCGGGTGCGGGCGAAGCTGTTGTCGCCGACGCTCGAACATCCCGAACACTTCCGGCACATGGTCACCTGCAGCCCGGCGTTGGCGGCAATATTCCAGTATGTTGAGGTGATCGCCGGCCTAGCCCATCCCGTGCTGATCACCGGCGAGACGGGCGTGGGCAAGGAGTTGGTTGTTCGCGCCATCCATACTGCCAGCGGACGCGAGGGCGAACTGGTGTCGGTCAACGTGGCCGGGCTTGACGACGCGATGTTTTCCGACACGCTGTTCGGCCATGTGAAAGGCGCGTTCACCAGCGCCGACAAAGCGCGCGACGGGCTGATCCTCAAGGCGCAGGGCGGCACCGTGGTGCTCGACGAGATCGGCGACTTGAGCCTGCAGTCGCAGGTGAAGTTGCTGCGCGTCCTTCAGGAAGGCGAGTTCCTGCCGGCCGGCTCGGACGTGCCGCGCAAGACCGACGCGCGCATTGTTGCCACGACCAACGCGGACCTTGATGCGCTGCAGCGTGCCGGCAAGTTCAGGAAGGACCTGTACTACCGGCTGAACGCACACCGCATCATGGTCCCGCCCTTGCGCCAGCGGCGCGAGGACATTGCTCTGCTCGCAAACCATTTCCTGGCCGAGTTTGCCAAGGAGCTAGGTCTGCCCACGCCGGCCATGCCGCGCGCGTTTACCGCGCTGCTCGAGAACCACAGTCTAGCAGGCAATGTGCGCGAGTTGCGCTCGATGATGCTGGATGCGGTCACCCGGAAGAAGATGGGCACACCGGCGTTTTCCGAGAACGGCGGCGTGGCCGCCACACCGGTGGAGCTGGACGGCAAGGCCTGCACGGGTATTCTGTTTCCACCCGCGTTGCCCACGCCGCGGCAGGCAGTTGATGCGCTTGTCGCCGAGGCGATGCGCCGGGCAAACGGCAAGCAGTCGGCGGCCGCGCGCCTGTTGGGTATCACCCAGCAGGCCATTGCCAAGCGGCTGAAAAAGTCGAACGACGCGGACGCGACCGATTCTGTGTAGCAACACCGTTGGTGTTGTTTCCCCCCCCATAAACAACCTTTGGCTGCGCGGCTACAACAACAGTTGTGCGGTTGCGCCTCCTGCCTGCCTGGCATGCGCGTTCCGGCGGGCAATTCGGTTGTGGCACAAAGCGTGCTCTTACTAAATGAAACACATGAAACAGCGTGAATACCCAGATGACGGTCGCAGAGATCAAACCAAGTAATTTGATTGAACGCTCACCACAACAGGGAAACAGGGAGAAACAAACAATGAAAAAACTACTCGCACATCTTGCAACATGGGTCGTTGCACTTCTCGTAGTAATACCGCTGGGCTGCTCGTGGTTGGCAGCACAAGATGGTGTCGCCACTGACCAACCCGCGGCGCTGGTCAATGAGCAGAGCGCGCCACCAGAGATACCAGCCCAAGAGCAGCCGGAAGTTCTGAGTCGCGGCCCGGTGCATGAGGCTTTTGCTGCACCGGTTGACCTGCAGGCGCAAGAGGGCTTGCTGGTGCCGACCCAGCCGCCGCCGAACATCGAGGAAGTCCCGCCGGAGGAGAGGCCCCAAGGCCAGCAGTACGCTTGGATCCCGGGCTACTGGTCATGGGATACGGACAGGAGCGGCTACATCTGGGTCAGCGCCTGCTGGCGCGCTGCGCCGCCGAACATGGCCTGGGTGCCTGGCTATTGGTCGCAGGTGTTCGGCGGCTTTAAGTGGGTAGCCGGTTTCTGGGCGCCGGCCGGCGTTCAGGAGATCGAGTATCTGCAAGCCCCGCCCGCGCTCAGCAATGTGGAACCGCCCGGTGCCCCGCCATCGCCGGATGCGCTCTGGGTGCCCCCCTGCATGTACTGGGTCCAAGGCCAGTATACTCTGCGCGCCGGCTACTGGATGACGGCGCAGCCGAACTGGATTTGGGAACCGTCGCACTACGTCTGGACACCGCGCGGGTACATCTTTGCCGAGGGGCACTGGGATTACTCGGTCGCGCGCCGGGGCATGTTGTTTGCGCCGGTCTATTTTCCCCCCGCCGTCTATGCCCAGCCGGCCTTCACGTATACGCCTGGTATCGTCCTTAACTTGGGCTTGTTGCAGATCAACCTGTTTGCGTATCCGCGTTACAACCACTATTATTTCGGTGATTACTACGATGATGCCTATCTGCACATCGGCATCTTCCCGTGGTTTGACAGCCGGCGGCTCCACACCTGGTACGACCCGGTTTTCGAGCATGACCGCTGGCGTCACCGGCGCACCGAACCGCGCTGGGAGCAACGTGAACGGGACGACTACAATCGCCGCCGCGCCGACGTGAACCTTCGTCCGGCCCGGACGTTCCGCGAGCAGGAATCCCGGCTGGCCAAGCTACCCGAACCGCAGCGCCGCGCCTTTCAGGTGACGCAGCCGATAGCCGTTGCCGTCACAAGAAAGACCCCGCTGAAATTCGAGCGGATCAACACCGAAGAGCGCCAGAAAATCTCCAAGCAGGCAACCGCCGTGCACACGTTCCGCGATGAACGGACCCGTTGGGAGACCACGACGGCGGCTCCCAAGACAACCAAACCGCCCAAGGAGCGCGTGGGCACAGTGAAGGTGGTGGGTCCCAAGACAGCCCAACCGCCCAAGGAGCGCGAGGGCACAGTGACGGGGCCGGGTTCCAAGACGGTCCAACCGCCCAAGGAGCGCGGGGGCACAGTGATGGCGCCGGGTGAGCGCAAGGAGGCAATCCAACTGCCCGAGAGCAGGGGCACCGTGACGGGGCCGGGTCCCAAGACCGCTGAACCGCCCAAAGAGCGCGGGGGCACAGTGATGGCACCGGGTCCCAAGACCGCCCAACCGCCCAAGGAGCGCGGGGGCACGGTGACAGGGCCAGTCGCGCAGCGAACACCTGTGTCTGCTCCGGCCCGTGTAGCCACGGTGCCTAAACCGGAGCGGGTGAAAATTCCGGTCCCACCAATTAGTGGCAGATCGGATGTGCCGGGAATCATGCATAAAGGCCCGCCGGCGCGACCCGCTGACGAAAACATGGTCAAAGGAGGCGTGAGCATCCTCAACAGGGCCGCGGACAAAGATACGCGCCAGAACAAAGACAAGCGCAATTAAACTTGATGACAATAATCACAACTAAATGAAGAAGACAATGATCACGATGACACTACACGACAACCGTACGAAACAAATCCTCATGGGCCTTGCCCTTGCGGCGGCCGCGATGTTGACGCAGCCCATGATGGCAGCCAGTCCGGCGCCGATAAACCTTAATTCGTGCACCACGTTCGCGGTGCTGGCTGGCACTGCGGTTTCAACCACCGGGGGTGGCATCATCAACGGGGATGTCGGATTGTTCCCGGCAGGTTCGCAGGGCATCCCGCCGGCACAAGTGAACGGGAACATCTACAACGGCGGTGCCATCGCGCTGCAGGCCCAGACCGACTTGACCGCTGCGTATAACGACGCCCAAGGTCGCTCGGCAAATCGAATTACGTTGACCGAAGGGGAGAATATCGGCGGACAAACGCTCGCCCCTGGTCTCTATTGGTCCGCGACCTCGCTGCAGATCACCGGCGACCTCACCCTCGACGCCGGCGGCGACTCGAATGCGGTCTGGATATTCCAGATGGGATCCACGCTGACCACGGCCGCCGGTGGCGCCGGTGACCCGCATAGCCGGGTTATCCTGGCGGGCGGCGCACAGGCCAGCAACATCTATTGGCAGGTCGGCAGTTCCGCGACGCTCGGCACCTACTCCATCTTCCATGGCACCATAATGGCGCAGGCATCCATTACGATGGATACCGCTTCCCTGATGCACGGCCGAGCGCTGGCACGGGCGGGCGCGGTTACCTTCAACGGCGTGAGTGGCAGTCTGCCGCAAGATCACGCGCCGGTGGCGGTGGATGATGCGATCACCACGCCGATGAACACGCCGGTAACGATCGCGGTGCTGGCCAATGATCTAGAGTTTGACGGCGACACGCTGACGGTAACCGGGGTGACCAACCCACTGCACGGCACTGCAACGTTGAACCCGGACAGCACAGTCCTGTATGCGCCGGAGGCGGGCTACCTAGGCTTGGACACCTTCACGTACACGATCAGTGACGGGCATCTCGGCGCGGACTCCGCAACCGTTTCCATCACCGTCGGCGGTGTCACCAGCGACAGCGACATGTTCCTTGCCAAGATGCAGTGCCGCATCAAGTGGACCGGCCCCGTTGGCGTCGCCGCCGACCGGCTGTCCATCAGCGGCAAGATCAACCCGCGCGGGGCCAATCGCAACCTGAACGGCGCTATGGTAGTGCTGTGCGCCAACGGCGCGCAGTTGTTGCCTGCCGTGGCCTTGAACTCGCACGGCATCGCCGCCGGTGTGAGCAGCGGCGTCACTTACCGATTCCGCTTCGACTGGCTGCGCGGTTCCTATTTCTTTACCATGAAGGGGCTGGACCTGCGCGCGTCCATGGGCGTGTCGAATCAGACAGCCATGCTCCTGCACGAACTGCCCATGCGCCTGACGATCGAAGGCGCGGATCTGGAAATCCCACTGGTGGTTGGCACCTTCGAGTGCCCCTGCGCGACCACGGCCGGCCAAGGCTCCAAGCTCAGTTTCCGCAGCAAGTCGAACCGGACCCTCACCGGGGTCTACCAGTGCAACAAGACCGTGGCGTCGCAAAAAGGCGCCGGGCACAATCTCAAGGTGAAAGGGGTGATCGAGGCCGAGGGCGGCGCGCCAGTGGTGCCCACCGGCGACATCACCGTCAAGATCGGCGATGCGACGCTGGTGATGCCCTTCGCGCACCTGGTCGGTCGCGGTACCACCTGGTCTTACAAGAATCGCACCGCTCAAGGCATCACCGGGTTCTCGCTGGACAACCGCAAGCACACCTTCGTGTTGTCGGCGTCCAAGGTGGCGGGCACCGGCATACCGCTCAGCGGTCCGGCCGCACCGGCTGCACACCGGCTCCAGATCCAACTGCAGGTGCCAACGGCCGACGGCGTGCTGGTTTTCGACAGCATCGTTGAGATCCTGCGACGGTCCGGTGGCACGCGGGCCTGGCAGCGCTGACCAGCACGCGTCACACAAATTGCATGTTAACGACGTACCCACATTAATTACAACACAATGGAGAAAACTATGAACACGACAACACCACACAACAACCGTACGAAACAAATCATCATAGGCCTTGCCCTTGCGGCGGCCGCGATGTTGACCCAGCCCGCGATGGCAGCCAGCCCCGCGCTGATAAACCTCAATTCGTGCAACACGTTCGCGATTTTGGCCAGCAGCGCGGTTTCGACCACGGGGAGCGGCATCATCAATGGGGATGTCGGACTGTTTCCGGCAGGTTCGCAGGGCATCCCGCCGGCACAGGTGAACGGCAACATCTACAACGGCGGTCCTATCGCACAACAGGCCCAGGCCGACTTGACCATCGCGTACAACGACGCCCAGGGCCGCTCTTTAAATCGAATAACATTGACCGATGGGGAGAATATCGGCGGGCAAACGCTCGCCCCGGGCCTCTATTGGTCCGCGTCCTCGCTGGAAATAACCGGCGACCTCACCCTCGACGCCGGCGGCGACCCGAATGCGGTCTGGATATTCCAGATGGGCTCCACGCTGACCACGGCCGCCGGTGGCGCCGGTGACCCGCATAGCCGGGTTATCCTGGCGGGCAGCGCACAGGCGCGCAACATCTTTTGGCAGGTCGGCAGTTCCGCGACGCTCGGCACCTACTCCATCTTCAAGGGAACCATACTGGCGCAGGCATCCATCTCGATGGATACCGATTCCATTATGGACGGCCGGGCGTTGGCACGCGCGGGCGCGGTTACCTTCAATGGCGTGAGCGGCAGTCTGCCGGCCACTGACACGCCGTTCGTCCGCATCACCAACCAGCCGCCCCATCTGGTCTCGAATTCGGTTACCACGGTCTATCTCGCCGGCACGAACAACCTGAGCGTCGTCGGTGCCATGTACCGGCGCAACCACACCACCGGCGCTGATGGTCCGCTTACCCGCACGGCATCGAGCAACACCTGGTTCGGCACGGTCAGCGGGCTCGCCGTGGGCGCCAACCACATCCATGTTCACGGCACCAATGTCTATGGCCAGGTCGCCTTCGACGACGTCACGGTTGTCCGCCTGGATGCCGGCCCGACCCCGCCCTACATCGACATCACCAACGGCCCGGACATCTTTGTCACTTACGACTTCACCAGCGCCACGTTCGGCGGCACGAACGACAATGTCGTCGGCGTGATGTGGTGGAGCAACGTCACAACCAGCGCAGGCGGCGCAATGGCCGCAACGGACGCGTGGTCGCTGACCGTCGGCGGCTTGGCCGTCTGCGTGAACGAGTTCTACGTGTACGGCACCAATAGATACGGCGCGTTCGCATCGGAGTTCGTTGACATCGTGCGCAGGTCCACGGGCACCGGCCTGCCCTTCGTGGATGTTACTAGCACAACGCAGGTGGCCGACATCACCGTGCCGTTCGCCGCCACAGGCACCAACAACCTCCATGTGGTTGGCACTATGTGGGTCTCCAATGCGGCCAACGGGCAGCAGCTTGGCTTTGCGGCCGCCCCGGCGTGGGTTGCCGCGGCCGTCGACCTCGAATTTCTCACCAATACTATTTATGTCTTCGGCAGTAATCTGCTGGGCAATGTGACGAACGACACGATGGTGGTGATCGGCGTGCCCGAAGGCGTGAGCCTACTCGGCCTGACGGCGCTGACGATGCTGGTGGCGCGCAGAAGATTGCGCGCGTGACATTTTGCCACGCAAGATCACAATAGACCGCAAAGAAACAATGTCAGTGCTGTTGCTGTCTTCGGAGTCTTGGTGAGAGATCGTCTGCGCAGCAGGGCTGGCGACCCTCCGGCAGCAGCGTGCCCTGGAGAGCCACCAGACATCGGAACAGCCACGGCCGCAGCTGCGTGCGCATGCGCTTTTCCGGAGAGGGACGCGGGCCACCGCGTCCTTATCCGGCGGCCACGGTCTTGGACGCCCTATCCCGCCGATGGCGCGTAGTCGCAACGTCGCGCGGCAATTCCTAATGAATGCGCTTACTAGGTGTCATGCCAATTGTAGCCGCGGGCGCTGACCGCGGCTGCAGAAGCCGCCCTCACCGCGGGCGGCTACAAGTACACTGCAACGTAGAAAGCGCTCTCATTAGTAGGCTGCGCCGGGCGTTACGCCTTGGTCTTAAGAATGTCGCGAATCTCCGCGAGCAGCAGTTCCTGCTTGGGCGGCGCAGGTGGCGTGGATCCCGCCAGCGGTGCGGAGGGGAGCGGCCCCCGCTCCGCGAAGCTGTTACTAATGAATGCGCTTGCTTGGTGTCATGCCAATTGTGGCCGCGGGCGCTGACCGCGGCTGCAGAAGCCGCCCTCACCGCGGGCGGCTACAAGTACACTGCAACGTAGAAAGCGCTCTCATTAGTACGAAAACTGGCAGCGCGCAGAAATGTCACCGCGAAGATAGGAAAAAGAGCCGTACATTAGAAATAAATTATTTCGCTGCGAAAGAATTTCCCCTATCTCATTGACGCTTTTACTCATTGTAAAACTACCAAAATAATTTTTGCGTACGATCGAGCGGAGTATTGACACGCCACCACAGATTTGATATGCTCTATGCACTATGTTGGCCATGAAACCAAGTGGTACTTGACATGTAACCAACAATATGGTATAATGGTACCTGATGATCATGAAAGCGCATGACATGAGATGCACCACACCAGCACACCGCCCCGGTAACGGCAGGCCGGCAGCAAAAAAAGCAGCCTGCCGCTCCACTGTAGAAATCATGCAAGGGCAATCAGTTCCTTCATTCAGCGAGTATTACGCGCAAGGATGACAGCTATGAACGTTTCTTCACCCACGTTTCGCAATTTGATTTTACTGTGTGCGCTGGCGCTGCCGCTGCCCGTCGCGCGGGCGAGCAACACGTTCACGCTGGCGGTGCAGGACACCGATGGCGCGGCGGTGAGCGACTTCCGCTGGCTGCTGGAAGAGGACAACACGACGCTGACCGTGCCGGGCGTGCCGACCAACGACAGCATTTCGCTGGTGATCCATGAAAGCCACGCGCCGGTGCGCGCGACGGGTAGCAACGCGACCAGCACGGCGATGATCACGGCGCCGGACGCCGCCCGGCGCTACGTCGTCTCCGTGATGGCCGACGGGTACTCGCTGGGTGGGCAGACCGTGGCCGCCGGCCAGACGAATGTCGTCGTGACCTTGAACAAGCACCCGCTGCCGACGGCGCAGTTGTCGGTCTTTGTGTTTAATGACAACAATGCGATCAACAATGTGGCGGATGCCGCGGAAGAAGGGCTGGCCGGATTTCACATTGTGCTTGCGGACGTGTTAGGCGGGCCGATCATGGTGGATGTGTTCGGCAATCCGCTGGGGACAACCTACACGACCAATTCGCTGGGCGAGTTCATCACGGATGGTGAAGGGAACTATGTGGTGGCGCAGATGGGCAGCGGAAATATCATCACCGATGCGGGCGGCAAGGCGCTGATCAAATACATTCCCATGGGCAAGTTTGGCGTCAAGGCGATTCCGCCCAGCGGCAGCAGTTGGGCCAACGGCCACGCGTCGATGCATGCCAACGGTTTGTGGCATCAGACCGCCACGATTGAAGGGACGCCGACCATTGACGCCTGGGTGGCGGCCAACGAGCCGGCCATTTTCCTCGAGGGCTTCGGCGTTGGGTCCTATCACGTGTTATTCGGCTTTGTGGATCCGCAGAAGACTCTGTGGGGCACCAATCCGCCGCCCGCTTCAGCCAGTAATGTGACACTGACGGGCACGAACATTTTCAACCATTTCGGCGCCCCGCCGAACAACCAGTTATTTGCCGCGGGGCCGCCGGTGGGCGAGGCCTGGGTGGGCTTGAACGAAGTTGGCGCGCTGAACGCAGCGGGCCGCGGGTTGTATGCCGCGCCGTGCAATGCCGACGGCACCTTTGCGATCACGAACGTGCCGCCGGGCACCTACCAGTTGGTGACGTGGGACACGCCGCTGGACGCACTGTTCGGGTTCTACACGATCATCGTGACGAGCACGGTGTCCGGCGTGCAGAACCTGGGTAACGTCCTTTCCTACCGCTGGTTCGGCACCTTCGAGGGCAGCGTCTTCTACGATGCCAACACCAACGGTTTCAAGGATGAGGGTGAGAACGGGATACCGTCGCAGGTGGTCAACTTGCGCTACCGCGACGGCACGATCTACATGTCGACGACGACCGATGCCGGCGGTGGCTACGGCATGACCGAGGTGTTCCCGTTTTTCAAGTGGCTGGTGGCGGAGGTGGACTATAGCCGTTACAAACCCAGTGGTATGACCGCAGTTATTGATGCCGGCGGCTTCATCCCGCCGGACGACGGCTGGGACATGCCCTCGGAAGGCGTGCGTAATCCGCAGCCGCAATATGAGACTGATCCCGTGACCGGCGTCGTTCTCACCAACGGCGCGGGCGCACCGATCCCAGTCAACAATCCCAACACAGGCAACAACCTGAGCAAGACGGAGGACGGGCCGTTCCCGCTGCTGCTCGAGGCGATGCAACTATATCTGAACCAGAACAATCGTATTGACTGGGGCAAGACCGAGTATTCCGCCGGCGAGAACGGCGGGATTGCGGGCATCGCGTACTACAGCACGACCCGGGCAGAGGAGGATCCGCGCAACGCCGTGGGCGAGCCGTGGGAGCCCGGCATACCGCGCGTCGAGGTGGTGTTGTATCAGGATGCGAATGCCGACCAGATCATTGACGATCTCGACGGCAGCGGCAGCGTTACGCAGGCGGACGTGGACAACTATCCGCTGGGCTGGGCAGACGGCGGTACGCGAGGCCCGGAAGATGTTGACCACAACACCAATGGCGTCTTCGATGTCGGCGACGCCCTTCAGATTGTGTGGACCGACAGCACGGACGACAACAAGCCGGCCGGCTCGATCCAGATGAGTCCGCCGGTGGTGCTGGGCAAGGCGATCATTGGCAGCGACAACTACAGCACCTGGAACCAGATCCGGCCGGGTGTGTTTGATGGCGGCTATGCGTTCGTCTCGTACTTCCCCGGCGGCATGGTCAACACGACCAATGAAGTGGATGGCTTGCCGCCCGGCATGTATATTGTCCAGGGCGTCCCACCTCCCGGCTACGAGATTCAGAAGGAGGAGAGCTTCAATGTTGTCTTTGGCGATGCCTATCAACCAAGCCTCATGGCGCTGGCGCCGGTTTGCGTGGGCACGACCAACAATGGCGATCCATTGCACATCGTGCCGCCGTACCTGACGCTGTTTCCGGATCAGAAGATAGCCGCGCCGTTTGCGGGCGAGACGCGGCCGCTGGCGGACATGAAATGGGTGCGGGTTGCAGACGGCCGCAATGCCGGTGCGGACTTCAACATGTACACTGAGGTGCCGAAAGCGACGCGTGTGGTCGGTTTTGTACTGAACGATTTGACCGCCGAGTTCAACGCCTTCAGCCCGATCTACGGCGAGAAGGGCTCGCCCGGCTGGCTGCCCATCTCGATCCGTGACTGGGCCGACAACGAAGTCGCGCATGTCTATTCAGACGAATTCGGCACCTACAACGCCTTGGTGCCCTCGACCTACAGCGTCAACATTCCCGCGCCGAGTGGCGTGGCGCCCAACATGCTGACGATCATCCTGAACGATCCAACCATGGCCGATCCGACCGATCCAACGGGCCGGCGGCGGATACCCGATCCGTTCTACAATGCGAACTTCAGTACGACGCCCTGGACGCTGCACTACTATCCCGGCACGGTGCTGTATGCCGACACGCCGATCGTGCCCATCGCCGGCTTTGTCGGCTATCCGAACAATCAATTGGATGTCGAGCCGCCGGACAAAACACCGGTCATCTGGTCTGTCACCAACGGAACCGCCGGCTTCGTCGGCCCGTACGTTACCAGCACGGCGCAGGTGCTCGTCATCACCGCCATGGGGCCGACGCCCGTGCCCGACCCGGCCATGCCGTTTGGTAGTTCGAGCATGATTGTCCGCGACTATGGCTTTGGCACCAACGCGGGCACGGTGACGATCGAGGGGCTGCCCCTGACGATCGTCTCCTGGAGCACCAATGTCATCAAGGCCAGACTGAACGCCACCATATTTGCCGGCACCGAAGGCCGGCTGATGGTAACGCGGCGCGACAGTGGCCTTGTCTCGCCGATCGGTGTCACGCTGACGTACGGTGGCGTTGGTGCGCTGCATCAGGTGGTGCCGCGCACGCCGACGCAGGCTGATCCACTGCCCGATCCCATTCAAGAAGCCATTGATGCCGCACTGCCGGGCGACTTGATCCTGGTCGGGCCGGGCGTCTACAATGAGAATCCGATAGTCTACAAGCCGGTGCGCGTGCAAGGCGCCGGTGCAGCCTCCTTGGTGTACGCCAATCCGACGCCACCCAGCCGCCTGGCGACCTGGCATGCAAAGGTGCTCAGCATTCTCGGCAGCGATCCATTTGTCACCAGCGACAATCCGGGCTTCACCGCGTTCGGCACGAGCAGCACCGGCTTCAACGCGGCCCCGTCGCGGATTGACGGCTTCACCATCCGCGGCTCAATTTCCGGCGGCGGCATCCAGGTGTATATGTATGCCCACCGTCTGCGCATCAGCAATAACCGGCTGGATGGCAACCAAGGCACCTTCTGCGGCGGCATCTCGCTCGGCCAATTGGACAATGCGGGCACTGTCTTTGACAATCAGAACGTGACCATTCAGGGCAACCAGATCCTAAAGAACGGGGGCATCAACGGCGCTGGCGGCGTGGCGATCAACACTGGCGCGACTGGCTACCGTATCCTCGATAATTGGATCTTGGGCAATTTCTGCCGCGGCAACGGCGGCGGCATCGGCCACACGGGCGTGAGCGCGGGCGGCCTGATTGCGCGGAACGTGATCCGCAACAACGAAGTATTTTTCGGGACGGCGGTGGGCGGCGACGGCGGCGGCATCTATATCGGCGGCGAGGCCGTGGCGGCCGGCGGCAACACGGGCTCGGGCTCCGTGGCGATCGAGGGCAACCTGATCCAGGGCAACCTTGCCGGCTCGGGCAATGGTGGCGGCATCTGCCTCAACGGCGTGAACGGCGACGATGTCATAGCCAGTGCCAATCCGGTCAACTGGTACACGCTGGACCTCTTCAACAATATTATTGTCAACAACGTGGCGGGCTATGCGGCAGGCGGC
>Ga0268276_1000087_pt1 | contig 101197 bp, 97 predicted proteins | sample saktaG_4_FD_190145 | JGI IMG/M metagenome (GOLD analysis project Ga0268276, IMG submission 190145) | Saline water microbial communities from Sakinaw Lake, British Columbia, Canada - sak_2010_1_5_45m | ecosystem: Environmental > Aquatic > Non-marine Saline and Alkaline > Saline ... | reverse complement strand
CAGCCGTGTGGCCGTCTTTTCGCCTATTCCGGGGAACCGGGACAACTCTTTTATGAGACGCCGGATCGGGGCCGCGTAACCTGTCATCTTTGGAAACCTTTCATTGTAACGATTTCGGGATCATTCCTGTCAGTACAAGGGGTAAACCGCAGTGTCAATATAAAGCAAGGTCGTTATCGCTCACTGTCCACTGTCCACTGTCCACTTTATGCCAGACCGGGGATGTTGAGACCGCCGGTTATTTTCGACATCTCCTCCTGGGCCATTCCCTGCGCCTTACGCACCCCTTCATTTATTGCCGCTACGACAAGATCCTGCAGCATTTCGATGTCTTCCGGATCAACCACATCTTTTTCGATTTTCAGCGATATCAGTTCATATTTTCCATTGACCACAGCGGTCACCATCCCTCCACCGGATGTTGCCTCCACCGTCCTGGCCTCCAGTTCTTCCTGTACGCGCATCATCTTCGCCTGCATCTGCTGGGCCTGTTTCATTATTTTTCCCATGTCATGTGCCACTGTTATTGCCTCCTTGAGCCATTTATCCTGACATCCACTATTTCAGCGCCTTCAAATACATCCATGATCTTTTGCACAAGGGGATGTCTCAGCGCCTCGTTCTTGATGTGGTTTGTTGTGCTCGTGGTATTTAACGCCGTGTTGTTGGAATTGAGCGCGTCTCCTTCCAGCAGTTTAACATCTATCGTTATTCTTTTCCCGAGAAACTCCACCGCCATCTGTGTCAAGAGATTCATCTGCGTCGCGCTCTTGATGTCCTCCAGGAAAACGTAACCTCTCGGAAATCCTATCTTAAGACAATCGCCCTCATAGCTCAGAAATTCTCCTCTGCCTATCTTTGAGCTTAAGGGAGGGTTTTTTTCTTTTATAAAACTCTTCAAATCCTGCCACAGACCATCACCATCCGTTATCTCATCCGCCTTGCTCTGGTTGCTTTCAGAAACCACTGCCTCTTGATCAACCCGGGGCTGCCGGGCTGTGGGGATATCCTGTCTGCCACCTCCGCCAAGCCTCACTTCGAGATCTTCCATCCTTGAAATGATCTCATCGACGGGTATAAGAGGCTCAAGATACGCCATCCTGACCACGGCGTATTCCAGGTTTATGCGTGGCTCCATGCTTCTGCGTATGTCCTCCTCCTCCGCCATCAGTATATCCATAATACGCTGCATTGTATCCCTTGATACCCCCTGCGCCAGTTTTTTCAGATCCGCTGTTTCATGGTCGGGAATATCACCTAATACACCATCGCCATCCGTTATCTTTATCGTAAGCAGATTCATGAAATGCCCCAGAAACATCTGATAAAAATGCTTTATGTCCACGCCGGAATAGTAGGCCTCATCAATAATCTTCAGGCACGCGCCAGCGTTTCTTTTAAGAACAGCGCCGGAAAGCTCGAATATAAGGCGCCTGTCCGCGAGATCGAGGATATCTTCCACATCGCCGTCTTTGATGTCCGTTCCGGCGTACGAGATAACCTGGTCGAAAATGCCCTGAGCGTCCCGCAGACTTCCCTCACCTTCTCTGGCGATCCAGGACAGGCCGGCGTTGCTTATGCTGATGCCCTCCTCCTTTGCTATGTGTTCCAGGTTTTCCGCTATCTGTCTGACGGATATTCGCTTAAAATCAAAATGCTGGCACCTGGAGAGGATAGTAGCCGGAACCTTATGTATCTCCGTCGTAGCAAAGACAAAAACAACGTGCGGGGGGGGTTCTTCCAGTGTCTTGAGGAGGGCGTTGAAGGCCGGAGTGCTCAGCATGTGGACCTCGTCAATAATATATATCTTGTAGCGCGAGGACACCGGGGAAAACTTGATATTTTCCCGAAGCTCCCGTACTTCGGCGACCCCATTGTTCGATGCCCCGTCTATCTCGCGAACATCCAGAGATATACCTTCTGTAATCTCTCTGCAGTTCGCACACTGATTGCACGGCTTCTCTGTCGGCCCCTTTTCACAGTTGATGGCCTTTGCCAGGATTCGGGCTACGGATGTCTTACCCGTTCCCCTGGGGCCGCTGAAGATATAGGCATGAGCTATACGATCAAGGCTGACGGCATTTCTGAGTGTCTTGACGACGTGATCCTGTCCTACAACGTCCTCAAATACCTGGGGTCTCCATTTTCTTGCAAGGACAAGGTATTCCATGGGTGCGCCTGTGTGAGATTAAAAGCTGACAGCCGGGGAACCCATAGCAAACGTCGGAATTGCTGCCGCTGCTTCCTCCCGGACCTGACGGAGTTCACAATCCGTCGTTCCACGGGGCCCGGCTGTCATACTGTATGGCGGAGAGAGGGGGATTCGAACCCCCGGTACACCTTTGAGGGCATACACACGATTTCCAGTCGTGCTCCTTAAGCCGCTCGGACATCTCTCCGCAAAAAATTATATTATGGCGGAGAGGGTGGGATTCGAACCCACGTGAGAGCTTTTGGCCCCCAAATCGATTTCGAGTCGATCCCGTTACGACCACTTCGGTACCTCTCCGCATAACAATAGACTACAGGTACGTTTTTACTGAACCTGCCTTCATATCCTCTTTTCCTGGAAAAATCTACTCAAAATTTCACTACATTTTTCCTTAAGTACCCCGCCTGTCACTTCAACAAAATGGTTGAGTTTTCTGTCATTAAGCATACCATAAAGTGAAAGGGCCCCTCCCTTGGGATCTGTGGCCCCGAATACAAGCCTCGCTATTCTCGCATGGATGATTGCCCCCGCGCACATTGGGCAGGGCTCAATGGTTACATAAAGAGTTGTCCCGTGAAGCCTGTAATTTCCTGTTCTGTTCGCGGCCTCCCGGATAGCAAGTATTTCCGCGTGGGCCGTAGGATCTTTCATCAGGATGGGGCTGTTATGGGTCCGTGCGAGCACCCTGCCTTCCGTGGTGATTACCGCGCCCACGGGGACCTCTCCCGATTCAAGGGCGGACTCGGCCTCTCCAAGGGCCATTCTCATAAAATACTCATCGCCTTGCATTTGAAGTTAGTATCATAGTAAACAGGAAAAGGCCATTTCCGGATGAAAGCTTGATTGAAAGTACCGCATATAATATACTAAACGGTAGAGAATATGATTCCAAAAAAGATTTTTTTAACAGCCATAATACTCTCACTTGCGGTTCATATTGTTTTTCTGGCCTTGTCGGGTTTCCTTGGAGACTGTGACAACACAGGCAAGAAAGATGTTTTTACCGTCACCCTCGAAAAACATCTGAACAAACCCGGCGAGACGCGCAACAATGAAAAGATGGCTGCTCGTGATGCACCGAAAAATGCCGGCAAATCCATCAGGAACAGCGCCGTGGATACCGTAGATCTTGACAATACGGATACGAAGTACTACCCGTATCTGATTCAGGTTAGAGAAAACATAGACAGAACATGGTCGTATCCCGAGGATGCCTTCATCAAAGGGGAAAAAGGAACCACAGTAGTTGAGTTTTCAATAATAGAAAAAGGCTTCCTAACAGATTCCCGTATCATCGTCTCATCAGGCCACGAATTACTTGACGCGGAATCACTGCACGCCATAAGGTCCGCCGCCCCGTTCGCGTCCTTTCCCGCGGAGTTCGGCCTGGCAAAGCTCAATATAGTGGCGAAGTTCAGGTACACACTCGGAGATTGATAACCCTTCAAGCAGGTTCAGAGGGCTAACAACTCAAAATCCAAGATTGATGAGTGTTTGTCGTTTTCAGAATAGTTTCAAGGAATTCCATTTATGAACAATGAAAAAAAGATAATGATTTTTACCTGTGTCGCCCATTTTTTCACGCATTTTTACGAGATGATATTCCCGGCGCTGGCCATACCGCTCATGATTTCGTTGAATATGGGCCTGGGAGATGTGCTGAAGATGAGCTTTTTCATGTATCTCCTGTACGGACTGACCGCTCTCCCCTGGGGGATGATTTCGGATCGATTTAATAACCGCATCACCCTGATCATCTTTTTTATCGGGACAAGCTTAGGCGCCATATTGACCGCTTTTTCGGATACCCGGACATCCATGATGCTTTCCCTCGCCGTTATCGGTTTCTTTGCCAGCAGTTACCATCCTGCCGGAATGGGGTTGATATCGCTCGGCATGAAGAACCGGGGGATGGCCCTCGGCATTAACGGTGTCGCGGGCAATATCGGGATGATCAGTGCACCCTTTACGGCCGGCCTCTTGAACTGGCTGGTCGGATGGGAGGTTACCTATCTGATAATCGGCGCCTTGAGTATTATCTGGGGAATCATATTGCTCATGGTGGATATAGACGAGACTCCGGTGCAGACGGAGGCAAAGGAAAACGCGTCGAGTTCGGAAAATGGTAACAACAACATGAAATATTTTCTGATCCTGTGTGTTATCATGACTATTGCCGGTCTTGTCTACAGAGGCAACAGCGTTGTCCTTCCGGCGTATCTTGAGCTCAAGGCCTCTTTTCTCTGGGATTTTCTCAGCAGCATATCTCTGCATAATCTTACCGGCGCAAAGACGGCGGCTGCCACGCTGTTGGCCTCAATCATCTATATGATCGGTATCCCTGGCCAGATTCTAGGAGGCAGAATGGCGGACAAATACGATCTTCGGTGGCTATACCTTGGATTCCACGGCCTCAGTCTCCCCTTCATCATCCTGATGGGTCTGGTAAGCCAGGAACTGCTCGTTATATCGGCCGGTCTGTATATTTTTTTCGCCCTGGGGATGCAGCCCATCGAGAACAGTCTTGTGGCAAGATATACACCGGGCAAGTGGAGAAGCACCGGGTACGGAATAAAATTCATTCTGGTTTTCGGGGTTGGGTCATTTGCTGTCTACTGTGTGGGGTGGATCAAAGAACTATGGAGCTTCAGCGCTGTATACTTTTTCGCCGGGGGTCTGGTTGCTCTCCTGGTCTTCTTTATCACCGTCTTTATCTGGGTGTCGAGGGGGACCACCTGCAGGAATATGGAATGAATATAAAAACACTTATAGCTGCCCTGTCGCTCGCAATCCTTTGCATCCCGGCTGTGGGGGATGCCCGCACGTATGTTGATAAAATGGGGAGGGAGATATTCCTACCCTCTTCGCCACAAAGGATCGTGTCACTCGCCCCCGGTATAACGGAAACCCTGTTTGCTCTCGGTCTGGACAGGGAAATCGTGGGCGTGACAAGATTTTGCGATTACCCGCGAGAAGCCGCGTCAAAGCGGAAAGTAGGCGGCCTTATCAGTCCATCCCTGGAAAAGATAGTGTCGCTTGATCCGGATCTTGTTATAGGCACCGCGGATGGAAACAGGAAGGAAACTGTTGATCGGCTGGAGAAAACAGGTCTGCCAGTTTACATTGTTAATCCCGGAAGCCTCGACGAGATACTCGCAATGATAATGGATATAGGCGAGATCACCGGAAAGAGAAAAGAGGCTGGCCGACTGGTTGGTGATCTTCGCAGGAGAATTGATCATGTTGCCGTGCTGACAAAGGATTCCCCAAGACCCGGGGTCTTTTTTCAGGTGGGAGCGGGCGCCATGATAACCGCCGGTAAAAATACAGTCATCGACAGGCTGATAAAAGCGGCCGGCGGAAAGAATATCGCGGGAAATTCGACAATACGATATCCACGTTTCAGTGTGGAGGAAATAATCCTGAAAAATCCGGATATTATAATCGTATCGTCAGCTAAAAACGGGGCTTCTTCTATCAAAAAAACATGGGGAAAATGGAAGGATATTGCCGCCGTGGGAAAGGGGAACATCCATGTAATAGATCCTGATCTGGTAAGCCGCCCCGCTCCCCGTATCGTGGATGGACTTGAAACAATGGCGGGAATTATACATCCTGAGATTGTATGGTAACTTGCCGATGTCCCCACTAAAAAGTGGGGACATTCCGAACTTTAGAAGATTATTGGAAATTCCGAAATCTGTTTTCCATCAACCCTGTCAGGCCTTTTGTGTCTGTTCTGTCGATCAGGCTTTTTAGTTCAGACAGGTTCTTGCTGTACAGGTCAAGGATTTTATGGATGTTCGGATTAAAGGCTATTATTTCCGCATACAGTCCTGGATTGACGGTAAATACTTTTTTGATGATATTAATCTTTGTATCGAAAATGGGTGTGGAAAAATCCTTCAATCCCGAAAGCTTACTTCCGGCATCCCCGAGAACCAGTCCCATTGTAATGGTATTCAAATGTGTCAGACCCTGAACAATGGCCATCGTTTCATCATGTTTTTCCGGTGTTGTTTCGATGAGATTGGCACCCTTTCTTTTGAGAATTCCCGTTAACCAGGGAAGCCATTTTTTTGTCCTGACGGGACAAACGGCTATATTCTTTCCCGACATGGAACGGATATTTGGCCCGAAAAGGGGGTGAAGACCGATAACCTCTGATATGGAAGATTCCAGCATGGCCGCTACAGGTTCTTCCTTGAGGGATGTGAGATCCATAAAGAGGGACTCTTTTTTCATTCCGGGTCCTATCTTTTTAATGACTTGAACAGTGGCGCTGATTGGCACGCTGACGATGACAACCTTACATCTTTCGGCCATTTCATCCATACTCATGCCGGTTTTTCTTCCCGATACGTGAACAGCATACCCCTCCTTTTTAAAGAACCTGGCAAACCACCTGCCAATCCCGCCGGTGCCTCCAATAATTCCTATCTGAATATTCTTCATTTTGTCCTCTGTCTTAACAGGTGATCTGCCAGGACGATACCGATCATAGCCTCGCATATGGGGATGATGCGGGGTATGACGCATACATCGTGCCTGCCTTTGATCGATATAGTGTCCGGTCTTCCGTGAATATCGATGGTCTGCTGCTCTTTTTCTATGGACGAGATGGGTTTGCAGGCCACCCTGATAACGATTTCGTCGCCGTTTGTAATTCCGGCCAGTATCCCTCCGGCGTTGTTGGTCGCAAATCCTTCAGGGGTTATGAGGTCATTGCATTCAGATCCGGACATTCTTGCCGCCTCAAAGCCAGCGCCTATCTCCACGCCCTTTACCGTTCCGATACTCATGAGGACCTTGGCCAGATCGGCATCGACCTTGTCAAATACCGGCTCCCCCAGCCCGGGGGGGCATCCCCTAATCAGGATCTCCACAATTCCACCAATGGAATCACCTGCTTTCTTTGCCTCTTCTAATTTATTCTCCATTTTTTCGGCTGCTTCCATGTCGGGGCAAAGGAGATTGTTCTTGCCGATATCAGCCAGCGTGATCCGTTCTGCCGCGATGCCGCCCAACTCCCTGGTGTAGGCGATGATCTCTATCCCTTCCATGGCGATTACCTTTTTTGCGATCGCTCCCGCGGCTACCCGGGCTGCTGTCTCACGACCGGAGGCGCGACCGCCTCCCCGGTAATCCCGGATTCCGTATTTCCTGTAATATGTAATATCTCCATGGCCCGGTCTGAAAAGGTCCCTGATCTGGTCATAATCGGCGCTTTTGACGTCCCTGTTTCTGATCATCAGGGAAATGGGTGTACCTGTTGTTTTTCCTTCAAACGTGCCGGATAGGATCTCTACAGTATCTTTTTCTTTTCTGGGTGAGCTTAACTGTCCGCGCCCTGGACTTCTCCTGTTCAGTTCTTCCTGTATGTCCGATTCACTGAGCGGAATGTCAGGCGGGCAGCCGTCAATTATGGCACCGATGGCCTTCCCGTGTGATTCTCCCCATGTGGTTACCTTAAATATCGTTCCTGTTGTATTTCCTGACATGGTTGCTCCTTGTTGTGCTGGATTTCGTTTTGCTCAACCCACCCTGTTTCTTTAAAAAATTACAGATTTCATCTGCTATCGAGTCAATATTCCTCTCAGAAGTATCAATGGTAATGTCGGCAAGCTCCCGGTACACGGGCTCCCTTTTTTTTAGAATTAACGAGGTTTCCGTTTCAAGATCGTTACTGGAAAGGGAAGGGCGCCGACCCGGGCTATTTTGATCGGCGAGCACCCTTTCCGTAATCGTCTTCACGTCGGCAGTGAGCCAGACAAAAAGGCCATTTCTTTTCAAGGCCTCTTCGCTTTCATGATTTTCAAATGCCCCACCCCCTGTAGCGATGACGCTTTTGTTCATCGAAGAGAGTCCTCGGATCGTTTCTTGTTCTTTCTTGCGGAACAAATCCCAACCGCCTTTTTCTACGATTTTACTGATGGACATACCCGCCTGCTCGACGATCAGGTCATCGGTATCAAAAAAAGGCAGACCAAACCTTTCGGAAAGTTTTTCCCCGACTGATGTTTTCCCCGTGCAGCGGTATCCGATTAAAATAATATTCTTCATTTGTATAGTTGATCCAGCACATTCCAGAATCCCGGGAAGGATTTGCCAACACATCTTTGATTTTTGATCATTATTCCTTCTGTTGCAAGCCCCGCTATTGCGAAGCTCATTGCTATCCGATGATCGTCATACGTCTCTATTTCAGCGCCGTGAGGTGTGCCTCCGGTGATGACAAGGCCATCTTCCAGTTCCTTTGCGTCGATACCTGTACGGTTCAGTTCATTTACCAGGGCTTCTATTCGATTGCTTTCCTTTAAACGCAGGTGAGAGATGTTGCTGATCACCGTCTGCCCGGGCCTGAATGCCGACAAAACGGCAAGAGTCGGAACCATATCCGGCATGTCTGACATATCGAACCGGTAGTCTCCTCCATTTAACTCTCTGCCTGCAACTTCCACCCAGTCGATTCCCCTTAATATATGACAGCCCAGTTTTTCCAGAATCTGCAAGAACCCCATGTCTCCCTGGAGGGTATTCGGATTTGTATTCAGGACTCTAACCCGCCCTTTACAGAGAGCCGCAGCCAGGAAAAAGTAGGACGCGCTCGATACATCGCTTTCGATCAGATATCTTTGCCCCGTGTATTTCTGAGGCGCCTTGACTGTGTATTCATTTTTTCCTCTCTTTGTTACTTCCACGCCGAAATGATTCATAACCCCCTCGGTCATATCGATGTAGGGCATGGAGACTGTCAGCCCCTCAAGTTCTATTCCCACATCGCTTCTCGCATAGGGGGAGGTGATAAGGATGGAAGATATGTACTGGCTGCTTTCGATATCGGTGAAGGTTACCTTTCCACCCGTAATGCCTGCACCTTGAACAGTGACAGGTGGATAGCCGCTTTTGTCCATGCCCCGGCAGTCAATCCCCAACATTTTCAGTGCATCGAGAAGGGGTTTTACCGGCCTTTCTCTGAGGCGATCGCTTCCATCCAGTGTAAATTTACCCGTGCCGAGAGAGGCAACCGCAGTCAGAAATCTCAAGGCAGTGCCGTTATTTCCCAGGTAGAGTTTCTTCCCGGGATTTTTTATATTTCCACCGGTCCCGGTTACAATGATATCTTTATCCGCAACCAGGATGTCGGCGCCGAGGGAGCGAAGCGCACCCATAAGATATTTTGTATCTTCCGAGATCAGGGAATTACGTAAAAAGGACCATCCTTCGGCGAGAGCGGCAATTATCAGGGCCCTATGTGTGTAGCTTTTCGAGCCGGGTATGCTGACGGTTGCATCCAGATTTTTTATCCGTTTAATCTCTTTCATTTTTCAGTTTTTCCATGACAATCTTTTTCATAAAATCTATGGGAGGCCGCAGACCTGTCCATATTTTTATCTGTTCCGCTCCCTGATGGACAAACATTGAAACGCCTGTGATGATCGAACATCCAGCCTCCCCGGCGTCTTTCAAAAGCTTTGTTTTCAGGGGATTATAAATTATGTCCATAAACCATCTGAAGTTTTGGAGTACATCCCTGCTTACGGGCGATTTTTCCATGTCCGGAAACATGCCAACCGGGGTTGTATTAATCAGGCAGTCTCCCTTTATTTTTCCAATTTCTGTGAGGGGATAGAAGTCACATCCAAACTCTTTTGCCACTTCTTCTCCTTTTTTTGTCGTTCTGTTTAAAACGATCGGGTATCCCCCTTCTTCCAGGATGCCGAAGATGGCAGCCCTCGCGGCTCCTCCCGCACCCAGGATGGCAAATGTCTTTCCTTTAATTTCCATTGATTCTCTCAGGGCAAGAACAAGGGCCGTCCAGTCGGTATTGTCTCCCCTAAGTTTGCCATTTGAATCCGTGATGGTGTTCACCGCGCCGATCCTGACGGAACTGTCACTGATTTCGTCAAGGTATTCCATAATGGCGGTTTTATGAGGGATCGTTATACTTGCTCCGTGGATGTTCGACTTTTTAATCTCCGTCAGGATATCCCGGGCTTTTTCCGCGCGGATTGCCACATAGCGGGCATCGATGTTCATTTTTTCGAATACCGCGTTATGCATCAGTGGTGAAAGACTGTGCCCTACCGGGTTTCCGAAGAGGGCAAATGTCTTTGAATTATTTTTCATCCTTTAAAATCCTGAAAATTTCTCTCATTTCTTCAATGGTTAACTGACCCGGGGCGGATTCCGCCCCCCTTTCAAGAGAGGCGAAGCTCAAATATGAACCGAAGTAGGGCGCCATAATCCTGCTTATTTTCCCCTTCTCTCCCATGCAAAGGGCGATAATCTTCCGGTTCGTCTTTTTTGCGTAACTGATCAGTTTCAATATCTTCAGATTATCCTCAGCGGAGTTGGCAAAGGTGGCTATCTTCACAATATGAGCCCCTCTGCCGGCACATTCATTGAATATGCTTCGCAGCTTGTTCTCTGACGGAGTTCCGTCAAAATCGTGATGGGAGACAATCAGTTTCGTTTGATCTCCATGTTTTTTTATGTCTTCTAAAAGCTTTCTTGTAAAGGTTTCATCTGTGCTCAGCTCTATATCAATAAAGTCGGCCCTTAAAGTGACTGCCTCGCTCAGGAGAGAGAACCTTTCTTTTTCGTCACCTTCGAAATTCCCTCCTTCATCTTTCTTGCGTGCAGCTACAAGTATCTTGCCGGTTTTCGCGGAAAGCAGCTTTCCTAAATTCGCATTCCTGATGAAGTCGATTCGCAGTTCTACAACGTCGGCCAGGGGGAAACATTTATACATTTGTTTCATGGCCTCTTCATTCGTTGCCGCGATAACGGGTATGCAGATCATGGTTTGGTGTCTCCCATCGGGTAAGAGCCGAGTATTTTAACGAAGGTGGATTGCCTTTGAAGCTCTTTCAGACATTCTTTTATTTTCTCTTCCTCCCTGTGCCCGTTGAAATCGACGAAGAATAAATATTCCCACATCCTCTCTTTGATGGGGTAAGATTCTATCTTTACCAGATTGATTTCTTTTCCGGCAAAGGGTTCTAATGAGTGACACAGTGCTCCCGGCATGTGCCGGGTTCCAAAGAAGATAGAAGTCTTATCCCTGCCCGTTCGTTTATTTTCTCCTCTGCCGATAACGAGGAACCGGGTGACGTTTGACGGATGATCCTCTATCCCCTCCGAGATGATATTGAGTCCGTAGACGGAAGCAGCATTGTTGCTGCCGATGGCAGCTCCTTCATCGTCTTCCAGTACTTTCTGCGCGGCCTTTGCCGTGCTTTCCATTTCATGGAGGGGACAGCCTGGCAGATTCTTCCTGAGCCATTCCTGACACTGGGCCAGGGCCTGGGGGTGAGAATAAACCCTCTTTATTTCGTCCAGACCATTTCTGGTGGACATAAGGGAATGGTTGATCCTGAGAAAAACCTCGGCCAGAATATTCAGGGGTGTTGAAGTCAATCTGTCCAGCGTCAGCTTGACAGTACCCTCAAGAGAGTTCTCCACGGGAACGACGCCCCAGTTCGCCATTCTTCTCTCCACCCGGTCAAAGACATCGAATATGGTTGATTGAGGGGAGAAGGAAGCACTTTTCCCGAAATGAGCCCCGGCCGCCGCATGCGTGAATGATGCCTCCGGACCCAGGTAAGCTACCGATACAGGAGACTGGAGGGCTTTTGATGCGGATAGAATCTCGGTGAAGATTTTTTCCAAAGATCCTTCCGGCAGCGGGCCTTCATTGATCTCATTCAGATAATGATAAACCCTGTTTTCCTGTGAGGGATCGTAGATGTTCAAGCTTTGACTTTTTTTGATTTTTCCGATTTCCAGTGATATTCGGGCTCGTTCGTTTAAAAGCTTGACGATCTTTTCATCCCTGTTTTTTAATTTATCCCTCAATTCTTTCAGTGATCCCCGTGTCATTTTCTCAACCCCTCAATGGTTTCACGAATAAGTGCCTCTTCTACAGAGCCATTGATAAAGGGCACCCCGATCTTTTTCAGCAATACAAAGTGGATAGTGTCACCTCTCTTCTTTTTATCTGTCCTGATTTTTGAGAGTATCCCTTCCGTGCTGATTGATTCGGGGATATGATCAAGTAGATCTATCGATCTGACAAGATGTTCTATCCTGTCCCGGTCTCCAGATGAAAGATGCTTCAGCTTTTCCGATATTCTGGCCGATGCAATCATGCCGACGGATATGGCATTCCCGTGGGAAATCTTATATCCTGACTCTGCCTCGACGGCGTGTCCTATTGTATGTCCGAAATTGAGTATACGGCGCACACCCATATCCCTCTCATCAATCTCGAAGACACCCTTCTTTATCTTGCATGATCGTCCGACAATTGTTTCCAGAAGATCCGGATCCCGCTCCCTGATTCCATCGGTTTCCCTTTCCATCAGATTAAACAATTCCGTGTCATCAATAATGCCGTACTTTACAATTTCTGACAGACCATTGTTGAATTCTCCGTCCGGAAGGGTATTCAGAAATTGAAGATCTATAAAAACAGATTTCGGCTGGTAGAATGTTCCCAGCAGGTTTTTACCTTCCGACAGATCGATTCCGGTTTTCCCCCCGATGCTGCTATCCACCTGGGCAAGAAGACTCGTGGGTATCTGAATGTAAGGTATCGACCTCATGTATATAGATGCGATAAAACCTGTCATATCGCCAGTTACACCTCCACCCAGCGCGATCAGCGCGGAACTCCTGTCCACACCAAGCTCGATCAGCTTTCGCACAATGGCAAGAATCGAGTCAATATTCTTCGAGTTTTCTCCCGCAGGAAACTCAATCAGATCAACGCTAATGCCCATATTCCTCAGTACAGCAAGAAATTTTTCCCCGTGAAGGGCGGACACATTGGAGTCGGTAATCACAATATAGCGATGGGCACTATTGTTTTTTGCTATGACAAGTCCGATGCGATCGAGGATATTATGACCTATGTAGATCTCGTAAGAGAGAGAGGATTGCTTGTCGAGATTTATCTTGATTCTTTTCATGCCGGCACCTTCATTTCGTTTCTCAAAAGTTTTTCAAGGTTTCTTATTTCTTCCATAAGCCCATAGAACCTTTCCGGTTTCAGGGACTGCAATCCGTCTGAGACGGCCTTTTCCGGCTCGGGATGGACTTCGATCATGACACCGTCTGCCCCTACTGCCAGTGCCCCTCTTGTCAGAGGCAGGACATATTTCCAGTTGCCAGCAGCATGACTGGGATCAACGATTACAGGCAAATGAGACAGCTCCTTTAAAACGGGTACAGCGCTTAGATCGAGGGTATTGCGTGTTGCAGTTTCGAAGGTGCGGATACCTCGCTCGCAGAGTATGACATCGTCATTCCCAGATGAGAGTACATATTCCGCAGACATAAGAAGCTCTTCAATGGTTGTCATCATCCCCCGCTTGAGGAGCACCGGTTTCTTCGCTTTTCCCACCCTTTTCAAAAGAGCAAAGTTTTGAATATTCCTTGCGCCGATCTGCAGGATATCGGTGTATTCTTCTATAAGATCCACATCGGATGTATTGAGCACCTCGGTAATGACAGGCATTCCCGCCTTATCGCCGGCCCTTCTTAAGAGCTTCAGGCCTTCCTCTTCCATGCCCTGAAAACTGTATGGCGAAGTTCTCGGTTTGAATGCCCCGCCTCTGATAATATCGGCCCCGCCCTTTTTCGCTATGAAGGCGCACTCCATCATCTGTTCCGCGCTTTCAATCGAGCATGGACCTGCCATGACGATGAATTTCGGCCCCCCGATTTCAAGGCTGCCGACCCGGATGACGGTATTGCCCTCCTTCGCTTCGCGGCTGGCTAATTTATAAGGTTTCAGGATAGGCATCGTTTTTTCGACCCCCGAAAGAGATTCGGCAAACTTCAGATTTTCTTTGCCACGGTTGTCTCCTACTGCACCTATAATCGTCCGTTCGACTCCACGGGATGGGTGGGTCTTGTAACCGACAGACTCAACCCAATCGATTACATTTTCGATTTGCGCTTCTGTTGCATTCTTTTTCATTACGATAATCATTTCTCAATCCTCCCTGGTAAAAAAAAGACCATGATGTATCCGAGATCACACCATGGTCTTATAAACAAAAAAGCCATGGTGTAGAACCTCTCGGTCTACCCATGGCTTGAATTTTTTATTTGCTGAACTTAGCTATTCATGCGCGATGGACAAACCGATCCGCCAAAATAAAAATAGCTAAACCAATAATTTAAACTAATAACTCTGCCCATCATAAAAATAACCTCTCTGAAGACGCGAGGGTATATGGTCATAAATCCGGATTATTGTCAAGGGAAAAATATTTATTAATTTGTCGTTGAAGTTTATTAAGATTGTGATAAAAAGCGAGCTCAGCGGTTAAAACTGATTCGCCTGTCTAATCACCGACCACTGCTGACTTTGCGGCTTTGTCGCTTCAGGGTGTAAATTTGGTAGAAGAAAACTCAAAATCAAATCCTTTTAAAAATGTGCAGGAAGATCGCTGGAACGACTGGCGTTGGCAGATAGAGAACCGGATTTACAAGATTTCTCAGTTGGCCGAGATTCTTAATATTGCGCTGCAGGAAGCAGATAAATACAAGGATGTTATAGAAACCTATCGTTTTTCCATCACTCCATATTACCTGTCCTTGATTGATATATCGGATAAAAAAGATCCCATACGTCTTCAATGTTTTCCCGACCCCCGGGAGCTGGATTATTTGCCGGGAAGTTCTGATGACCCCCTTGAAGAAGAAAGAGACATGGCTGTCCCGGGCCTGATCCATCGCTATCCGGACCGCTGTCTCGCCATGGTTACCGGTACATGCGCGGCATACTGCCGTCACTGCAATCGAAAACACAGATGGAAAGAACCCGAAACGAAGCATTCCAGGAAGAGCTCCCATATGATGATCGATTATGTTTCCCGGACAAAGCAGATCCGTGAGGTAATCTTATCCGGTGGCGACCCTCTGATGTTGAATATCGAAGCACTGGAATGGTTTCTTCACTCTCTGAAATCCATACCACATGTTGAAGCAATCCGCATAGGAAGCAGGATTCCCGTTGTCCTTCCCATGAGGATAAATCAGGATCTTTGCGATATGCTGAAAAAATATCGACCGTTGTGGTTCCTTACTCAGTTTAATCATCCAAAGGAAGTTACTCCTGAAGCTGCGGAGGCGTGTGAGATGCTTCTCGGGGCGGGTATCCCTGTCATGAACCAGTCGGTTCTCCTTAAAGGGGTAAATGATTCCTATGAGGTGATGCGGGATCTCCTCTACAGCCTTCAGCGTATTTCCGTTAAGCCATACTATCTTTTTCAGTGTGAGCCTGTAAAAGGTGTCGATCATTTCCGGGCCGATATCTGGAAAGGTATGGAGATTATGGAAAAGTTATGGAGAAATATTTCCGGACTCTGTTTGCCGAGGTATGTTTTCGATCTCCCTGGTGGCAGGGGAAAGATGCCTCTTCAACCGTTTTCTTTCTTGTAATGTTGATGGTTTTGTAAAAAGTCGTCACTCAGTGTCATTGCGAGGGCGGCAGCCCGAAGCAATCTAACGAGGGGGCGGGGTCAACTCTTTACGGGCTGTTGCCCGATTGAGTTTATGGGGATTTGGCGGTTATGGCAAGATTCGCGGTGAGAATATTAAAGAACAAAGAGTTGACCCCAAGCTTTCTCAATCATTTCCTGCTTGTTCACAAATCCCTCTCCTTTGAATGTAATATAGTTTTCCTTCGTGTCCATTTACCATAAATCTTACTGGGTTTCTATAAAACACGCAAATAATGGATTGTCCTTTATCTGTTTCGGATGGCCTCTTTAATTTCTCTTGCATAACCGGAAACGGTACGCACCATGTTGTCTTTGCTACTGTTTTCCTCGATCAGCCGGACAAAGGCGCTTCCGATGACGATTCCGTCGGCATGGGGTGCGATCTCTCTGGCCTGTTCCTGTGTGGATATGCCGAAACCGACGACGACCGGCAATGTTGTTATGCCCCTTATCCTTTTCATCTCTCTTTCGATGTCAGAAGACTGTGGCTTTGCGGTTCCAGTTACTCCTGTAATTGAAACATAGTAAAGGAAACCCGAGGCCTTTCTGGATATCTTTCTGATCCGTTCGGAAGGAGTTGTCGGTGCGATAAGAGAGATAAAGTCGATTCCTGATCTATCCGTGTATTTTCTCAGTTCAGCGGACTCTTCCGGCGGAAGATCAACAACCAGAATCCCGTCGACGCCAGCTGCCTTTGCCCTTTTTGCGAATCTTTCATTTCCGTAATTCAGGATAGGGTTGTAGTAGCCAAAAAGAACTATCGGGATATCGCTGAACTCTCTTACAGATTCTGCCATATCAAGGATTCTGGAAAGTGTTGCCCCGTTTTCCAGAGCCCTCCGGGAGGCAGCCTGAATGATGGGCCCGTCGGCCGTTGGATCGGAAAAGGGGACCCCTATTTCGAGAATATCCACGCCCGCACTATCCAGGCCAAGTATTATCTCCCTCGTTTTTTCCAGGTCAGGGTCTCCCGCCGTCAGATAAGCAACGAGTGCCTTCTCTTCTCTTTTCTTCAAATCTCTGAATTTTCTTTCAATCCGTCTCATGGCTAATGGACCTTCATTATTTCGTTAATGGTTCCCAGATCCTTGTCTCCCCTGCCTGACAGGTTGACAACGATTATCTTTTCCTTGTCCAGGGTAGGGGCCAGCTTCATGGCATAGGCGATGGCGTGGGCACTTTCCAGGGCGGGGATTATTCCTTCACATTTTGACAGTAGCATGAAGGCCTCAAGAGCTTCAGCATCGTCTATCGTTACGTACTTGGCCCTGCCAGTTTCTTGAAGGTAGCTGTGCTCCGGCCCGACACCAGGATAATCAAGTCCCGGAGCGATAGAATGTGCGTCATTTACCTGACCGTGTTTGTTCTGAAGAAGATACGTTTTATTCCCATGAAGCACTCCGAGCTTTCCTGCAGATATGCTTGCCGCGTGTTTGCCCGTGGCAATCCCACTTCCCGCGGCTTCCACACCGATAAATGCAACTTCAGGGTTATCTCTGAAGGGATAAAAAAGCCCCATGGCATTGCTGCCCCCCCCCACGCAGGCGATGAGTACATCTGGGAGACTTCCCTCTTTTTTCAGGATCTGCCTCTTTGCTTCCCTGCCGATGACGGTCTGGAAATCCCGTACCATCACAGGGTAGGGATGAGGACCTGCCGTGCTGCCGATTATGTAGAATGTGTCTCTAACACGCGATACCCACTGGCGCATCGCTTCGTTCATGGCATCTTTAAGCGTTCCCGTTCCGGATGAAACCGGTATGACCTCAGCACCCAGGATTTTCATGCGCAGGACATTAGGCGCCTGCCTTCTTATATCCTCCACGCCCATGAAGACTTGGCATTCCATTCCAAAGAGGGCCGCGACCGTTGCGGTTGCCACACCATGCTGACCGGCCCCCGTTTCCGCTATTACCCTCTTTTTCCCCATCCTTTTCGCAAGAAGGGCCTGTCCCAGGGTGTTGTTGATCTTGTGAGCGCCCGTATGATTGAGATCCTCCCGTTTCAGATAGATCCGTGCGCCTCCCAGTTTTTCCGTGAGTCCCTCCGCGAAATAGAGAGGAGTTTCTCTCCCCGAGTATTCATGAAGATAATATGCGAGGTCTTTTCTGAATGTTTTATCTTTCTTTGCTTCGTTATAGGCTTTTTCCAGTTCGAGGAGAACCGGCATCAGAGTCTCGGCAGCATAACGGCCCCCGAAGACTCCGAAATGGCCTTTTTTGTCAGGCAGTGTTTTTTTCATGCTATCACCTTTTCTTTGTGGTTTGAGTTTCTGATTCTGACGGTTTCGCAAAAAAATCGGTTTTTTGCGAAGTCATCATATTCCAGGTTTAAAAATTTACGTGATCATTGAATAGAGCAGCCTCTCTTCCGTCAGCGCACTGGTTGCTCTGATGCGCAATCTCAATAATCTTCCTTATCTTATTGTGATCCTTTTTCCCCGGTGAGGTCTCAACACCGCTGTTAATGTCCACCGCGTTGGGGTGTACAGTCTCGATAGCCTCCATAATATTGTCGATATTTAAACCGCCGGAGAGGATAAGCGGGTGCGATTCCCTGATCTTTGAGGCCAGTTCCCAGTTTGATGTTTTTCCCGTTCCACCGTAGAGTCCAGGGTCATGGGCATCCACAAGGATGGCTCTTACAGGGTAATCTTTCAATGTTTGAAGATCACTCTCCGTTCTGGGTGAAAAGGCCTTGATCAGTATGGATACAGGAAATTGACGGCAGTACTCAGGTGTTTCATTCCCGTGGAGCTGAACAAGGTTGAGGCTGCAAAATTCAACGATTTCCTTGATCTCATCGGCATGATGATTGACAAAGACTCCGACCCTCGTTATCTCGCCCGGAATGTTTTCAATGATCTCTTTCGCCTTTTCCGGTGATACGTACCGGGTACTTTTGGGGTAAAAGATAAAGCCCAGCGCGTCGGCCCCGTTTTCGGCAACGGCAAGGGCATCATCAAGGTTTGTGATCCCGCAGATCTTTATCTCCGTCATTGTTTCACCCCTTACTTTCCCAGTAATTCCTTTAACTTTCCACCCATGTCGGGGGCCTTCATCAATGTCTCACCGACAAGGAAAGAATGGATTCCCTTTTTCATTAAAGTTTCGATATCTTCTCGCGTCTCAATGCCGCTTTCGCTGATCACGATCCTGTCTCCGGGAACATAAGGCGCCAGCTCCAGACTGGTTGTCAGATCGGTGGAAAAGGTTTTTAGATTTCTGTTGTTGATTCCTACAATCCCCGCACCCGCGGCAAGGGCCTTGTCCATCTCTTCCGTGGAGTGAACCTCTACCAGGGGTGAAAGGCCTATCGATTCCGCCAGATCTATAAATTGCCTGAGCGTTTTCTCTTCCAGAAGACCCGCAATAAGAAGAACGGCATCTCCTCCGATGATCCTTGTCTCGTAGATCTGGTACGGGTCTATGATAAATTCCTTTCTGAGAAGGGGGAGGGAACCCGTTTCCTTTATTTCCGAAAGGTATGAGTTTTTCCCCTCGAAAAATTCTTCATCCGTAAGTACGGAAATAGCCGCGGCGCCATTTGCTTCATAAATGGAGGCAATCTTGAGGGGATCAAAATCTTCTCTGATCCTTCCTCTGGAAGGGGAACTCTTCTTCACCTCGGCAATGATGGAACAGTCTCGACCGCTGATCGCCTTCCTGAAATCACGGGGAGAAGGCAAAGTCCTGACAGCTTTTTTAAGCGCCTCAAGGGACGTTGACCCCTTCAGATGATCAACTTCTCTTCTTTTTGATTTCACAATCCTGTCTAAAATCATCGTTTTCCCTCAGCTGTTGGAAAGTTCAATAAGGGCCTGCAGTTTCTTGATGGCAGCACCACTGTCGATACACTCTTCGGCTATGGCAATTCCCTCCTCAATGGTTTCGGCCTTTTCTCCCGCCATGATGGCGAGCGCGGCATTGAGAAGAACAATCTTGCGACATGCCCCGTTCTTGCCTGACAGGGCATCCTTAGTGATTTGCGCGTTATATGAGGCATCGGCGCCGAGGAGATCCTCACCACGGCAGGCCTCGCCGAAAATATCGACAGGGTTAATGTTGTAGGTAGTAATCAATCCGTCCTTCAATTCGGAGACCCGTGTTTCACCCGTCACTGTGGCTTCATCGAGACCATCGAAGCCGTGAACCACAAAGGCCCTTTTTGTCCCCAGATTTTTCAATACACCGGCAAACATCTCCGTCAGGCTGGGATCATAGACTCCGATGAGCTGTGATGTTGCCCCTGCGGGGTTTGTCAAAGGTCCCAGCATGTTAAATATGGTTCTGATTTCGATTTCTCTGCGCGGGCCGATTGCATATTTCATGGCGCCATGGAGTCTGGGGGCGAAAAGAAAGCCGATACCGATTTCGTGAATACATTCTTCCACAATTTCCGGTCCTACACTGATATTCACTCCCAGTGCCTCAAGGACATCGGCGCTTCCGCATCCGCTGGAGACGGCCCGGTTCCCATGCTTCGCCACGGTGATACCTGCCGCTGCCACCACGAAGGCGGCGGTCGTAGAGATGTTGAAGGTGTTCATTCCATCTCCTCCGGTTCCGCAGGTATCCACGATAATGGATGAACGGGCATCGATCCTCGTGGCCTTCTGTCTCATGATTCTGGCAGCACCGGTGACCTCAAGGACTGTTTCACCCTTGATCCTCAGGGCGGTGATGAAGGCCGCGATCTGGGCCGGCGTTGCCTCACCCTCCATCACTTCATCCATAACTTCCATCATCTCCCGTTCCTTAAGATCCTCTTTGTTAACAACTTTTCCTATCGCTTCTCTTATCATTATAAAAACCCCTCCTTTAATTATTACTCATCTCCAGAAAATTCTTGATAATCCTTTTTCCATGCGGGGTAAGAATCGATTCCGGATGAAACTGTATTCCTTCCACCGGATATTCCAGGTGCCTGACGCCCATGACTTCTCCCGCCTCCGTTTCAGCGCTGATTTCAAGGCACGACGGAATGGAATCTCGATTCAGGATCAGGGAATGGTAGCGGCCCGCTGTGAAAGGGCTGAGGAGTCCCTTGAAAATTGTTTTACCATCATTGATGATTTCGGAGGTCTTCCCGTGCATAAGCCTGTCAGCCCTGACAACATCAGCGCCAAACGCGTAACCGATTGCCTGGTGGCCCAGACAGATTCCCATAATGGAAATTGTTTTATAAAAATGTTTGATTATATCCACCGTCAGCCCTGCTTCCTTCGGTGAACCGGGACCGGGAGACAGGAAGATCGCGTTAGGCTGCAGTTCCTCAATTTCTTCAATGGTGATCTCATCATTGCGGTGAACCGCAACTTCTTCACCAAGTTGTCCAAGATACTGAACAAGGTTGTAGGTAAAGGAATCGTAATTATCGATCATCAAAATCATATCTTTTTCTCCATTATATTTTTTGTGTTATTTCAAATTCCGATGCTGCCAGCCGGATGGCCTGCATCATTCCTTCAGCCTTATTGACTGTCTCTTCATATTCCGCATCGGGGTCGGAATCTGCGACAATTCCTGCGCCGACCTGAATGGAAATTTTATCATCTTTGACCACCATGGTTCTGATGGTGATACACAGATCCATATTACCTGTATAGCTGAAGTAACCGACTGCCCCCCCATATGGTCCTCTCCGGGTATGTTCCAGCTCATCGATGATTTCCATAGCCCTGATCTTCGGCGCTCCCGACAGGGTGCCTGCCGGGAAAGTGGCTTTAAGAACATCAAAACAATCTTTACCCCGGGCTAATTGAGTCTGAATATTGGAAACGAGGTGCATGACGTGGGAGTACCGCTCTACGACCATCAGTTGATTGACCTGAACGCTGCCAACCCGCGCAATTCTTCCCAGGTCATTTCTTCCCAGATCGACGAGCATAATATGTTCCGCCCTCTCCTTTGGGTCTTGCAGAAGCTCATTGGCGAGGCTCCGGTCTTCCTGCTCATTTTCACCCCTTCTTCTCGTTCCGGCGATGGGTCTGAGTTCCACGACCCCTTCTTCAAGGCGGACCATGACTTCCGGAGAAGACCCGATAAGGATGAGATCGTCGATTTTCAGGTAAAAAAGGTATGGCGAGGGATTGATATAGCGAAGAGCCCGGTAGAGATCTATGGGATCAATGCCATTCTTCATTTGAAACCGCTGGGAGAGGACAACCTGGATTATATCGCCCGAAACGATGTATTCCCTGGCCTTTTTAATCATGTCCTTATACTCATCCCGCGTCATATTGGACTGAAGAGAGATACCATTCCCCCCTTTTTGAGGGTGATCTTCCTTTTCGAGGGGAGCTTTCACCATTCCGACCAGTTCTTCTATCTTTTTGATGCTCTCTTCATAGAGCGCGCGAAGGTCTTCTCTGCCTTCGGTGAATGCACAGGCCACCACCTTGATGGTGTGCCGGACATTATCAAAGATCATGAGAGTGTCGGTTATGAGAAACACGGCATCATCGGCATTTAAATCATCCGAGGCTCCGGCGGGGAGCCTTTCAAGGTATCGCACCATATCGTAACCGAGAAATCCCACTGCGCCACCGTAAAACCGAGGGAGACCCTCCACAGGAACGGGTTGGTACCGTTCCATTAAATCCTTCAGAAACTTCAGAGGATCTCCGCCATGCTTATGGCGTTCAATGTTCCCGTTTTTCTGAATCAGGACATCCTCTCCTCTTACACTGAAAATTATATGGGGGTCAGATCCAAGAAAGGTGTAGCGCCCCCATTTTTCACCTCCTTCCACGCTTTCCAGAAGAAAGGAGTGAGATTCTGAACGCAGTTTCATGAGGGCTGAGACAGGGGTTTCCATGTCGGCCAGGACTTCCCTGAAAATGGGGATCAGGTTTCCCTTTTTTGCAAGTTTTTCAAAAGTTTCAAATGATGGATTGTACATGTTAAATTTACCTCTGTTCTTAAAATAAAAAAGGCCGTGATAATTTCACGGCCTTTTTTTGCATGCAACATTTAGTGATAAAAAACAAAAAAGCCGTGGAGATTCTGAGAGATTCTCCACGGCCTGATATCTGTTTAATTCAAGACTTTAGCGGCAGACAAACCCCTCCTCTGAGTTTTGCCACCACCAGCTCGTTTCTACCATTATGCTTCTCATGTTGCGCTCACCTTCAACTCTATACTAAAAACATGGTCTCCGTATAACAATAGGAAAGAACCATGTCAACAGGTTTTTAAGAAAAATACCGGGGAAATGTTATTTCTCGTTCCCCCATTAAAGAGAAGAAGATACCTCTCTAACTATGGCACCCTGAAATCGCGCAGGCTGCAAACCGGCCGTCGTGACTCATACTGATGTCAATTGAGGTTCTTTTATTTCCGGCATATATTACCGGGGGTCCAAGGCCGCGGCGCCCCTTTGGGCGAATGATCTCTATGGCTTCCGGGTCTTCCTTCAGATAACGTGATATCTTTTTTCTGACCATATTCCGGACAAAATCCGATTTATAATCCGGACAAAACTGGTGTTGAGGTATTTCCTGAACATTTCGGACAATAGAAACCATGTCTTCGTCTGTCGTCGCGCCGATACAGTGGATATACTCACCGGTTATAAAAAACCGGAGTGGTACCGGGCCACAGGGGGTGTAAACGGTGCCCGATTCGGGCAGAGGTCTGTCGGATAGCTTTATTTGATAATGTCCGGGTGAAGAGGAAACGACAGGGTATAATTTGCTTATCGCCTTGTACCCTGTTTCCTTCCCCGCCCACAGGCTCCAGAGAAAAATGTCCGGTTCATCGCTGTTTAGAATCTTTTGCTGCTCATCCGGCGTGAATACCCTGTTTATGAACCGGATATCCCGGTTCTTTCCCACTGCCTGAGGATCGGCGATATCCACAATATCATTGCCTATCAAAATAGTCTTGCTCCATTCGAGACAGGCGTTCCACTATCTGCCTTGCACAACTTCTCTGCGCCTTCAACCCCCTGTTTTCCATATCAGGGCTGAATGTCTCTACTTTTATGGTAAAATGTTCACCAAATTCAGGAATGTTGCTGTACGTTTTCTGGCCATCGCCCCGAAGATGGACGCACATTACCCGGCAATCAGTGGCATTGGCGATCAGGCGACCCACCCCATAGGAAAAATTTTCTGTATCCACACGGCCTGTCCGTGAACGTCCACCCTCCGGAAAAATGAGTAAGCTCTCTCCATTTTTCAGGAGATAGGCACACTTGTCCATGGTGGATTTCATTTTCCTTCGATCTCCACCGCGGCTGATGGGGATACACTTTGCTAAATAACAAAGACCGGCCAGAAAGATGTTACTCTGAAAATTTGCCCTCTCCGGAAGGTTCCAGGGAAGTATCCTGTAATTAAGCATATAACTATGCAGGGGCGCCATAGAATAAGCAAGAATCACAGAGTCTATCATTGTCAGGTGATTGGGACACACTATCCAGGGACCCCTGTGTTGTTTAAACAAGTTCTGGACCACCTTCCTCGTTTTGTTCAAGTCCCTTACTGTGTACCTCATCAGCTCTACAGCAATAAACACAAAGGGGGCAATGATAAAAATAGACAGGTGTCCCATAACGTGCTGCAGGTACAGGAGAAATTTTGCTGTCCAGTTCATGAATTGTCCTAATTTAACTTACCATGAATTACATCCACAGCATCCCCGATGGTCCGGATCTGATCGGCATTATCATCATCGATTTCAATGCCAAAGACATCTTCGCACTTGATGATCACATCTACCAAACGCGCGGAATTGACCTTGAGATCATCGAGTATATGTGTATCCTTTGTCGCGTTTTCCAGCAAAGCCGGATCTTTTACATAGGGTTTGAGGATATTAACCATCTCTTGAAAAATCTGTTTTTCGTCCATTCTTTTTCTCCTTACAATCTTTGTATTTTACAACTTAAAACTCGAAACGTAATTTATTCTTCCCACTTTTTAAAAATAAGGCAGCTGTTCACATCTCCAAAGCCGAAGCAGGCCTTGACCATGATTTTTAACTCCGGGTATTCCATGACTTTGTGAGGAATTTTATCCGCAAACGCCTCAATTTCGGGATGCACATCTTCACAGTTGACAGATGGATGCAAAAACCCTTTATGCAACTGCAAAACAACGGCAACACTCTCGATGGCTCCTGCTGCTCCGAGACAGTGACCAATCATCGATTTGGTAGAGTTTGTATACGGAAAATCCTCAGGTCCTCTATTGAGAGCTCGCGACCAATTGCTTATCTCATACGGATCGGCAAATGTCGCCGTCAGATGACCGTTGATTGCGTCAATTTCATCGGATGATATGCCCGCGTCAGCCACTGCTCCTTTGATACAGCGCTGGACCCCTTCCGGGTTAGGCGCAGTCATGGAACCGCCGTTGCGCTGACCGCCGCTATTAACAATACCGCCAAGTATTTCCGCGTAAATCTTTGCTCCCCTGTCAAGAGCTGTTTCCAAATCTTCAAGAACCAGAACGGCCCCTCCCGCTCCGGGAACAAAGCCGTTTGCCGAGGCGCTCATCGGGCGGGAGGCTTGCTCCGGCTGATCATTGAACTTGCGCGCGATGACACGCATGGAATCGAATCCGGCCCATATATAAGGAGATGCCCCTTCAGAACCACCAGCCAGCATCCGTTTTGCCTGCCCCGTTCGTATCCTCCACATTGCATCTACAATAGCCTCTGTCCCCGTGCTGCAAGCGGCGGAGTTTGACGTGGTCTGATTTCCAAGTGCCAGCAGCCCCCCTACACGGGCGCTTGTCCCGCTGTTCATGACCTGCTCGACAATCCGGCTTCCCATGCGTCTAACTTTCCCTTCATTGACCATGGGAACAACCTTTTCCGCAATCGTATCCATACCGCCGATACCGCACCCAAGAATGGCGCCGGTATCCCAGTCTACCTGGTCGTTCTCGTCAGACCAGTCAAATCCCGCGTCACGCCATGCATCGACAGCAGACACGGATATATATCCGATATTATCGTTTAGAGACATAAGCTTTTCGTGGTCAAAATAGCTCTTGCGAATATCATCAAACCTCTCCGGCATGCCCCCTATCTGACAGGAAAAATTTAGTTCCTTCAGCCTGGGAATGAATTGGATTCCTGACCGCCCCTCGCGCAGAGCCTGTTCAAAATTGTCCAGCCCATGTCCGTTCGGCGCCACAACTCCCATTCCTGTTATAACAACTCTATTTTTCATTGATATCAACTCCCCTTCCGGTCAGTATGCCATAACAGACAGCTTCTCCGTTTTCCCTTTCCATACTGACCTTCGTTTTTAAATTTCCTCTGCGAAGATAGATTTTTTCACCCTTAACAATAACCATTTCTCCCGGACTCACGATACCGTTGAACTCGCAATCATCAACCATGGCAAAAAGGGTAACCAGCCGCTTAATTTGATCGAATGACATTCCCTGCCGCATGAGCTGATATATGCCGAAGGCAACAACCCCTGTCTGGGCCATTGTTTCAATCAAAATAACCCCCGGTGTAACGGGCCGGCCAGGGAAATGTCCCTTATAGAAGGACTCATCGTCCCGGAAGCGGTATGTTCCGATAATATGCCCCTCATCCATTTCCATGATGTCATCGATAAAACGGAACGGTTTCTGTTGAGGAACCAGAAGAAGCACATCTTCAATCGTTTTTTTATCAGCCGCCATACAGCCCCCCGTTAACGTGAATGACACTTCCCGTAATGTAAGTTCCCCTGCCGGCAAGAAAGGCCACGACATCGGCCACTTCTTCAGGACGGCCCATCCTTCCAAGGGGAATATTCTCAAGAATCTTTTGCTGGACGTCATCCGGAAGACTCTTCGTCATAGCCGTATCAATAAATCCCGGGGCTACCGAATTGACAAGAATATTCCTCCCCCACAATTCCCTCGCGAGAGATTTGGTAAAGGCATCAAGCCCCGCTTTTTCCATAGTGTACGGGATCTGTCCGCCATTGCCGGTATGCCCGACCACACTGGAAATATTGATGATTCTTCCGCTGTTACTGCGGAGCATGAAAAGGCGCAATATTCGTTTGGTCAGGTACCAGGCACCGCGCAACGTTGTTCGCTGTGAGTCAAATTCGCCGATCTTCATCGAATTAATATCGCTGTTAACCGCAATTCCGGCATTGTTGACCAACACGTCCACACGACCGGCTATACCCTTGATAGACTTTGCCATCTCTTCCACTTCATCCACATCGGCCAGATCCGCTTTCAAAAGAAATCCTTCTTCTATTTGAGACAGGACATCCTTTGCCTGGGCTTCACTTCTCCGATAATGGATACCTATTTTAAATCCTTCAGCAGAAAGGACCCTGCAGCACGCAGCGCCTATTCCTGTTCCGCCTCCGGTAACAATGGCAACGGGCTTATCGTCCGGGGTTTCGGGTTTCGGGTTTCGGGTTTCAGGTTTCATATTCATTTGTTGTTTGATTCCCTTTATTACGACTTTAGACTTCAAACTTTAAACTCAAGCAGTTATATCTCTCTCTTTATAATTCCACCCCTTGAATTGGGTGACATCTTTGGATAATCGGGGTAGACAATTCCCCTGAAGATTCCCGTGCGGGCATTTTTAATGGTCATTATCATTTCATCATCCACGAACACCCTGCCGTCTCCTATGACAATGCTTGAACCCGAATCCTTAAGATGGGAAAAACGTCTCACGTCAATTTCATAACGAACCTTTTGATTATATGGTCGTATCTGCCCGTTGAAGAAGATTTCCTCGCAGCCCAGCGCCCTGCCGCCGCCTAATCCTCCCCTCCAGCTACAGTAAAATCCCAGCAGTTGCCAGATTGCGTCCACGCAGAGGCAACCGGGCTGTACGGGATCTCCCGGCATGTGACACTGAAAATACCAGGCATCCATCCTTATGTCCTGCTCGGCGATAATAGACCCCTTCCTGCCGTCACTTTTTATCGAAAGGATTCGATCCACCATGAGAAAAGGCGGGGCCGGCAAGCGGGCGGCAAAATTATCAGGAGGGTCATCAACCAATCGTCCGTAAGCAAAAGCAATCAGATCATTCAGTTCAAATTTTTCGCTTTTTATAAATTCAGAGTATTCCATTATTTCCTCACTTTATACAGTGATCCCGTGGTTAGTGAACAGTGAACAGTGAACAGAAGAAAACTGACCACTGACCACTAACCACTGTATCACTGAATCTTCAGCATCGTGTGAACCCAGGTAAGCCCCGAGCCAACCATGACCAATGCTATATGATCTCCGGGACGAAACCTGTCCCAGCTCTGGCTCAGGACACATGGAGCGCTTGAGCCTCCAGTATTGCCGTAATCCACAACATTGTGCCAGTGATCTTCTTCAGAGATACCGCACCTCTCACATACGGTTTTCAGCATTCCGAAGTTTGCCTGATGCCCCACAAATTTGAATCGCCCTGAATTTATTTGGTAAATTTCCTGTAATTTTCTGAGAGATTCTGTTGTCTTACGAATGGCAAAACCCTGAACAGCGCTTCCGTTCTGTCCGAAGTGTCCCATGCGGGAGATACACACAGCGTCCCACGATAGCGGGTTCGAATCAGCAAAGAACGCCTCAAATACCATTTTTGAAGGAACTGAGGCAGACACAACCGCGGCACTACTGCCATCACCAAATAACGGAGCCACCTTTCTGTCAGAATAGTCAACCGAATGCGTAAAACTCTCAGGGGTGACAACCAAGACGTAAGGCGGAAGCGTTTCCGGTTTCATATCGGACAAAAACTTGATCTGTATTCCAAAGGTTGAACATGCGGAATTAAGATCAAAACAGGGAACATCCATTCCCAGTTCTGCCGCCACGGTGGCGGCCTCGGCTGGTGTCACATGATCTGGTGTCGAACTTCCGGATACAATCATTCCCACATCTTCAAGCTTCACGGCAGCGCGTTCCAAGGCCAGACGCGCTGCAAGGGCTCCCGTTTGCGCATTCGTGTACAGACTCGCCTCAAATGCTGCCCGGGGATCTCTGTTTTTTGTAGTTTTTATATAATCCAGGGGCAGGCTCGTGCGGCGGGTACGTATCCCAACACGCTCCAGGATCCACTCCTCACTGCTTCCTATATCCAGTTCTTCCAAAAACCGGTTTGTAATCACACTTTCGGGGTGAAAGTGACCTAACCCATGAAGATACAACATTTTTATACCAGCTCCCGCCCTATAATCATATCCTGAACTTCTCTCACACCTTCATATATATCGATGATCTGGGCATCACGCACCAGTTTGGATATCTCGTATTCTGACATGAAGCCGTAACCACCGTGAAGATGCAGCCCCTCTTTTGTGCAGAAAAGGGCTGCTTCCGCCGCAACGTTTTTCGCCAGAGAGGCATAGATGCTCCTGTCATCGGCCTGTTCCTGAACCTTGAATGCCGCCTTCATCAGGGCAAGATCGGCCAGTTCCACTTTTTTCCACATCTTGACCAGCGTGTCTCTCGCTACGGGCATATCGCAGATCCTCTGCCCGAACTGCTTGCGCTCCTTCGTGTATTCCAGCGTAATATCAAAGGCCCTTTTTGCAAGACCGACACCAATCGCCGCGACCATGGGCCTTGCGTAATCGAGGACATCAACGGCATATTTGAATCCAAGCCTTCTGTTCCCGATGATTTGATGATCTTCTATAACCACGTCCTCAAACTTTACCGTTGCCGTATTCGAGAGGCGCTGCCCTAATTTATCTTCCGGCTTGCCCGTTATAACCGTACCTCCTCCTGGTAAGACAATCTTCCTGGCATCGAAAGGCTGAGAGGTAACTTTCCCGTCCAGAATAGAATCGCTGGGAATAATTACACAGGCCACCATAAGGCTGCCCGGTTTCCCGACCTTGCAGAACACCGTAAATTGGGAAGCGTAAGAAGCATTTGTAATAAAACACTTCTCCCCGTTCAGGACATACTTTCCATCATCTCTCTTTTTTATAAATGTAGTCATGGCCAAATTATCAGACCCTGCACCCGGTTCTGTCAGACAGAAAGCTGAAATTATTGGAGTTTCGACAAAGGGCTGGAGAAAGGCGTCTTTTTGTTCCTCCGTTCCATTCTGTGCAATGACGATATTGGCAAGATCGTTGCACATGGACGATGTTGAGATTCCGGTGTCACCATAAGATAATTCCCTGACAATCAACGCCGTTGAAACAATATCTATCTCATACCCCTTCACCGATTGGGGAATAGAAAGATTCAACAGGCCGACCTCCCATGCTTTTTTGATTATATCAAAGGGAAAGGCATGGTTTCTTTCCATCTCCATAACCTTCGGTGTTATTTCGTTTCTGACAAATTTTCGAACCGTTTCCATGTACATCTGCTGATCATCGGTAAGATCAAAATTCATGTTTTATTCTCCTGAAAAATTTACAGTACCCCATCAGGCTTCCACCTGTTCGCTGATATAAATTCCGCCGAGTCGGGATAGTTTAAAACACGTTTATCTTTTTATAAAACGGGAGTGGGCGAGGGTTGAAAACCACTTGTTACGCGTCGGTAAAAACTTCTTTAGAGCGCCACGGCTTTTTCAAACACCCTCTGCGCTGCTGAAAATGTCGTAATCGACTGGCATGCCAGATCTATGGTCTTGAAAAACCCTCTGAGGGGACGTCCCGGCCCTATTTCGAAAATTGAATTCGCCGAGGCGGCAAGGGTCTCCATGTTTTTTCTCCACTGTACCGTGCCTGTTATCTGAGACACCATTCTCTCAACAATTTCACTTGGGTTGTCCGAATGGAAAAGACCGGTAAAATTTGAAGTTACCCTTTTTGCGTTGGCAGGTTTTATTTTTGCTTCTATGTTACCCAATATTTCCCCAAAAGCCTCTTTTATCGCACCCATAAAACGACTGTGAAAGGGGGCACTGACATTCAGGGGGATAAAACGAAAAGACTGGCTGTCGCCTACAGATTCCTTAAGCCTCTTTTCCGTTTCGGACATTGCGATGGACATACCGCTTACGACAACCTGGCTGGTAGAATTATCATTTGCAATGTCTATCGGGAGTCCGTCCAATGCGCTTTGTACTGCGCCCATATCCAGATCTTTTGCTACAATCGCAGCCATACCTCCCGTTCCCACAGGTGTCGCGCCTTGCATCAGACGTCCCCGATCCCGAACAATCTTCAGAGCTTCAGAAAAAGGCAGAACTCCCGCGGCAACCAGAGCCGTATATTCGCCCAGGCTGTGCCCCCCGAAATATTCAGGGGCAAAATCAAATAGAAATTGAAGCCCGCGAAACATGGCAATTTCTGTGGTAAGTATGCAGGGTTGAGCATATTCGGTCAGATTAAGTCTTTCGTCTTCGCCAAAACACATGGCAGCAACATCCCATCCCAGAATTTTCGAGGCCTCAAGGTAGGTGTCCCTGCTTACCGGGGTGTTATCATAAAAATCTTTCCCCATACCGGAACGCTGAGAGCCCTGACCGGGGAAAACAACCGCTGTAGTTTTTTGATTCATCGTAAACAAATTCTCCTTTTTGCTGATTAAGCACAACTCCACGATGTTTACATTCTGAGCATCATCCATGCCAGCAACAGAAATAAATCCTGTCCCCTTACAACACCTTGAGATACTTATGGATTCATATATTAAATATTTTGAGTACACGGCAGAAAGGGGTTGCGAAGTGCGTAGTTATGTTCCCACAGGGAACTGTTTTACGCACTGATCCAGCAGAAAAATTTCTGCCCTTTACAACCAATTTTTACCATTGCCTGATCATCCCGAAGTGTTATAATGGGTTTCTATCGAGGTTTTTCTTCTCTCTGGTCTATAGCAGCACATTGTCTCAGGGGGGTATCGCTATTTATACAATCTTGAGGATGCCATAACGACTGAAAGTTACCACTTTATTTTTAGCTGGTTGCAAGTTTTATAAATGGATCATATTTGATTGGAAGATTATGGAAACCTTCGCCCTGGCGGCAATCAGTCTTACAATTTCGATTTCTCTGTTCATCAAGCAAAAGAGGTCTCCTGCCCAGCTCTCTTTTGCCTTCCTGTGCCTTGCCCTGTTTCTTCAAAAGACCGGGACATTTTTCTACGGGATTTTTGACGCTAATTTCTGGAAATCCATCAGCTATCTGGGGGCATTATCAATTCCGCCATCGCTGATTGCCTTTTGCCATTCCTTTTTAACCCGGCAAAAGTTCCCTTCAAGGAAAATTGTAATATCAACCGCGTCCAGCAGTTTCCTGCTTGCGGCCATTTGTCTCACGCCGTGTTACGGGTGGTCTTATCTGAATCTCGTCTTTTACCTGTATATCGGTTCCGCCATGATTTACTGCTACATAGCGCTTATTGATTCCATTAAAACGAAGGGACCGGATGTAGAAAAGGAGAGGTTGGTTTATATAGCCATTGCCTGCGCCCTGGCGGCAGCTTTAAGCGTTTCCGATATATTTCACTGCTATGGCTACAGGATTCCCGCCATGTCCAATATCGCGATAACCGTTCTGATCTACTTCACTCTGATAATCATAACCCATCCCCGCCTTCCGGAGCTTCACGAAATTATGGTCAGAGCCCTGATTGTCTTTGTCCTTGTGCTGTTTGTGACCATCACCCTTTACCTTATTACAGGTCTGTTCGGAAAAAATACAATCCTTCCGTTAAACAGTGCATTGATGGCATCTTTTATAATCGTTATTTTTATAGATCCGGTCAAACTGATCTTGAAGAAGACTTCAGACCGTCTCTTCTTTGAAGGCAGGGACGTATCTGTGTCACTTTATGCCATTGACGAAGAGATAGAAAAAGAAAAATCAATGCTCCTGGAGGAAATGGCAACCGGTCTTGCCCATGAGATACGCAATCCCCTGAGCTCCATAAAGGGCGCCGCCCAATACCTCAAGTCAGAGGCGGGATCCGCACAGAACCATAAACTTCTCGGTATTATAGTAGAGGAAACGGACAGATTGAATAGCGTTGTGTCACAGTTCCTCAACTATGCCAGCCCTTATTCGATGAATGCGGAAGTGCAGGGCATAAATCGTATCGTGGACAAGGTTATATCACTGATCAAGGCAGCCGGTTTACCTGAAAATATAGTTATTGAAAAAAATCCAGCCCCTGATCTACCGGACGTAAAGGTGGACGGTGAACAAATGATACAGGTTGTCCTGAATATAGCGCTTAATGGCGTTGAAGCAATGCCCGAAGGCGGCATCCTGAGCTTTGCAACTGCCAGAATCGAAGATGGTGGAGACAAGGCTTTAGAAATTGCCATCCGCGACACGGGTTGCGGAATAAGCAAGGATGAGCTAAGAAACATTTTCAAGCCCTTTTTTACAACAAAGAAAAAAGGGGCCGGGCTTGGCCTTTCCGTATGTCAGAGGATTATAAAGAACCACGGCGGCCGTATAGATGTGGAATCAACCCCCGGCAGTGGAACGGTCTTTTTCATAAGAATATGATTCGCTTAAATACCTTGACAGGGAACAAATCACGTAATAATTATTCCGGGTTGTAAAAATCAACTCAAATAAGCCGAATATGAAAAAGATACTGATAGTTGACGATGAACTAAACATGCTTCTTGTTTTAGAGGCCATGCTTAAGAGGGAAAAGTACGAGGTCGCCACGGCATCCGATGGTCTCGAAGCACTCGAGGTGCTTAAAAACGGCGATGTGGCTGTCGTTATTACGGACCTCAAAATGCCGAAACTCGACGGCCTCGGCCTTTTGAATGAAATAGGAAAAGATTACCCCTCAATTCCTGTGATTGTCATTACCGCCCACGGCACCATAGCAACAGCGGTAGAAGCACTGAAAAAGGGGGCATTTGACTATATTACAAAACCATTCGACCAGGATGACCTGAAAAACATCATCAGCAAGGCCTTTAAAACCAACGCCTTGAATGAAAACGAACCGGTACTGTCGTCCGATGAAATAGACCGCCATGACATTATAGGCTCCAGCGAATGCATGGTGGAGATGTATGATCTTATTGGAAAAGTAGCTCCCACGGCCACAACCGTCCTGATTACGGGCGAAACAGGCACAGGGAAAGAACTCCTCGCCCGCGCAATTCACAGAAACAGCCCCCGCAGAGACAATCCCCTTATTAAAATCAATTGCGCCGCTATCGCGGAAAATCTGCTGGAGAGTGAGCTTTTCGGCTTTGAAAAGGGGGCCTTTACGGGCGCAATTCACAGAAAACCCGGCAGGTTCGAACTGGCACACACAGGCACGCTGTTTCTTGATGAAATCGGGGACCTGCCGAAGGATATGCAGGTAAAAATCCTCAGGGTTATCCAGGATCAGGAATTTGAAAGGGTGGGCGGCCTCCGGACAATAAAAGTTGACGTAAGGCTTATTGCAGCTACAAACAAAAATCTCCTGGAGGAAGCAGGGAAGGGAAAGTTCAGGGAGGATCTGTATTACAGGTTGAATGTATTTCCCGTAAAGCTCCCCCCGCTGAGGGAGAGAAAAGCGGATATAGGTACACTTGCCGACTATTTCCTCAGCAAATTCAACAAAAAGCTCAACCGCGGGATAGAACATATCGGTCCGAAGGCAAGAAAACTTCTTATAAATTATGGCTGGCCGGGAAACATCAGAGAACTGGAAAATCTCATGGAAAGGCTTGTGCTGCTGGCCGCAGGCAATACCATAACCCTTGAAGATATTCCTGAGGAGGTGCGATTTCCTGTCGCGACTGAAATGGCAGGCGGTCCCTCCGAACCCAAAAGGTCTTTCAAGAATATTCTTAAAGGCAAAACAGAAGAGATGGAAAAGGACATGATTATAAAGGTCCTGAAAGAATGCGGTCGAAATGTCAGCAAGACCGCCCTGCAGTTAGGCCTCAGCAGAAAGGGTCTCCAACTGAAAATGGCAAAATACAACCTGCGAAGACAGGATATTTAACGAAAAAAGAAGAATGGAGGGACCGCATGAAGACAGTCGATTTTTCTCTGGAGGGGAAGATTGCCCTGGTTACGGGCGCGAGCAGAGGTATCGGTGAGGCAATTGCCATGACACTGGCGGAATACGGCGCGCAGGTTGTCCTTGTCAGCAGAAAACTGGATGCGCTCAAGGATGTAGCGGAAAAGATCGAAAAAGCAGGAGGGGTCGCCGCACCGGTTGCATGCCATATGGGGGAACTCGATCAGATAGGTGACCTTTTCAGGGAGGTAAAGGACAGGTTTGACAGGCTGGATATCCTTGTAAATAATGCCGCGACCAATCCCTACTTCGGCGATATGATGGGGGCTGATGAGGGGGTGTGGGATAAGACCAATGATGTTAATCTCAAGGGACCCTTCTTCATGATACAGCACGCCGCGAAGCTTATGACCGGGACCGGGGGTGGGTCCATAGTAAACGTGGCATCGGTGAACGGCATAAGCCCCGCGCCCTTTCAGGGGATCTATTCCATTACGAAGGCAGGCCTGATAAGCATGACAAAGGCCTACGCGCAGGAACTCGCGAGCGCGAATATCAGGGTAAACGCGCTCCTTCCCGGGCTTACAGAGACAAAATTTGCCGCGGCGCTGTTTTTAAATGATGATATCTACAAATACGCGATAGAAAAGGTGCCCATGAACAGGCACGCGCAGCCCCTGGAAATGGCGGGGGCGGTACTTTATCTCGTATCCGATGCCGCATCCTTTACCACGGGGACATGCATCACATGCGACGGAGGAATGCTTATCTGAGCGTCACTGACAGGAGCGGCGTATCCCCTCGCCGCCGTGTCATATCTGATTCTCCTGTGTCATCTCAACGCATTTTGTCATAACGAACTTGAGAAAGATGTCACAGGTATCCCTCCATCCTTCACACCGAATATGGCGCGCAAGGTCTTCAGGATCGGAGTAGTTGCATCCGCACAGCGTATAACAGTCCGTGCTTCCGAATCTCTCCAGAAAATCACGGTAGAGGCTTTCCACCCCCCCAATGGCCCTGTCCCTTTCGGACGCGTGTTCCTCCGGCACCCCGGCTCTGCCATTCCCGCATTGAAGGCCGATGGCCGCACTGCATCCTATCAGGAGACCGCAGGTCGTCTGTCCCGTCGATATGGCACCCATGTATCCGGCCGTAGCCCATGAATAGGAATTTTTTGGGAGATCCCACATGTCCTGCAGACCCTGCAGGGTGGCCTCTGCTCATGTATAGAGATGCATCCTTCTGTATGCCCCGGCAAGGACCTCGTCAAACTTATTTTGCTGTTTCATGCGGTTTTCCTCTCTCAGGCAGTTTCTAAGGAATCAAGAATAAATAAGTTATACAGATTGCGCCGTAATTTTGTTTGTTTTCAAGGCGTGTTGAAGCGCGCATAACGAGTTATGTAAGCTTTGACACAACACAGAAAACAAGCAAAAGGACAAGCAAGGTGTATGAGTTATTTATGCTTGCTGACTAACACTTTTTCTGAACTTTCCCGCTTATTCTGCACCCAATCCCCTTCAGGTTGGGTGTGCCGTATTCTTTGCCGAGTTTTTCCGCAGAGGTAAGCATATTAAGGTTCGATTTTTCCCACCCATACCGAGTCTCCGGCGACTCCTCGGGAAACCACCACCCATGAGATGCACTAATAATCCTCGGATCGACAGTATAGGTCAGGGCGGCAACTTGTGTTATCTTGCCGTTCCTGGTTTCAATAATTACCTCATCACCATCCTTAATACCATACTTCCCGGCCGTCTCTGGATGAATCTCAACCTTCGGGTGCGGTCTCATCTTTCTCAACTTTTCGACCCACCTGTAGGATGAATGGAGATAATAGCGACTCTTGGAGCCCGTTAGCAAGAGCGGATAGTCGGGGTCATCATCTTCCGGAAGACCGCTGAACTCGGGCAAAGGCTTCAATCCGAATTTCTCAGCCGTGCTCAACTTTAATTCCACCTTGCCGGTAGGAGTTTGAAATCCCTTTTCTTCGTAAAACTTGCATCTGTCAGGACCTTTCAAATAACCCTTTTCAACGAACTGGCTGTATGTGAGACCGGCCGGCCTGACAATATCTTCCAGAAATTCTTCGTAATCGTCATGCCATAATTCCGGTGGACTAATGAGCCTGCCCAGTTCATTCATGATTTTCATATCCGGCCAGCATTCCTCCGGGGGATCAACCAGTTTAGGTCGTGCCAGAATAAAACCGTGGCCGATACCGTAATGGCCGATATCGTTAATCTCGAACTGGCTTGCAACGGGCAGGACAATATCCGCCATGGCCGCCGTAGGGGTCATAAACAGGTCGGCAACTGCAACAAAATCAAGCTTCTTGAAAGCCTCATAAGTCTGGCGGCTGTCAGCGTAAGACAACATTGGATTGGAACACATGGCATAGAGCCCTTTGACCGTATAAGGGACATCTTCGAGAACGGCCCTTTTAAAGAACGACGGAGCGACAGTCATCAGTCTGGGAATAACGTGATGATAAGCGCTGATCATTTCCTTCCTCTTGTTCGGGATAAGATCGGCACGGACAAATGGTCCCAGTCCCATTATTTTCGGGTCATGGGCAGCGACATTACCGCCCGCGACATCAAGATTACCCGTTATCGCCATTAAACAAATCAGCGCCCTTACTGTATCAAAGGTATGTATATTGTGTTCGATGGGATTCCCCCACTGGATAACGGCCGGCTTCGATGTCGCGTAAAATCTTGCCGTCTCTCTGATGAGATCGGCAGGAACCCAGGTTATTTCGGAGACTTTTTCAGGTGTATATTGTTTGACATGTTCCGCGAGATCCTTAAAACCATAAGTCCATTTTTCAACAAACTCCTTGTCGTACAAGGATTCTTCGATGATGACGTTTAAGAGTGCCAGGGCAAGGGCGTGATCCGTTCCCGGTCTTATTTGAAGCCATTTCTTCGATTTATCAACCAGATCGATCTTTCTCGGATCAACGACAACCAGTTCTGTCCCCTGTTTCAGCTGTTCCAGGAGCAGACTGCATATCTCCCCCTCTTCATTCGTAGAAGTTATATTGCTTGCCCACAGGATGACCAGTCTGCTCTGGTGATGAAGGTCCGCCACGGGATAAAACCCGCATGTATGGACACCCGTTATCTCACGGGGGGCATGACACACATCCTGGGATGCGATAACATTGGGGGAACCGAAAAGATTGGCAAGGCGGATCAGGACAAAGTGCTCCAGCCCTTTGGGCATTCCAACACCAAAAGCAACTCCCTTTGCACCATATTCTTCTTTTATTTTATTCAGGTTTTCAGCCGTGTATTGAAGGGCCTCTTCCCAGGAAATCCTCTCCCATTTTCCCTCGCCTCTTTTTCCCACTCTTTTTAAAGGATATTTAAGACGATCAGGGTGTGTGAGACGATCAGGTGATGCCACTCCCTTGGGACATATATACCCCTTGTTTAAAAAGCCGTCCGGGTCTCCCTTGACTTTCACAATCTCATTGTCCTTCACACCAACCAACAAACCGCATCCACCGTGATCCATTCGCGCGCAGTGCGTTTTCACCCAACGAATATCATTTCCCATTAAATACTTTCTCCGCTTTAGTTCTCTTTCCTCTTTTTTAGCTGTTCTGACTGTTTCGGTTCCTGGCCATCATTCGGCAAAGTGTCTTATGAAAACCAGTTAATTCGAGTCTGACCCCATTTTCCTCCAAACATTCGATAGTCTTTGTTGTCGCTGCTAAGCAAATCATCTTTTTGTAAGTTTACCGTATTCTTCACCCGTCAGAACATGTTTATAGGCGCCATTACTTTCTTTTGGTATGGTCAATTTAAAGTCAACCTGACTTTGAAACAGTATTACATAATCTGAACCGCCAAACAGGAAATACCCGAGCATATCTCACTTCTTGACTGTATTATTTGCCTTGACAGTATCTTCGAAATTAACGGGAGTTATTGTCAAATGTTGTGTATGGGACCATTAGGCAGCGATCCTCGTTTCTTCGATACCTAAGCCTATCCCCATAGTCAAGACAAAAAACAGGGCTGTTTAAGGTGCATAGAGTAAGAAGCCTGTCTTGTTATAGGTATTAATGGTTCTTTGTCATAATATACTTCATAGGGAGTAAGATATCCAAGAGTTTCGTGGAGCCTCTCCGTGTTATAAAAGTTAAAATAGATGGACAGAAGCGAACGTGCTTCTGAAACAGTCTGGTAATCATGGAGATAGACTTCTTCGTATTTCACTGTTCTCCATAGTCGTTCCACAAAGATGTTGTCGTAGAACCGACCACGACCGTCCATGCTGATTTTGATTCCGTCATTCAAAAGAATGCTCGTAAATTCCTGACTCGTAAACTGAATACCCTGGTCAGAGTTAAATATCTCAGGGCATGCGTGTTCGAGGGCTTCCTGCAAGGCATCTGTGCAAAATGCCGTCTCTAACGTCGTAGAAAGCTTCCAGGAGAGGACATAACGGCTGAACCAGTCCATGATGGCCACCAGATAGACAAAACCGTGGAGCATCCTGATATACGTAATGTCAACGCACCATACCTGATTGGGATGGTCAATGGTTAATCCTCTGAGCAGGTAGGAATATTTTATATGCTCCTTGTGGGATTTGCTCAGTCTCGGTTTCGGATAGATCGCTTCAATGCCCATCAACCGCATTAATCGGCGAATCCGCTTAGGGTTGATCTGGTGACACTGCCGTCTAAGCCAGGCGGTCATCTTTGGTACCCCGTAAAATGGCGTACGGGTACACTGCTCATCGAGCAGGTTCATCAGCATGACGTTGTAGCTGTCGTCCCTGTCAGAACGTTAATAGTAAGAAGACCGGGCTAAATCCAGCAGATCACACTGCCGGTATACGGGGATCATGGGATTTTCAGTCTCTATCAACATTCTTTTCTCTTCAACGGAGTATCTGTGATTTTTTTTAAGCCAGTCAAGTTCTACCTTGAGCCGGCCAATTTGCTGGTATAGTTCCGATCGGAGTTCCCCATTATCTTTCTCTTGTTTTCTCCGACGATCTGAAAATAGTCGCGGGAGTTCTTCAAGAAGCTGCTTTCTCCACTGTCGGATCTGATTGGTATGAACTCCAAATTTACTGGATAGCTGGGCTATGGTTTTCTCTCCTTTCGCAGTTTCCAGTGCCACTTTTGCTTTGAATGCTGCATCATGTCGCTTCCGCAGATTGTGCATTTCGCCTTGCCTCCTCAATGTTTTTGCAGGCTATCATGCACCTTATTGCACTGTCCAGTTCTTGGGGATAGTTATACCCTCACAGCCTGTTTTCCATAACCAGACGAGAGAAGTGTTCAAAAGACCGGTCGTAGGTGCGTTCCGCTTCCTTGTCAAAGCAACAGGCCGGAAGTTCACGCATTTTCAGGTGAAAGCGTATACAGTCACAACATATTCCCTTGCGGCTGCATGGTTCATAAGTGCAGTTGCACCGTTCCAGATTTTTTTCCTTCTTGCATTCCATATACATAAGCTCCAATCGCTGTTAGTGTTTTAGATAGACTGCGAGCTCATTGCTGTTGAGCTATCAGGGTATATGTATTTTCCCTTTAAAATAATTTGGTCTCGATCAATTTTTCAGAGATCACCTTCTTTTCTTTAATCTTTTTCTTAGCCACATGTTCCCTACAATCATTAGGAATCCGACTATTACAAAATCGGTACAGAAGATACTGATACGTCCACCGTCTTCCCCTGTCATACATAATTGCCATCTTGCAATAAGAGGCGCTGACGGGAAATATTCATAAAAGAATAAAGGTATTATTAGAAGAAATAAACCCGCTAACAGCAATGCCCTGGCAACTGTTTTTCCCTTTGGCATAGTATCCTTCTCACCTTGAATGGGTGACCCTCGAGTATGTACATCTGTCGTTATTCTATATCACTGTTTTGTAGAGTTCCCCGGCGTGGTATGAACTTCTCACGAGAGGTCCACTGACAACACCGGAAAAGCCCATTTCAAGAGCGGCCACACGCCATTCATCAAATTCATCCGGGTGCACAAAGCGTTCTACTGGCAGGTTTTTTTTCGAGGGCTGGAGGTACTGTCCCATTGTCAGGATATCGCATCCGGAATCCGCAAGGTCGCACAGTGTCTGTCTGATCTCCTTTGAAGTCTCTCCGAGCCCCAGCATAATTCCCGATTTTACCGGTATCTCAGGGGCATCCTTCCTTACACGTTCCAGAAGTGCGAGTGAGCGCCTGTATGACGAGTCGGGTCTTGCCGCGGGGTAGAGACGTGGCACTGTTTCAATATTATGGTTAAGCACATCGGGACGTGCGCTGACGACGGAAGCTATCGCCTCTGTGTCTCCCTGAAAATCAGGTATCAGCACCTCCACGCGTGCGCCCGGAACATCTTCGCGGATTTTTGTGATTGTGTCGGAAAAGAACGAGGCCCCTCCATCGGGGAGATCATCCCTCGTGACGGATGTAACAACGACATAGTCGAGTCCCAGCTGTCGTGCCGCATCGGCAACCCTGGCGGGTTCTTCCGGGTCGGGCGGGGCCGGTTTTCCACGGGACATTGCGCAGAAACGACAGCCTCGTGTGCACAGAGACCCCATGATGAGAAAGGTTGCCGTGCCTCGGGAGAAACATTCCCAGATGTTGGGACATAGGGCCTCCTCACAGACGGTGTGCAGGCTGTTTTTCCTGAGGAGCTTTCTGACCGCCTGACACTCTGATCCTTTCGGGAGTCTCTTCTTGAGCCAGGGGGGCTTTTGAATTAAGTGTTGTGTCCCCTTAATTAATGTCATGTGTGATCCATGGTGTTATCCCGCGAGACAGGGCTTTCTTGCCGCCGCGGTTTCGTCCAGCCTGCGCAGCTTTGGGCGGGTGGGTGCCATTTTGAGAAGATCTGGGTCTTTCCCGGCCTCGGCCACGATGGCCTTGAGCGCCGCTATGAAGCAGTCTATATCCTCTTTTGATTCCGTTTCGGTGGGTTCAATCATCATGGCGCCATGCACCACGAGCGGGAAATAGATTGTCGGTGGGTGGAAGCCATAATCCATAAGACGCTTGGCCATGTCCAGCGTGGTGATCTTTTCGCCTTCCTGGAACTTGTCGGAGAAAACGCATTCGTGCATACATGGCCTGTCATAGGGAAGATAGAGCGAATCCTTAAGGTTCTCCTTTATGTAGTTGGCGTTGAGGACGGCAAGTTGGCTTGCCCTTTTCAGACCTTCGCTTCCCATGCTCATTATGTAACTGCAGGCCTTGATCATGACCCCGAAGTTTCCGTAAAATGCCTGTAGTTTTCCAATGGTTTCCGGAAAATCTCCGGACAGCGTATATCTGTCTCCCTCTTTTATGATTCGAGGAACTGGGAGAAACGGTTTCAGGGTGTTTTTTACACAAACCGGTCCTGAACCGGGCCCTCCACCTCCATGGGGGGTAGAGAATGTCTTGTGAAGGTTCAAATGCATCACGTCGAACCCGATCTTTCCCATCTGCACAATGCCCATGACGGCGTTCATATTCGCGCCGTCACCATAAACCAGACCTCCTTTTGAATGGACAATCTCCGCTATTTCGCGGATATTGTCTTCAAAGAGTCCCAGCGTGTTCGGATTGGTTATCATGATACCCGCCGTGTCTTCATCCATGATGGCAGCGATGGCTTCTGCCGGTATGATTCCATCTTCACCCGATTTTACCGCCACAGGATGAAAATCGCAGAGGGCGGCGCTCGCGGGATTGGTACCGTGCGCGGTGTCGGGCACGATAATCTTTGAACGGTGTGATCCCCTGCTCTTATGATACGCGCGTATGAGAAGCATCCCGGTCAGCTCTCCATGCGCCCCCGCGGAGGGTTGAAGCGTTACGGCATCCATTCCTGTTATCCCGGCAAGGTACTGTTCAAGCCGGTACATAAGTTCAAGGGCACCCTGCGACAGTTCAGGGGGCAGCAGGGGATGCGCTCCGGCAAATCCGGGGAGCGAGGCCTCCCGTTCGTTGACCTTGGGATTATACTTCATGGTACACGAGCCGAGGGGATACATCCCAGCGTCAACGCCGAAGTTCCACTGTGACAGCCTTGTATAATGCCGCACAACGTCCACCTCGGAGAGATCAGGAAAGTCGGGTCCGTCGCCCGCGAGTCCTTCATCAACAGGGGAGGGGACAACATCCCTCCTGGGCATGGAGAATCCGCACCTTCCCTTTTTCCCTTTTTCCCACAGCAGGGGTTCGTTGAGTATTAAGCCAGAGGCCCCTTGCAGCTCTTTCATGATCGTACCTCCTTTATCAGGGCATCCATATCTTCCCTGTCCATGGTCTCTGTCGCGCATAACAGATAGTGACCGGAAAGTTCGGGATACCAGGTAGCGATCGGAATTCCCGCCACTATCCCCTGTTCGAGTAATTTCTTATAAGTATCATTGAAATCTTCTCCGAATTCGACTACGAACTCGTTGAAGGTCGGGCTGTCGAAGGAGATTCTAAATCCAGCTTCCCTCAATCCTCGTTTGAGATATTCGGCCTTGTCATAGTTGAGGCAGGCCAGCTCGCGGATGCCGGTGCCCCCGACGGAGGCCATATACATGGAGGATGCCAGAGCGCACAGGCTATTGTTTGTGCAGATGTTGGATTTTGCCTTTTCCCGGCGGATATGCTGTTCCCTCGTGGCCAGCGTCAGGACGAAACCGGGCCTGCCATCCATGTCGGTGGTCTTTCCCACAAGGCGGCCCGGCATATCGCGCACATGCTTCATACGGCAGGCGAACATTCCAAGTCCCGGCCCCCCGAAAGACTGAGGTATGCCGAGGCTCTGCCCTTCTCCGCAGACGATGTCCGCCCCCTGGCAGCCGGGGTTTTTGAAGAGACCATAGGCCAGAGGTTCTGTGAAGGAAAGAACAAAAAACGAACCCGACTTATGGGCGATCTCTCCTGTTAACCGGAGATCTTCGATGCACCCGAAAAAATTGGGAGACTGTATAACTACTGCCGCGAGGTCATCCATACCGGCCACGCCTGAGATATCCGTCCGTCCGTTTCCGAGGCTGGGCAGCTCCACGATTTCATAATCACCCGGTTCCAGATATGTCCGGACCACATCGCGGTAATATGGGTGGATCACCCCTGAGAGGGCAACCTTTTTCCGCTTTGCTACGCGTGCGGCCATCAGGATGGCTTCAGCCAGCGCGGACGCGCCGTCATACATCGATGCGTTTGCCACCTCCATGCCGAGCAGGCGGGTAACCAGTGTCTGATACTCATATATTGCCTGGAGGGTCCCCTGACTTATTTCAGGCTGATAAGGTGTATAGGCCGTTGAGAACTCGGACCTGCCGAGGAGATAGGATACCGATTCGGGAATATAGTGATTGTAGCTCCCCGCGCCCATAAATATCTTGTACTCAGGTGAAACCGCTATCTTTTTCGAAAGGCCGTGCATGAGGGTGTTGAGTTCCCACTCCGTCAGCGCCTCCGGCAGGTTCAGATCCCCCTCCATTTTGCAGTTACCGGGGATCATTGAAAACAAATCATCCATGTCCTCCGCACCCACCGCGTGCAGCATTGAGCTGATGTCCTCTTCGGTGTGAGGCAGATAGCGCATCTATTCCTCTCCTTTTAACATTTCAACATATTCCTCGCTGTGCATAAGGGTTTTTATCTCGTCCGGGTCGTCCGGCTTTACCTTTATTATCCAGCCGTCATTATAAGGTTCCTGGTTTACAAGTTCCGGCGCTTCCTCAAGTGATTCGTTTATCGCTGTGATCTCTCCCGACACCGGCATACATATCTCCGAGACGGCCTTTACCGATTCCAGCGTGCCGAATTCCTCTCCCTTTTCAAAGATGTCGCCGACTTCGGGAAGCTCCACGAACACGATATCGCCCAGTTGATCCTGTGCGTAATCATTGATCCCTACCGTCACGCTGCCGCCGTCACCCCTGACCCATTCATGCGTCTCCGTGTATTGCACATCATCCGGCAAAAATAATTCCTCGAGCTCTTTCATGTGTTCTCTCCTTTTAAATATTAGATAGGATATTCCTGTTATCCCGTCAAAATCTTACAGCATATTCTTGATTGCCTTGCGCGCGGTGCGATCAGGGCGGATATCATCCACGATTACAACCTTTATGGTTCGTCTGCCATCCTTCAGTTCCACGGTGTCTCCACAGGACAGTTTTCTTGTTACCTTGACAAACCCGCAGGAAAGTCCCTTCGGATTGAATCCTTCCGGTTTATCCGGGCTGGCTACACTGTATATTATTTCACCAACGCGGCCGATGGCCATGTCGGTTACACAGGTCAGAACAACACCGATTTCGGCGCCATCGGAGTCTGTTACAACCGTCGAATCTCCGAGGGAAACCTTTCGCAGGTCAAAGCCTAAGAAGGGGTAGGTATATTCCATCTTTTTAATATTCTTGAGGGCGTCTTCACCCATAAATCTTTTGGTGAAATCCGTTCGGTTGTCATTAAAGGGAAGGGCGAAGCTCCAGGGATTGTTGATGAATGGCCAGGGGCCGATATCCTGGTGGGACAAGGGAAGCACCGCTCCTGTTCTCAAAGAATCGCGTGCGGCGAGACCACATACCTCAAGACCGAAATCCTTTCCCGCCTTCAGCGCTATTTTCCATACGCGCTCGACATTATCGGGATTCAAGAATATCTCAAAGCCGAACTCACCGGTGTAGCCGGTGCGTGAAAGCATGACAGGGGTGCCGTCGGAAAAACGCACGGCATCCGCAAGAGGGGAATCGTCATCAAAAAATCCCTTGAAGCTGAAACAGACCATCCGATCAAACACCGCTTCCGGTTCTCTGAGTATCTCCGCCAATATCCTGGCGGACATGGGTCCCTGTATATCCATCTTTCCGATCCCGTCGGTAAGATCGTAGATCGCGACATCTGACATACCTGAATGATCTTTCAGGTGACGGGCGATCTGTCCGCCCATTCCGGCGTTCACGACAATCATGTATATATCCGGTGCCACCTGCGAGACGATAGCGTCGTCCATGACATGCCCCAGATCGTCTAAAAAGACGCCGTAGGCGCATCTTCCCGGGACAAGAGGGGTTTTGTCCTTTCCTATACACGTCTCCAGGTTCTTGGTAAAACAGGCCTGGAGAAGGGTTAACGCGCCGGGACCCTCAACCATAATAACTGCCATGTGACTTGTATCGAACATTCCGGCGCCCGTGAGGACCGCAAGGTGTTCCCGCTTCGCCCCTGAAGGATACCAGAGGGGCATCTCGTACCCGCCGAATACGGCCATATTGGCGCCATGTTCCAGATGCCAGTCATGTAGAGGAGTCTTTTTGGGGTGTTTTTCACTCATTATTCGGTCCTCCATTCCCCTAGTCCTTTTTTACCACCGTATCCTTTATCCAGTTGACATCGTCCCTTTCAGGATAATCAAGATTGTAGTGAAGACCCCGGCTTTCTTTCCTTAGGCGCGAGCACTCGATAATGACCCCGGCCACGGTGGCTATGTTGCGCAGTTCGAGCAGATTGGTTGTTATGGTGAAATTATGGTAGTATTCCTCTATCTCTCTTATTATCATATCAATCCGCCTCTTCGCTCGTTCCAGTCTCTTGTCAGACCGTACGATGCCCACGTAGTTCCACATGCACATTCTGATCTCCTCCCAGTTATGCGAGACCATGATTGATTCGTCACTTTCGGTCGCACCCTTCGGATCCCACGGAGGGATTAGAAGGGACTCTTTCCCCACCACTGGCAGAAGCTCTTTGACTTTCTTGAACGCTCTGTGTGCGAACACGAGGGCCTCCAGGAGTGAGTTACTTGCTAGACGGTTGGCGCCATGAAGGCCGGTACATGCCACCTCGCCGCACGCGAAAAGTCCGTTGATACTGGTTTCGCCGAAGGAGTTTACCAGCACTCCGCCACACTGGTAGTGGGCCGCGGGAACTACCGGTATGGGATCGACGGCCATATTGATGCCGAACTCAAGACATCTATTGTAGATATAAGGAAACCTTTTCACGAGGAATTCTTTGCTCATATGTGTAATATCCAGAATGACGTATTCATCCCCTGATTTTTTCAGTTCGGTATCTATTGCCTTGGCTACGACATCTCTGGGGGCCAGTGACTTCATAGGGTGGTATTTCTCCATGAATGTGGAGCCATTCTTGAGCTTCAGTACAGCTCCCTCGCCCCTCACAGCCTCGCTTATGAGAAAGGATTTAGCGTCGGGGTGATACAGGCAGGTGGGATGAAATTGAATGAATCCCATATTGGCGATCTTGGCACCGGCCCTGTAGGCCATTGCAACCCCATCACCCGTGGCAATATCGGGATTGGTGGTAATCAGGTAAACCTTTCCCGATCCCCCTGTGGCGAGCATGACAAATTTCGCTCTGAAGGTATGAACGATGTTTTTGTCCACGTCAAAGACATATGCCCCGAGACACCGGTCTTCTTCCTCTCTATAGCCGGTAAGTTTTGACCTGCAGATGAGGTCTATTGAAAAGAAATTTTCATAGATTGTAATGTTCTTCTGTAAGGCGGCCTTTTCAATAAGCGCTCGTTCTATCTCTCTGCCGGTGAGGTCCTCAGCGTGAAGTACCCTCCTGCGGCTGTGCCCTCCCTCTCTCCCGAGGTCATAGGCGCCTGACGTGTTGTCTCCCTCCTTCGTGAAGTTCACGCCCCATTCGATAAGTTCCTTTATCCTTTCGGGTCCTTCCGTTACGACAAATCTCACCACGTCTTCCTTGCACAGTCCTGCACCGCTTTTCAATGTATCATTTATGTGAGATTCGAAGCTGTCATCATTATCGGTAACGGCGGCGATACCTCCCTGTGCATAGTTCGTATTCGATTCAACCTTGTTTTTCTTTGTAACGACCGCGACGGTTCCCAGTTCCGCCGCCTTTATGGCGAAGGATAGTCCCGCTATACCGCTGCCCAACACCAGAAAATCGTATTCTTTCTCCATCCTCAAAGCCCCTGTTTTGTATTTACAAATGATCGGCTTTCCTATATATCCCTTCGATACCAAGTTTCAAGTTCAAAAGCAATACATGGCCATATTAAATCAGAAACACGTTTTCACGGAGGCAGAATGCTCGTATTAGGGATAGAATCCTCATGCGATGAAACCGCGGCGGCAGTGGTTTCAGACGGCACAGCAATGCTGTCCAACATCATAGCATCGCAGATAGAAATCCATGGTAAATATGGGGGCATTGTTCCCGAAATAGCATCCAGAAAACATATGGAGGCAATCATACCGGTGACTCGGCAGGCCCTGGATGATGCCGGTGTGTCGATGAGTGATATAGAAGGAATAGCCGTGACGAGAGGCCCCGGGCTGGTGGGTTCCCTCCTTGTTGGTCTTTCCGCCGCTAAGGCAATGGCATTGGCCGCTGACATACCTTTTGCGGGAGTGAACCACATAGAGGGGCATATTGCCGCCATATTTCTCGCGGACAGGAGGCCCGACTTTCCCTTCACCGCCCTGGTGGTTTCGGGGGGACACACGCATATATATCTCGTCAGGGGATTTGGTGATTTTCAGATACTCGGACAGACAAGGGATGACGCGGCCGGAGAGGCGTTTGACAAGGCCGCCAGGATGCTGGGTCTTGGATATCCCGGGGGAGTGGTCATAGACAGGCTGGCGAAAGAGGGAAACCCCGCTGCCGTCGCTTTTCCACGCGCGATGAAGGGAAGCGTCGATTTCAGTTTCAGCGGCCTGAAGACGGCGCTTCTGAACCACATAAAGGGCAGAAAAGAGCCCATATCCGCGGACGAAGTGCCGGATATCGCCGCAAGTTATCAGGAAGCCATCGTGGATGTCCTCGTCGGGAAGACGATTAAAGCCGCTGAAGACGCATCAGTGTCGAGAGTGGTCGTGTGCGGCGGTGTGGCCTCAAACAGCCGGCTGCGAGGGAGGTTTTTCGAGAAGGGCGAAAGGATGGGGATTGAGATATTTTTTCCTCCACCCATCCTCTGTACCGACAATGCGGCAATGATAGCGGTTGTTGGCGATAATCTCCTCCGCGGCGGCAAGAGAGACAGCTTCGATCTCAACGCTGTCTCCAGATGGCCACTTGACTGACCGGAACAGGTTTTTGACGAGAGTAAAAACGTTTATCCTGTCTAATCAATCTTTCCCGGAGCCGGATGAAAAAATGGAATCCCCCCTGAAAATCCTCAAAATACACCGCATACGCCCTGTAAAGCGCCTAGGGCAATCGTTCCTTGTGGATAACAATATAACTTCCCGGATAGTGGATGCCTCAGAAATCTGCGGGGATGATATCGTGGTCGAGATCGGGGCGGGACTGGGCACCATGACCTCGATGATCGCAGAGAGAGCAAAAAAAGTCGTTGCCCTTGAGATAGACCCGAAGCTTGTGAATGTTCTGAACGAAGAGCTGAAAGATCTATCCAACATCGAAATAATTCACACTGATGTTCTCCGTTACGATTTTTCCTCACCACTGGGCGGCAATGGAAGGATAAAGGTTGTAGGCAACATCCCATACAACATATCGTCACAGATACTCTTCCGCCTGATCGAATTCAGAGATCATATATCCTCGGCAACGCTGATGTTTCAGAAAGAGGTCGCAGACAGGATAACAGCAGCGCCGGGAACGAAGGAATATGGAATACTTTCAATAATCATTTCCATGTACGCAGCACCCTCAACAATTATGACGGTTCCCTCATCATGCTTTCACCCTAAACCGAAGGTAGATTCCGCCGTCCTGAAGATGGATATGCGCGAAGAGCCCCTGTATCCGCTTGAGGATCATGATATATTCCTCAAGACAGTGAAGGCGGCCTTCTCAAAGAGAAGAAAGACACTTGCCAACAACCTGAAGGGCATGGATGCCGTGTGTTCAGGGGGCATGGACGTTTCCACCCTGCTCGTCGAGGCTGGGATAGATGGCAGGAGGAGGGGAGAAACGCTGACTGTGGAGGAATTCGGCAGGTTAGCAGGGGCAGTTTTTCGAGCGACCTGAACTCAATAATCAGTATTCACCCAGAAACAGGCGGGCGAATACCTTCGCGTTTCCCATCATGTTCGATATAGCGCAACTTTCGTTCGGCTGATGAGCCATTCTGTCCAGTCTGCTCCATACCGCGACTGGGTATCCTTCTTCCCTCAGGTGGGCCGCCACTGTACCTCCCCCGATTCCTGCAGGAGATGCATCCACGCCATATACCTCTTTTATCGCTTTTTTGAGGGCACTTACAACCGGCGCGTCACTGCCCGTGGGCGGAGGGGCCTGTACTCTCTGGACGGTTACAATCTCTATGGAAACATCGAATGTCTTCTCTACTTCGTCAGCCATGACACGTACTTTTGACATAACTTCATCAAGATCGTACTGAGGCAGGATGCGACAATCCATATGGAAGACATCTTCTCCAGGTATGGTGTTTATGTTGGGAACATTGGCAGCCTTGCTTGTCGGTTCGAAGGTGCTTGTCGGGGGATAGTAGAGCGGGTCAATAGCGTCAAATATGTGGTACAGATCCCCAAGTTTCGCGACAAGGTGTGACGCGGCAACAAAGGCGTTTCTCCCCAGTGAGGGTTCGCTCGCGTGGCACTGCCTGCCGATTGTCCGGAAGTTCAGCCATAGCAGGCTCTTCTCCGCTATCTCTATCATGGTTCCATTTTCATTCCCAAAATCGGGGACAACGATGATATCGTCCTTTCTGAAGATTTTCTCCTCTATGCCGAGGATATACCCAAGCCCTTTCATGCTCGATGTCTCTTCATCGGCAACGAATGCGAGCCCTATGGAAACCCCGGGTTTTATGCCTTCATCACTAAAAGCCTTCGCCGCAAAAATGGATGCAACAAGATCCTGCTGGTTGTCCTCCATCCCCCTGCCATATATCCTGCCATCCTTTACATGTCCCTTGTAAGGGTCACTGTTCCACAGTTTCAATTCTCCCGGCGGAACTACGTCCATATGAGTGAGAATCCAGACTGTTCTTTCAGGATTCTTTCCGGGGATGTTCACAATGATATTGGGACGGAAGTTGGAACAGACCCTCTTATCCGGCGCGTCAAACCTGCTGATGCTGTCAAATTTCATATCGCTGAGATATTCCTCAAGATAGCCGGCTTTTTCGTATTCGCCATCTCCGCCATTTTCCGGCGCCAGCGCCGGTATGGCTGTAAGGGCAATCTGCAGGGCTACCATGTCATTTTCGTATGAATCTATTCTTTCTTCGATCTTTTTGATAATATCCCCATTCGTCATAACTTAATTCTCCTGGTTTTCCGTCCCGCTTATCTCCCTGTGAAAATCTCCGAACGAGGAGAGCGGCTTGCTAAATTTTTCTTTATTGCCGAGGACAAGTACGATTCTGCTTTCCCCGGAGAGATAATGCGCTGCAACATATCTCAAATCACTCGATTTTACCATTTCAATATTATCCTTGTAGTTTGTCAGGAAATTATCCGGGAGTCCGTTGAACTCCAGCATCATCTGACCCATAACTATCTGGCTTGGTTCGGAAAAAGAAAAGATGAAATTATTTATAATGGATTCCTTTGCCCAGGCAAGCTCTTCGCCGGACTCCACACCTCTATCTCTCATGTTGTCCAGGATTTTTGTCATTGCGGACAGAGCGTCAACAGTGGAAGAGCCCTTTGCCATGGCGTAGGCGCCGAAAACGCCATATTCTGTACGGGGAGAATAGAAGCTTCCGGCACTGTAAGCGAGCCCCAGCCTGTTTCTCACTTCGGCAAATATGCGTGAACGAAACCCGCCGCTCCCTGTGATAAAATCAAGAACTTCAAAGGCGTAATAGTCGGAACTTTCTTTACCGGGCGCCGATTGTCCTATAATAATAACAGACTGCGGAGTGTCTTTATGAATGTAATTCAAAGAGGCTCCCACACGAACCGGAGGGGGAGGGGGCTTTTCCGGATCTCCGGGGATATTCCATGCTCCCAGACTGTTTTTTATCTTTTTTACCGCATCGGCTGTTTCTATGTCGCCCGACAGGGCTATCATCACGTTGCCTGGTCGAAAGAAACGTTTGTAAAAGTTCAGAAGATCGTCCCTCTCTATTTTTCCTATAGATTCGACGGAGGAGAGCCTTCCTCTCAGGTCACCATGGTACATCAATCGGCGAAATTCCCTGAACGCAATCTTCTGCGGATTGTCGGATATTCTTTCGATTGCCTCTGTCTCAAGGATTTTTGCAGTCTCCAGCTTTCCCTCAGAGAAAACAGGGTTTATGAGGATATCGGAAAATATTTGCAGCCCCTTGTCCATATCTTTTTCAAGGACGGACATGGACAGGGTGCAGGAATCCGTTCCCACCGATACAGTGATCTTCCCGGCGATGAAATCCAGCTCCTCATCTATCCGGTTGCCCGTCATGGATTTTGTTCCTCCCGTGCGCATCACGGTACCAGTGATATCAGCCAATCCCTCTTTCCTCGGTGGATCGTAGAAGGAGCCCATTCTTATAACGGCGGATATGTTCACAAGGGGGATCTCGTGATCCTCCAGCATATAGAGTATGATGCCATTTTCAAGTTTTACCCTCTGTGCTTTCGGGGGTTCGAAACGAAGCGGAGCATACACAATATCATCCGGATTGGTTACCGGTGTGCTGTGCCACGCGCATGAGGACAGAAGCACAATAAAGACTGCCGCGTAGAGAATTAAGGGGACACAATACTTAATTATTTTCTGCCTTTGTGTCTCCATGGTTTTTTGTATAGCCTCCTGAAAATTTTGTTAGTAATTATCAACAATTAATTAAGTTTATGTCCCCTTAATTTTCCCCTTAATTTTCTTTCGTCACCAGTTCGGCAACAGTTCTGTTCCCGGGCTTAAGGTATTTCTCCGCAACCGCCATGATATCTTCCGGTGTAACCCTTTCCAGAAGATCAGGAAATTTCGTAATATATTGCCAGTCTCCCGCCACGGCTTCATAATAGGAAAGCATGCCGGCGAGGCCGGAATTCGTAGAAATATTCCTCAAAATGTCCGCCTTTAACTGATTCTTGGCTTTTTCAAGTTCTTCAGGTTTGACCGGCTCTTTTTTCAGTATATCCAGTTCCGCATAAATTATCTCTTCCAGTTCTCCACAGGTGTGCGGCGAGACGGGCTGGGCAAATATAACAAAGAGATTGGGGTATCTGGCGCCCGGAAATCCGTTTGTTGTATTTACGTCCACAGCGATACCCTTTTCAACAAGTGCATTGTAGAGTCTGGACGTCCTTCCTCCTGAGAGGATTGTGTCGATAATGTCAAAGACGCAGTCGTCAAAAGAGGGAAGGGTAGGCTTGTGATATCCGGTGATGAGCCTGGGAGAGGCATCGGATACCAGTTTCACCCGTCTCTCACCATTCTGTACTGGTTCCTCTGTGACGCGTTTTATGGGGATTTTCTGGGAGGGTATCCTTCCGAAATAGTGTTTTACGATTTTCATTACCCCCTCCGGTGATACATCTCCCACGATGGTTATAATTGTATTATTGGGGGCATAATAAGTTCTAAAAAAATCTTTTGTATAATCGATGTTCAAGAAACGCATATCGGGCGTCCACCCGAGCACCGGTCTTCTGTATGGGTGAACCATGAAGGCCGCGGCTAAAAACTGTTCTATAAGCTTTCTCTCCGGATTCGACTCCACCGTCTGTTTGCGTTCCTGCATAACTACGTCGCGTTCCGAATAAAACTCGCGAAAAACAGGGTTAGCCATTCTGTCTGATTCTATCCTTGCCCACAGTTCTATTCTGTTAGAGGGAAGACTTACGTGATAGCTGGTCAGGTCCTGTCCTGTAAAGGCATTAAGGTCCCCGCCTCCTTTCTCCGTGTAGAGGCGGTCTATCTCACTCGGGATGCTCCATTTTCCAGCCTCTTTCTGAAGGGTATCAAGTTGCCTGCGCAGATTTTCTGTTTTCTGCACATCAGCGCTTTCTCCTTTCATCAGTTCAGTATCAAGGGTGTTGCCCACGTCATGAATTTTCCGGAGGATACACTTTTCCTCTTCAAAATTCTTTGTTCCGATAGTCTCGGTACCCTTGAACATCATATGTTCCAGGATGTGCGCGGTACCCGTGTGGCAATCCCCTTCGTCTACCGCGCCTGTCTCGTGGCTTATATAGAGAGAGGCTGTCGGACTCGCATGTCTCTCGACTATCAGCACCTTGAGTCCATTCTTGAGTGTGAATTCCTTCACCTTATCCTTCAGATCATACGCGGAACATGGCCCTAAAGTAATACATAAGAAAAAAGATGCAAGGCAGGTGATGACAAAGCATTCAAGGAGGGTATGACGAAGGCTCTTTCCGAAAATCATTAGAGTTCCCCCTTTACTTTTTTGAATATTTTGACGGCACTGTAGATGACGCCGACCGCGCTCAAAAGGATGAGCATGCTCGATGAAAAGAAATACATGAGAAACTCGACAGGGTTGTTCAGGCTGTATGAGCCGATCAGGACCTCAATACCCCTGATGAAAAGAACCAGGGAGGCAATTCCTATAAAGAGTCTGGAAATCCACCAGAAAAATACGTTCATATTAAACAGACTCACGCTCTCCACCACTACGGCTTAATCGTTGACACTGTGACCTGTCTACTGCATAATGCCGCCAATATCAAGTTAGTTCCCACATGAGCACGAAATTATTTCAATGAGGATATCTGCCTGTGAATTACACTAATGATACGCACCTTAAATCGATAGGTTACGTTTTATGGCTCTTTGGATTTACAGGTTCCCACCGCTTCTACTTTGGCAAACCGATTTCGGGAACCATCTATTTCTTAACCTTCGGGCTTCTCGGTATCGGGTGGCTGGTGGATCTGTTTCTGATTCCTTCACTGGATCGGCAGGCGGACCTCCGGTTTCGTGCGGGTTGGATCGATTACTCCGTTGCATGGATTCTCCTGACGTTTCTGGGTCTTTTAGGCGCGCACCGAATGTATATGGGCAAATGGTTCACAGGGGCTATCTATCTGCTGACAGGCGGGATTTTTGGCCTGGGGTATCTGTATGACTTCTGGACGCTGAACGATCAGATTACTGAAATTAACAACTCGGAGAAATGGCAATAGCCTGTGAGCAGCCTTTTTAATGATCCACACCTTATATTCCTATGCCAATCTCATAAGTTGCCTGCATAGTTTTTTTATCCTCTATTCGTTGGCATATTTTCACCCTTACTCTTCTGAGAACCTTGACAGCGCAATAGATTGTCAGCATTGCTTGATGTAAACCGTGCACCGGATAACTTGATGGTAAAGTGAGAAAATTTCCTTTTTTCAATGAGCTATATTTTATAAGAATCGATTTTATCGTTCTTTGCCTTGCCTCCATGAATGGCTTTCGTGTAGAGGACATACCCTAGGACAAATGGAATGTTGTTATCTTCACAGAAATCTGCTACCCAGTACCATGTGAACATGCGTTCGCCGGTAACAACCAGATCATCACAAAATGGCTTTATTGCCTTGGCAAGGTCTTTGGGGGTAGCATTCGTGTTCTTATGTAATACTACCTGTCCTTCGGAATCAAGGATACAGAGATACATGATCCTGGCATACAGGTCGGCTCAATGAGTATCAAGATATAGGGTAACCCTGCCATCTCAAATCCACTTGGGTGCACCCCAAGTCAAGGAGCTGACCCCGGGAAACGACTCAAGGAGTATAAGAATGCAAAAGATTAAAATTGCGTGTATCGGGAATTACCCCCCACGGGAATGCGGGATTGCAACCTTTACGAGGGATTTGGTCGAATCGATGGAAAAAACCGATCGGGTCGAGTGTACCGTTGTCGCTATGAATGATCAGGACCAGGGCTATCCGTATCCCGAGAAGGTGCGATATGTCATCCGGCAGAACCATCAGCGGGATTATCTCAAGGCGGTCAAATTTATCAATTACAGTGACGCCGATGCCTGTGTGCTGGAACATGAATTCGGGATCTTCGGCGGTGACAGCGGCATTTACATCCTTCCGTTAATCCATAGGCTGAGGATTCCCCTTGTTGCGACTCTGCATACGATCCTCGAGAAGCCTTCCTATAACGAAAGAGCCATCATCCATGAGATTGGTGATAAGGCCGAGAAAGTGGTGGTGATGAGCCATCGTGCGGTCAAGTTCCTGACCGAAATCTATGATGTCCGGCCAGATAAGATTGAGCTTATTAAACACGGGGTCCCCGATCTCGATCTTGTTCAGAGAGATCAGTATAAAAGAAAATTTAACCTGGAGGACAAGAAGGCCATCTTTACCTTTGGCCTTCTGAGCCGAAGCAAGGGGATCGAAACGGCAATCCAGGCCCTGCCCGCGGTTGTCAAGAAACATCCTGATATCCTGTACATTGTGTTGGGGAAAACACACCCGGCCGTGTTGCGCACCTCGGGCGAGGAGTACCGGAATTATCTGCGACGCCTGGTGGAAAAGAACAATCTGAGAGAACACGTCTATTTCTATAACAGTTTTGTCAGCGCGGCGGAACTGTTTGAGTATCTCTCCGCCACCGATATTTATATCACCCCCTATCTGAATGAGGCCCAGATTACCAGCGGGACCCTGGCATATGCGGTCGGAGCGGGGGCAGCCGTAATCTCTACGCCCTACTGGCACGCGCAGGAGCTCCTGGCGGACGGGAGGGGAAGGCTGTTTGATTTTCACGATTCAAACGCGCTGGCTGGTATCCTCAACGAACTCTTGGATAACCCTTCCACCTTGCTCGAATTGCGACACAAGGCTTACACCTACGGGCGGCAGATGACATGGCCCGTTATCGGGGAGAAATATGCCAGCCTCATGTGCGATGTGGTGCGATCTTATCCGGAGGTGAGCGCCATAGAGGATGCTATCATCGACCCGCTGGTTCTTCCCCCCTTCGATCTGGCCCACGTCAGGCAGTTCACCGACGATACCGGTATTATCCAGCACGCGAAATACAGTGTGCCGAACCGGAAGGAGGGATACTGTCTGGACGATAATGCCCGGGGGCTGTTGATGGCTGCCATGGCCTGTCGCCAGAAGAGAGACCCGGTTGCTCTGCGCCTTATGCCCACGTATCTCAGTTATATCGATTATATGCAGCGCGATGACGGCCTGTTCAGGAATTTTTTAAGCTACAATCGAAACTTTCTGGACGAGGTCGGATCGGAAGATGCTTTGGGACGAACCATATGGGCGCTGGGATACCTTATCCGTTTCTCCCCCCACGACGCCTTCTTTCAACTTGCCAATGACCTGTTCTCCAAGGCGTATCAGCATTTTAAGGACGTGCGTTCCATTAGGGGTATTGCCGCCACGATCATAGGCATCTGTCATTACCTTAATCGTTATTCGAGCGATGAGGGGATGAATGAAACCCTTAAGGAGATGGTACGGCGGATCGTATCACAGTACAAAGACGAGGCCGATGTGGAGTGGCACTGGTTTGAACCGACGGTGACATATGACAACGGCATTGTCCCCCTGGCCCTGTTCCATGCCTATGAAATAACCGGTGATGAAAAGGTCCTGGCTGTCGCCCGTGAGATGGCGGACTTTCTGGAAGGAATCGTTTTTAGAGACGGATATCTCTCACCGGTGGGGTCCGACGGCTGGTACAAGCAGGGCGAAGAATGCGCACAATATGCGCAGCAACCCATTAATGTGATGGCCATCGTGCTGATGTTCTACCAGGCCTCTGTCGTGACCGGGGATAAACACTACCTTGACAGGATGGTTGCGTCCTTTATGTGGTTTCTGGGTGAAAATGATCTGCGGATCCCGCTCTATGATTTTGAGACATGCGGCTGTTGTGACGGCCTTGAAAGCCACGGTGTAAATCGGAATCAGGGTGCGGAGAGTATCCTTGCGTATCTCATCTCCCACCTGACAGTCCTTCTGGCCCATGAGCAGGAGACCCACTGGCGGGAGGTAATGCCCTGAATTAAAAACTCGATCATGTCCTGCTCTCACAAGAACTATGCCGGAGAAAACCCCACCGTATACAATAATGTAAGGAGCTTGGAAATGCCGATTATTAAAAGATATGCAAAAAATCCAATTTTAACCAGAGACGATGTGCCCTATCCGGTGGCGACAGTCCATAATGCTGGAGTAACCAGGTATAAAGACAGATACATAATGATCTTTCGGTCCCATTTAACCAGCGGTCGCAGTGTTTTAGGTCTGGCTGAAAGTGATGACGGGTTCAGGTTTAAGGTTGCCGAAAAGCCATTTATGACCCCGGCGACAGAAGGGATATTTCAAGCATATGAAGAATATGGTGTCGAAGATCCTCGTATCACCTGTATCAATGATGAATATCTAATCACCTACAGCGCATATTCCAAGTATGGAGCGCGCATCGCGCTGGCTAGGACAAGAGACTTTAAAAAAATAGAAAGGATTTCTTTAATTACGGAAGCAGATTCGCGCAATCTGGTTATTTTCCCCGAAAAAATAGATAACCTGTATGTCCGTCTGGACAGGCCTCATTCAGGGATAGTTCCTTGGTCCATCTGGATATCCTATTCTCCTGATCTGAAATACTGGGGGGGCGCCCGGTTGATTATAAAACCGGTTCAATATCACTGGGATGAGATGAAAATAGGACCTGGAGCGCCTCCCATCAAGACCGATGAAGGCTGGCTTAATATCTACCACGGTGTCTTTCAGACTATGGCAGGTTGTGTCTACCGCCTGGGAGTTGCCCTGCATGATTTAACCGATCCTTCTGTAATCAGGGGGGTCAGTGACGGCTGGATACTGCAGCCGGAAGAAGAATATGAGATTACCGGTTATGTACCCAATGTCGTTTTTACATGCGGGGCGGTACCGGAACCGGACGGCACGCTTAAAGTCTACTGGGGCGGCGCTGATACAGTGATGTGTGTCGGTACGGCCAATATAACGGACCTGATTGACCTTTGTCTGAAAAATCCCAGAGAGGCGGTGTGAGGTGAAGATTGCGGTTTTAGCCCCTGTTTGCTGGAGAACTCCTCCACGGCATTATGGTCCATGGGAACAGGTGGCGTCGAATATTGCTGAGGGACTCGTCAGGCGCGGATTTGACGTAACGCTTTTTGCAACGGGCGATTCCCTGACCAGGGCAAAACTGGAATACATATGCGAGCGGTCCTATGAAGAAGACAAAACGCTTGACCCCAAGGTATGGGAGTGTCTGCATATTGCGCACATGATGGAATGTGCCGATCAATTTGACATCATACACAACAACTATGATTTTTTACCGCTGACCTATTCGCGTCTTATCAGCACGCCAATGGTGACCACCATCCACGGGTTTTCCTCACCACAAATTATCCCGGTCTTCAAAGAGTACAATGATCACAATCATTTTGTATCAATAAGCAATTCGGACCGCTGCCCTGAACTGGAGTATGTCGCCACTGTTTACAATGGTATTAATGTGGCTGACTTTACGCTGAGGGAGGCCGTGGGCGGGTATCTATTATATTTCGGAAGGATACATCACGATAAAGGAACCCATGAAGCCATTCAGATTGCAAAAAAATTCAATATGAGGCTTATTATTTCCGGACTTATCCAGGATCAGAGATATTATGAAGAAAAGGTAGCACCGTTTTTAAATGATGAGATTGTTTATGTCGGTAACTCCGGCCCGAAAAAAAGAGATACCCTGCTCGGGAATGCATACGCTCTGCTCCATCCCATCAACTTCGCTGAGCCCTTTGGACTAAGCGTGGCCGAATCGATGCTTTGCGGAACGCCGGTGGTTGCCTTCAATAAGGGCTCCATGCCGGAGCTGATTGTCCAGGAGAAGACCGGATTTCTGGTTGACACAGTGGGTGAAGCCGTATCCGTTTTGAAAGACGTAAGGCATATTGACCGCACATACTGCCGGAGGTGGGCCGAAAAGAATTTCAGTCAGGAAAAAATGGTTGATGATTATATTAAAATTTACCGTAAAATGGTGGGTAAAGCCTGCTGATGGTGCCTGCAACCCATTAAAGCCTCTAATTTTTAGAGACAGACACCGACAGCCTCAATCATTCAACAACTTGTTCAGAAGCTCATCCACCTTTACCGTGGCGAAGCCCGAGGCGGAATCGGACATCCCGTACGGTATGATCAGATCACCGTTACGAAGGAGGGAACCGCAGGAATAGACGACGTTCGGTACGTAGCCCTCCCTCTCTTCCTCATTGGCCACCAGCAGAGGTTCCTTCAACTGGCCGATGATACGAGAAGGATCCTCAAGGTCGAGCAGGACGGCACCCAGGCTGTACCTCCTCATCGGGCCCACCCCATGCGTGATCAACAGCCACCCTTCCTTCGTTTCAAGGGGCGAACCGCAATTGCCCAGCTGAATGAATTCCCAGGGATACTGGGGTTCCTGTATTTTCTGGGCATCGTGCCAGACATGGATATCATCCGAGAACATCAGGTAATTATTGAACCCGTCGTAGCGGGAGATCATGGCGTACCGCCCACTGATCCTTCTCGGGAAAAGGGCCAGATTCTTGTTCTGGACATGTTCGCCATGGATCGGTCTTATCTTGAAATGATAGAAGTCTTTCGTCTCTATCGATTTAGGCAGGATGGCATGTCCGTCGTACGCCGTATATGTCGCGAAGTAGGTGACGTTACCGTCATCGTCTATAAATTTTACGAACCGCGCGTCTTCGATGCCGTTGCTTTCATGGGCGGAGACTGGGAAGATGACGCGTTCCGATATGTCGGTATCCAGAGAGAAGGTGATTTCATAATGCGAACTGGCCAGCCAGTTCATGGAATCTATCACCATCTTTTTAGCGTAACTCATCTTTATAGATTGGGTGCTCTCTGCTATACTGTTCTGCAATTCATGGTAGGTGAAGGTGTCTCCAATCCTGTCCATAACGGCATTGATGAGGGTACCCTTCTCGACATGCATCTCGTGCAGTTTTTTCAGAAACTGCTCTTTGTCATACATGTGGCGCTTCAGGGCCTCGGGCAGATCAACGAACTTTCCGGCCGGTTTGAAGATCAGTTCATTGTTCCGTGTAAGGATACCACTCCTGAAAACTATAGATGAGATATGCCCCTCCCCGACCGCGCGAAAACTGACGATAACGCGTTTTTCCCCCTCTTTGCGGTTCCCCTGGTTTGGGTCTTCTATCATTGAGGGATTAAAAAAAGCGGCAGACTCAATGGCGTATTCCAGGGTAAAGTAGGATCCGATCAGCAGTTTCCTTTTGAGAGACATGGATTTCGGAAATGTGCCGGGATCTGATGCCAGAATGTCTTTTACAGTATCAAAATTTTTCTCAAATATTTTTGTGATGTTACGGTGCCGACTTGAAAAATCCGCCAAGACTTCGCTGAGCGCTATATTAACCTCCTGGTCGGAGAAGGCCAATATCCGTTTGGTGATAATTTTTGCCCTCTCCCCATCGCTGGAACCGGGCAGATAGAACTTTGCAATAACTCGTGTGGGATCAGGATAAAACTTATTTGGCAATCTTTTTACAGTTAAGACCATTGCAATTTCCCTCTAAAAACAGACACGCAGCTAATCTGCCATAGACAACCTTCTAAAGTCAAAAGAAAAATAGTAATTTAATAAGGAAACGTGAAGAAATGGGTTCAGCTCTTGACATGGGCAAAATATGTAACTTGGTTCAACGCTACGCCCTATATTATGGCTTTGATGAGATTGTAACGCTTCATATATCCGACAAATTTTCTTGACATCATCACAAGCAATTATATAATGCGACCTCGTGTTCGTAATATGATTTACCGCACCTTACGGCAAATAAAATATAGCTTATTCAGATGATATCAATATCTGGCACAAGGCCAAACTCATTATAACAGCAGCAGTGGTAGTCACTGCATCTTTTACTGCAACTACAACATCCATTTCTTTACCGATATGCATTTAAAGTCAGAGGACAGGAAATTGAATAAAATTTTTTTAAAGACAGTTGCCGTTATAGTGGCTCACCCCGATGATGAAACATTATGGGCCGGAGGAACCATACTGAGCCATCCGTCATGGAAATGGTTTATCGTTTGTCTTTGCAGGGGAAGCGATAATGATCGTGCTCCTAAGTTCCTAAGAACATTACAAATTTTAGGAGCTGAAGGAATAATGGGCGATTTGGACGATGGCCCGGAACAAAAGCCTCTGGATGAAAATGAGCTGGAGCATACAATACTGAAGCTATTGCCTTCTATGCATTTCGACCTGATTATTTCACATAATCCTAACGGTGAATATACAAGACATGTCAGGCATGAGGAAACAGCTAAAACAGTTATTAAACTTTGGCATGAAGGTAAGATATCTGCGGATAAACTCTGGGCTTTTGCTTATGAAGATGGTGATAAGAAATACTATCCAAGACCTATAGAAACTGCTACTGTTTGCCGTGTACTTACTGAGCAGATATGGCTGAGAAAATACAGGATAATTACAGAAACATATGGATTTGGCAAAACCAGTTTTGAAGCAGAAACAACACCACGGTCAGAATCATTCTGGCAATTTACTGATCCGGCCGATGCTGAAAAATGGCTTAACGATGGAGGGGTTTCAGCATAACACGGGTCCCGACACGTCGGAGAGAGGTTATCGCTCATGAAAGTATTGGTGCTGTATGATTACCCGCCTTCACCCGGAGGGCTGGCAACACAGGGGGATCTCCTGTACAGGGGACTTCTTGAAATAGGTGTCGATGCCCATGCTGTTAATTTCGAATCAGCGCAGGAGAAGGAATGGTACTATCGCTGGTTTGAGCCGGACGTTGTTGTTGGCATAGGTTATTGGGGGCACACGCCACAATTAGTGCTTCACCCGCAACGGTATGGTGTACAGCCGGTGCCATGGCTGGTTGCCGACGGTTATATTGCAAACTACCAAGAAGTTTTGGATGCTCTCCCACTTATACTGGTGACATCGAATTGGGTAAAGGAGATGTATGTCCGCGATGGGATCAGTGGCGATAAAATTGAAGTATTGCCTGTAGGCTGCGATACGGACTGTTTTGCCCCTTTCAGTAAGGATGACCCGAAAGTTTTGTCTGTGCGCGAATCGCTGGGGGTCTCACCCGATCAGTTAATGGTTCTCACTGTTGGCGGAGACGCCGCATCAAAAGGCGCACAGGAGGTAATGCAGGCGCTTGCTATTATTGATACTAAAGCGCCCGACTGGAAATATGTCTGCAAAGTATGGCCCCAGCCGAGAACCAAACTTCAGAATCTGGCCGATCTGGAATTAGCGACAACTTTGGGCATTGAAAAAAATGTTATCTATACGACAAATATCATTTCACGTAATTTCATGCCCTACCTGATAGATGCATGCGATATATATGCAGCCCCTTCGCGGCTCGAGGGATTTGGAATGCCGCAAGTAGAAGCCGGTGCTTGTGGAAAACCGGTAATAGGTATTAATGCCATGGGAATGCTCGATACACTTGTTCATGGCGAAACCGCATTCCTGGCGAATGTGGCACAACAAGTAGTTGTGAACGAAGTGACCGTTGGTGATGAATCTGGTTTTGAAGACAAACACAGGATTGTATTTAAAAACCCACGGACAGTGGATTATCGTGCCAGTGTTCATGATATTGCCAACTACTTAATGGACCTTATGACTGATGCGACATTGCGGGAAAAAATGGGCAAAGCAGCCAGAGAACGTGTAGTTAAACATTTTGACTACCGCGTTGTTGCAAAAAGGTTTGTGCAGCTAATGAACGATAAACTGGGAATAAAGTGACTTAACCATGCAAACCTCAGCCTGGCAAGAGATAGAAGGTGCAAGGACGGCCGCCCTTGAAGTGCTGCTTCATAATTCCCATGGACCATACCACGGACTTCCACGAACTGCCGGCTGGGGATATCCGGAGCCATATACAAGAGATCTGATGATTTCGATTCTGGGGGTTGCAGTTTCCGGGAATCAGAAACTTCTGGAGAGTATTCGGAGAGTATTGGAGACACTGGCAAAAAATCAGACAGGGCATGGACATATCCCTTCGTTGGTGCACGACAAAGAGGACCGTGGAGCAAGTGATACAACTCCTCTGTTTTTATTGGGGGTTGGCATTTTCAGAAAGGTATCAGGCGAATCGGACTTTCTTAAGGAAGCAGTTGAAAAATCCCTGAAATGGATGGAGTACCAAAGCCCTTCGGACCGGTACCTGGTTGCGCAGCAGCCGACAAGCGATTGGCGCGACGAACAATGGGTGACCGGATATGGTCTGTTTGTGAACACATTGGTGTATAGCTATCTGCGTCTCCTGGGCCGGCACGAAAGAGCAGATGGGGTGCACCGTGAGATGCGCAGGTTTACGATTACCAGCGGAACAATGCACCACCATGTCCATGAAGGTCTTGTGGTAAAACATAAGCCCTACTATGCTTTCTGGTCATATAAAATCCATAGCAGCGAACGGTTCGACCTGCTCGGTAACAGCCTTGCCATTCTCTCCGGAATAGCGTCACCCTCGCGGGCTGAAAGAATAGTTTCCTGGATAGAAGAGGAGTGTGCTGGAATGAGAGAAAGCGGCGAATTGGCGGTTGATCTTCCGCCCAATTTTTTCCCCTTTATTAAACCTGAAGATACTGACTGGCGTGTGCGGTATTCAGAATATAACAAACCAGGAGAGTACCATAATGGAGGCATATGGCCATTTGTATGCGGGTTTTATGTGGCAGCCCTGGTTGCCGCCAAAAGATACACGCTCGCCAGGGAAAAGCTTGTGGCACTTACTCATAATATAAAAATTTCCAATACCGGGGACCTCGATTTTGGATTTAACGAATGGCTGAAAGCCCAGGACGGCAAACCCATGGGTCAGGACTGGCAAACATGGAGCGCCGCGCTTTACCTGTATGCCGTAAAATGCGTCGAGGAAAAAAGGACTCCCTTCTTTGATGAGATAAGAATTTAATTGGTAACGACAAGATTTCTTCAATCTGACACTTTTCTAGCGGTGAATACGGCCACCGCCAAAGGTATTGGAGTGGACAGTGCACTTTTGAGATTTAGCTAATATGTCAAGTTGGTTTCCTTGCCAAATTTATTAACCCTCTGTACGTCTCATAGGTAAAATCCTTCCCACGGCAGGGCAGGAGGGTGTTGTTGTGGTAGAGCGGCTCTTTTTCTATGTCATAAGGGGACGCCTGCACTGCCTCTTTCCATATCGGTGTGCCCGGTATGGGTGAGAACTCGGCAATGACGGGTTTTGCCCCGCACGATCTGACAAAATTTATACTGTCTCGCACCTCGGAGGCGCTCTGGTCCGGGAGTCCGCACAGGATGTACATCCCTATATCTTTTCCATTGTAGCCGGCCTCCAGCAGATAAGCGACCGCAGCCTTTGTTTCCTCATTGGTTATTTTTCCTCCGGTGTCGGTCTGCCTGCGTTTGCTTGCGGTCTCAAAACCGAAACGTATTGTTCTGAAACCCGCTCGGAACATCAATCTGCTCAGAGGTGCGTCTATCTCTCTCAGATGAAGACCGTTGGGACAATGAAAGGTGCAGCCCAGCCCTCTCCTCAATACTTCCTCCAGCATTGGTGTCACGCGTCTTTCCCGGTCAACGAGGAGGGCGTCGTCATAAAAAGGGAAGTTTCTGACGCCGAACGTCCTGTTCCAGAACTCTATTTCGTCAACAACCCTTATGGGGTCTCTGGTTCTAAAGCCATCGTTCAGGAGGTGTGAGGCGCAGTAGGAACAGTTGAAAGGACACCCCCTTGACGTCATGACGGGAACGTGGTCTGTGTACGAGAGAAGGTCAAAAGCGGGATAGGGATATGAATCTAGATCGTCCTTATCCGGAAGGAACTGCAGATCATCATTAAGGAGATCTTTTAAGATTTTTGCAAGGGCCTTTTCCCCTTCTCCTTTCACCACAATATCGGCGCCGGAGTGTCTTGCCGCGTGTTCTCCGCAAAGGGTGGCATAGTTTCCTCCCAGAACAACCGGTACTTGGGGAATCACGCGCCGGAGAATATCTATGGCCTCAAAGACACCCGGGTACCAGTAGGTCATCATGGATGTTACAAATACCGCGTCCGGTTTCTTCACACTCAGTAGATTATTTTCGAACATGTGGGGGGTTATGCCATACCGGCCGTATCTTCTCGGGAAATCCTTCAATGCCTTCGGTTTCGGGATGGCTTCTTTGAAGAAACTGCCCCGTCCTGACGAAAGTCTCTTTGGAGCCTTTGTCCCATTCTCCCGTCCCAGACCGGGGTGAAAAGGATCCAGACAGTCGATCAGGTCCACATCATATCCATTCTTTTTCAGGGTGGATGAGAGATACAGAAGACCAGCCGGCTTGGCCCAGAGGTCATAAGCCGCAAAATCATGTATCCATGGATTTATCAGGAGAATCCTTCTTCGCATGATGCTTTGAGTATATGAAGCCCTTTCCAAAATCAAGAGGATCTTAAAATACGTTGATGTTTTTCCTCTCATCTGATACATCAGTGAAAAATTCAGGGGAAACTATTTTACTGTTTAAAGGAGGTAGAAAACCATGAAAATCGGTTGGATAGGCACGGGTGTCATGGGCTTCTCAATGGCGGGACACGTCCAGGACGGGGGACACGATCTCTACCTGTATAACAGGACACAAAAGAAGACGGAAGGGCTTGTAAAGAGAGGCGGGTATTGGTGCGCTTCCCCGGCTGAAGTTGCCCGCAACGCCGAGATTGTCTTCACGATAGTCGGTCATCCGCGGGATGTGGAGGAAGTATATCTTGGCGAAGAGGGAATAATATCTGCCGGGGGTATGTGTCATACGGTTGTGGATATGACAACAAGCAGCCCGCAACTGGCGCTTAGAATAGCCGAAGAAGCTTCAAAACATGGAATTATCAGTCTCGATGCCCCGGTTTCCGGCGGTGACTTGGGTGCAAAAGCGGCCGCTCTCGCCATCATGGTTGGAGGAGACACCAATGCCTTTGAAAGGATATTGCCCCTTCTGCAGTTGATGGGGAAAGTGATATCTCATATGGGCGGACCCGGCGCCGGGCAGCATACAAAAATCTGCAACCAGATCCTTGTTGCGGGCACGATGATCGGGGTCTGCGAATCCCTCCTCTATGCCTCGCGGCTGGGACTCGACGAACAATCGGTAATAGACGTAATAGGGAAGGGGGCTGCCAGTTCCTGGCTCATAAACAATCTGGGACCCAAAATTGTACACAGTGACTACGCCCCCGGTTTTTTTGTGGAGCACTTCATCAAGGATATGGGAATAGCCCTGGATGAAGCCGCGGCATGTGATCTGTCACTGCCGGGACTGTCTCTGGTCAGACAGATGTATATTGCCGTGAAGGGGCAGGGGCATGGCAGGCTTGGAACGCAGGCACTTATGATCGCGCTCAGGAAACTGAACGGAATATGAAATTCATACAATGCGGGAAAATAACGAGGAAACGGCAGTGAACAGAAGGACAAAACTGACTGAGATGATAGAAGACAGGACCGCGAAGGTGGGGATTATAGGGCTTGGATACGTCGGCCTGCCACTTGCGATCCATTTTGGTAAGAGTGGTTTCCCTGTTGTAGGATTTGACTTGGATATCAAGAAGATAGAAAAACTCCTTAAAGGAGAATCTTATATAAGGCATGTCTCCATAGAACCCATAAATGAGATGATCAAAGCGGGACGGTTTGATGTAACCAGTGATTTTAGCCGCCTGAAAGAGGTGGACTGCATACTCATCTGCGTACCGACCCCTCTGACTGACAAGATGGAACCGGATCTGACCTATCTTGTGGAAACCACGGAAACCATAGCCCGGCATTTCCGGGCGGGACAGCTCATTGTACTTGAAAGCACGACGTACCCCGGCACGACCGAGGAGATGATCCTTCCGCGCCTGGAAAAAGAGGGTGTGAAGTGTGGCAGCGATTTCTTTCTCGCCTATTCGCCGGAGAGGGAGGACCCCGGAAACGAAAAGTTCAGCGCCTCAAACACGCCGAAGGTGGTGGGAGGAGTCACCCCATCCTGCCTGGGGGTGGCGCAGGCTCTGTATGGTTCTATTACTCACGTGGTGTCTGTATCATCGACCAGGGCGGCGGAGTTTACCAAGATACTGGAAAATACCTTCCGGTCGGTAAATATAGCGCTGGTAAACGAATTGAAGGTACTTGCCCACAAGATGGGTATAGACATATTTGAGGTTATTAACGCCGCGGCCACCAAACCTTTCGGTTATACCCCATTCTACCCGGGCCCCGGTCTTGGAGGGCACTGCATACCGATAGATCCATTCTATCTTTCATGGAAGGCCCGTGAATATGACTTCTCCACACGTTTCATTCATCTTGCCGGAGAAATCAACGTTTCCATGCCCTATTACGTGATAGAAAAAACGGTGGAGGCACTGAACAGGAATAAAAAAAGTATGAACGGGAGCCGCATACTTGTGCTGGGTGTGGCATACAAGAGGAATGTTGATGATGACAGGGAGTCGCCCGGTTATGCCATAATGAAATTGCTTCTGGAAAAGGGTGCTGATGTAATCTATAACGACCCCTGGATACCGCGCCTCAGACCAACGAGAAAGTATGACTTTAAAATGGAGTCAACCCCGCTCACGCCGGAAACGCTTGCGGGGGCGGATGCCGTTATCATAATTACGGATCATTCAAATTACGATTTCGCCGAAATTGTCAGATATTCCCGCCTTGTAATTGATACGCGAAACGCGACAAAGAGTATTGTAGATGCAGGCGAAAAAATCGTGATGGCGTAAAAGGGCCTTGGAGGATCAACAGAGTAGCTTTTTACAAACTTGTCAACAATTGGGAGCAAGCCAGCCATGATAGCCGTTGTCCAGAGGGTTGATTCTGCTAGAGTTTCTGTTGACGATCATACAGTCGGCGAGATAGAGAAGGGCCTTTTAGTATTTCTCGGTGTCGCGAATGGGGATGGAGAGAAGGACGCCGATTACCTCTCAGACAAGATAGTCAATCTCCGGATATTTGAAGATTCAAATGGAAAAATGAACCTCTCCCTGCTGGATATATCGGGTGAAATACTTGTTGTGTCGCAGTTCACGCTCCTTGCCGATTGCCGGAAGGGGAGACGCCCGTCGTTTGTCGGCGCTGCCGAGCCTGAACAGGCCGACGAACTTTATGAATATTTTGTAAAAAGGGCACGCAGGCATGTCGGGAAGGTGGCAACCGGTCAGTTTCGGGCCATGATGAAAGTCAGTCTCGTGAACGATGGCCCGGTAACAATAATTCTGGATAGTACAAGGGGATAGACCAAGATGGCTATGAACCCGGAGAATGAAATACCCTCCCTGCCCATCAGGATAGACAAGGAGGGTGTCTGGCATTACAGGGAAGCGAGGATGTTCAGAAAAGATATTCTCAAACTCTTTTTCGAAAACCTGAAGAGGGACGAGCTGGGAAGATACCTGGTAGAATTTGAAGGGGACAGGTGTCTGATAGAAGTTGAAGACACCCCTTTTGTTGTAAAGACAGTCGGCATGGATAACGGCGGGGATCGCGAAAACGAATCCATAGAGGTCCTTCTCAGTGACTTCACCTCGGAAAAGCTGGACCCTTCAACCCTTCGCGTGGGTATGGATAATGTACTATACTGCAGCATCAAGAACAGGCAGTTCGAGGCCAGATTTTCACGGTCGGGTTACTATCAGATTGCGGAACTTATAGAATATGACGAAGAGAGAGACGCATATTTTGTGTCCCTTAACAGGCGAAATTATTACATAGAAGCATATAAATCCGGAGGTAAGCAATGTTAGAAAAAGATAAGATAGAGGATGGACTCACATTTGACGATCTTCTCCTTGTGCCGGCAGAGTCGAGTATTCTGCCGAATCAGGTTGATACGTCTGCGATGCTCACCCGCAACATATCACTGAGTATCCCGATTATCAGTGCGGCCATGGATACTGTGACAGAATCGGGAGTGGCCATATCCATGGCTCAGGAAGGGGGCATGGGAATCATCCACAGAAACATGAGCATAGAAAACCAGGTGCTCGAAGTCGACAAGGTAAAGAAGTCCGAGAGCGGTATGGTTGTTGATCCTATAACGATAGGCCCGGAGCAGAAAGTCAGAGAAGCTCTTTCTCTGATGAGTAAGTACAGAATATCGGGTGTTCCGGTGGTAAATGGACCCAAACTTGTTGGAATCCTTACAAATCGCGACCTTCGATTTGAGACCAACCTTGACCAAACTGTCTCTGCCGTGATGACTAAAGAGAATCTGATAACCGTTTCCTCGGATATTACATTGGAAGAATCAAAGAAGATCCTGCATACGCACAGGATAGAAAAACTCCTTGTTGTTGACGATGAATACAACCTGAAAGGGCTCATCACAATAAAGGATATAGAGAAGATAAAAAGATATCCCTATGCCTGTAAAGATTCTCTCGGCAGATTGAGGGTCGGCGCGGCTGTGGGAATTCTTGACAGGGAGGAAAGGGTAGACGCCCTGCTTAAAGCGGGAGTCGATGTCATAGTTATAGACACCTCGCATGGACACTCCGCGGGTGTTATTAACGCGGTCAGAAGCACAAAGTCCAACTTCCCGGATTGCGAACTTATAGCAGGCAATGTGGCAACATACGAAGGGGTGGAAGCGCTTATAGGGGCGGGGGTGGACGGAGTAAAGATAGGAGTGGGTCCCGGCTCCATCTGCACTACAAGGATTGTGGCGGGTGTTGGCGTGCCACAGATAACAGCGATAATGAACTGTTTCAAGGCCTCTGAAAAGTATGGCATACCACTAATAGCCGACGGAGGCGTGAAATTTTCAGGCGATGTGGTCAAGGCCCTTGGCGCCGGAGCGCATACAGTCATGATAGGCGGTCTGTTCGCAGGCACAGAGGAAAGCCCTGGAGAAACCGTTCTCTATCAGGGGAGAAGTTACAAGGCGTACAGGGGGATGGGCTCTCTTGAGGCTATGAAGGCGGGAAGCAAAGATCGTTACTACTTGGAAGACGGTGACATGGAGACTAATACGAAGCTTGTCCCCGAGGGTATAGTGGGACGAGTTCCATTTCGCGGAACCATCTCCGCGAGCGTGCAACAGCTTGTAGGGGGGTTAAAGGCCGGAATGGGTTATGTGGGATGCCGGACAATAGAAGAGCTGAGAAAGAAAGCTAAGTTTATAAGAATAACACCCGCAGGCCTCCGCGAGAGTCACGTTCATGACGTGATCATAACAAAAGAGGCCCCCAACTACTGGCTGGATTAGCCCCTCAGTTGTAAAGTTCTTGCAAAAATGGCAATAGAAATTTGTGCCATGCCTGCAAAACCTTTTGTACAAAGGCTTTGCAACGTTTTTCTGTTTTTTTTTGCTCCTTGCTATGAGCTATGAGCTTCCGGCTTGTCCGGATTAGAAGGTTTGTATAATGAAATACTCCGATTTTGTTCATCTCCATGTGCACACACAGTACAGTCTCCTCGACGGTGCGATACGCCTCGACGACCTCTTCTCAAAGGCGAAGGAGTACAGGATGTCCTCCATTGCCATGACCGATCATGGCAATATGTTCGGGGCCATAGACTTTTACCAGAAAGCCTACAAGGCAGGTATAAAACCCATTATAGGATGCGAACTTTACGTTGCTTCCGGTAGCCGGTTCGACAGGAGCGGGGAAACCCGCCACCTTGTTGTCCTCGCCAAAAATACACGAGGATACAAAAACCTGATGAAGCTTACATCCGCCGGATACCTTGAAGGGTTCTACTACAAGCCGCGCGTGGATAAGGAACTGTTGGCCCTTCACAGCGAGGGCCTTATCTGCATGAGCGCGTGCCTCAACGGTGAGATACCCCACCTCCTGCTTGGTGGAAACAATGATGCCGCAGAAAAAGCGGCCTTAGAATATCGCGAGATGTTCGGAGAAGACAATTTCTACCTTGAGGTCATGGAAAATGGGCTCGACGAGCAGAAACAAGTCAATAAACAGCTCATCGAAATGGGCGCGAAGCTTTCCATTCCAATCGTTGCAACCAATGATTGCCATTACCTCAATCGTGAAGACGCAGAGGCGCACGAGGTTCTTCTGTGCATACAGACCGGAACAACCATGGAAGACGAAAAGAGGATGCGCTTTAAGACGGATGAATTCTACCTGAAATCCCCCGATGAGATGAAGCAGAGTTTTGACTATTGTCCAGAAGCCGTTGCAAACACACTGGGAATCGCCGAGAAGTGCAATTTGACACTGGACCTGGGACACCTGTTTTTCCTTCCCAATTATGAAACTGAGAAGGGACTTTCACAGGAAGAATATCTTGCCCAACTGGCCCGGGAGGGGCTGGAGCGTCTGATGCCCACCCTTGTTGGGGAAGGGGGTGACAGCTCCGATGATACCAGAAAGATATATGAAAAAAGACTGGAGCTGGAGCTTGCGATAATAAACTCAATGGAATTCCCCGGATATTTCCTTATTGTTTCTGATTTTGTCAACTATTCGAAGAAAAAAAATATACCGGTGGGGCCGGGAAGGGGTTCCGCTGCCGGCAGTCTTGTGGCCTATGCGCTGGGTATCACCAATATAGACCCGATTCGCTATGGCCTCTTTTTTGAGAGATTTTTGAACCCCAGCAGAAGAAGCATGCCCGATATAGATACAGACTTCTGCATGGAGGGAAGGGACGAGATTATAAGATATGTAACTGAAAAATATGGAAGCGACCAGGTTTCACAGATCATTACATTCGGTAAAATGCAGGCAAAAGCAGCTATCAGGGATGTCGGCAGAGCACTCGGTATGCCATATGGAGAAGTCGACACAATTGCAAAGATGATTCCTAATACCCTTGGAATCACGCTGAAACAGGCGATAAAGGATGAGCCGCGCCTTGCCGCGGAGCAGAAAAAGAATGAGAAGATCAAAAGGCTCCTCAAACTTTCCCAGTCTCTGGAAGGATTGAACCGCCACGCCTCCACACACGCGGCCGGGGTAGTCATTTCAGACATACCGATTGTGGAGAGAGTCCCTCTGTACAAGAGCCCGAACAATGACGATATTGTGACGCAGTACTCAATGACCGACCTTCAGAGCGTCGGTCTGACAAAATTTGATTTTCTGGGCCTTAGAACGCTCACAGTTATCAGGGATGCCTCGAAATTTATCAGAGAGGGGAGGGGAGAAACTGATTTTTCGATAGAATCCATTCCTCTTGATGACAAAGACACATATAAACTGCTTGCGAAGGGACAGACGGATGGCGTCTTCCAGCTTGAAAGCTCCGGCATGAAAGATCTGCTTGTTAATATAAAACCGGACTGTATTGAGGATATTATTGCACTGATCTCCCTCTATCGCCCGGGTCCAATGACCATGATTCCCGACTATATAGCGAGAAAACAGGGCAAACAAAAGATTGTTTACGAAGATCCGCGCCTCGAAGACGTACTGAAGGAAACCTATGGCACTATAATTTATCAGGAACAGGTAATGCAGATTGCCGGCGTAATCGGCGGTTACAGCATGGCGGATGCGGATAACCTTCGGAGGGCCATGAGTAAAAAGAAAGCCTCCGCTATGGGAAAGGAAACCCCCAAATTTCTCGCCGGTGCGAAGAAAAACAAGATTCCAGAGGCCACGGCAAAAAAAATATGGGATCAGATGGAAACGTTCGCCGGTTATGGGTTCAACAAATCCCACAGCACCGCTTATACGATGATCTCCTTCCAGACCGCGTATCTGAAGACCCACTATCCGGTGGAATTCATGACGGCACTGCTCACCAGCGAGAAAACCAACCGGGACAATATAATAAAGTACATCGGCAGCTGCAGGGATATGGGGATCAACGTGTTGCCCCCGGACATAAATGAATCCTTCACCGATTTCAACGTTGCGGGGGACAATATCAGATTCGGCCTGTCCGCCGTGAAAAACGTCGGCAATGGCGCCGTGGATTCCATAATACTTGCCAGGACATCAGAGGGAAGGTTCACCTCATTCCATAATTTCTGTGACAGGGTGGACATGCACAAGATCAACAAGAAAGTCATCGAGAGCCTGATCAAATGCGGCGCGTTCGATTCCCTGGAGGAAAATAGGTGCCGTCTGATGGAAGGTTATGAAGATATCGCCCTCGTTGCCCAGAAGAGAAACAAGGACCGGATAAGTGGCCAGACCAGTCTCTTTGATCAATCCGGGATTGAGGACACAACACGGCCACACCTTCCCGATGTCCCGGAATGGGACCATGACATTCTGCTGTCTTATGAGAAGGAGATGCTGGGCTTTTACGTAACCGGTCATCCTCTTCTGAAATACGCGGACAGTCTTAACACCATTGTGGACAGTGATTCCCTGACATTATCCGGAAAACAGGATGGGAGCACCGTGGCGGTCGCCGGGGTTGTGAGCAATGTAAAGGAGACTACAACAAAGAAGAAGGATACAATGGCCTATGTAACCATTGAGGATTTAAAGGGTTTTATCACAGTTGTTGTCTTCGCGGATCTGTACAGGGACAGTATTTCCATAATCAGGAGTGAAGAACCACTTTACATAAAAGGGCGGCTTGATATCGGTGACGAGGGGAGCAAAATTGTGGCTTCTGAAATCACCACTGTTGAGGAGGCGATGAAGACACCTTTTTCCTCCGTGCATTTTATGATCGATACCGAGAAATCGAATGGAGAAACAGTAGAATCGCTTAAGGCAATACTTGATAGGCGAAGGGGCAACAATTCAGGATATATACATTTACAGTCACCAAACAGCGCTGAAACTATTATCTCTCTTGGTGAAGACTCAAAGGTTGAAATCTCAGAAGACATCAAAAAAGAAGCTGACGAGCTCCTGGGCCCGGGCGCGACACGGTTCATGTAGGTATATGGACGAAGATGGAATACCGCGAGCGAACCTATAGAAACAGGATTTTCAAAGGGGACCTTGTATCCTTTCAGGTAAAGATAAAGGAAACGGATCTCTATATAGGAGCGGACAGTGATTGCACAGAGGCGGCAATCCGGTCCGTGCACAGACACCGGGAATTCATAGAAGAGTACATCAGACACAATCCCCCATTTATAAATTCGATGACGCCGGTTGAGGCAGATGAATTCGCGCCGGCCATAATAAGAGAAATGACAAAGGCATCGCGCCGCTGTGGCGTCGGTCCCATGGCCTCCGTCGCGGGGGCAATCGCGCGGAATGTCGGCCTGGATCTCATGAAATGCTCGGACAATGTCATAATAGAAAATGGGGGCGATATATTCCTTAAACTCACGAATAAGGATGCCATCGTTGGAATCTTCGCCGGAGACTCTCCTCTCAGTTATAAGGTTTCTATCAGGATAAAGAGTAATGGAGCTCCTGCCGGTGTCTGCACCTCTTCAGGAACGGTCGGACATTCACTGAGTTTCGGCAGGGCGGACGCGGTATGCGTCACGTCAGAATCGGCAACCCTGTCCGATGCCGCGGCAACTGCCGTCTGCAACCGTGTCAGAAGGGCAGGGGACATAAAGGGCGCGCTCGACTTGGGACTGCGTATAGAAGGGGTCATGGGCGTCTTGATCATTATGGGTGATAAACTGGGGATATCGGGAGATATTGAGTTGTCGTAGGAGGAAGGGGTTCTGACATGACAAAAGCAAGAAAGATCGGGCTGGCGCTTGGCAGCGGTTCGGCCCGTGGCTGGTCGCATATAGGCGTGATACAGGGCCTGCGTGAGGAAGGAATACCCATAGATATTGTGTGCGGAACGTCGATAGGATCAATTGTTGGTGGAGCGCTCGCAGCCCGCACGCTGGATCAACTGGATGAATGGGTGCGGGAGCTTTCGTGATCGGATGTTATCGGATTCGTGGATCTGATGTTCCCCCGATCCGGTTTCATTGAGGGAGAAAAAATCATAAGCTTCTTAAGGAAGAGGACTTTGCGGATCCAAATAGAGATATTCGCGCCTTTTAAACAGGGGGGACAGTGGCTTGCGGACGGAGACCCGGTGGATCCAGACTGATTTAAAACAAAGTTTACATAACATATCTTATCAGACGTTTAAGATTCAGGAAAATCCGGAGCTTTCCGATCCCCTGTCAGTACCTCTTTTAGATTTTCAGAGTCCCTCTTCGGAAAGTTGTTTGACAAGATCACTTTGTTTCTTTGTTAGTTTTTTGGGAATATCAACAGCAATTCTGACGTACTGGTCTCCCTTCCCGGTTTTTTTGAAATGTGGGACACCAAATTCCTTCATTCTTATCCTGGTATTATTCTGGGTAAGCGCCGGTATTTTGATCCTTTTTGTTTCTCCTCCGAGCGTTTTGACATCTATGGAGGTCCCCAATACTGCCTGAGAAAAGGTAATTGTTTCCTGGATATATATGTCATCGCCATCCCTTGTGAAAACCGGATGAGGGACAACAGTGATATTTATAAACAGATCCCCCGGCAAACCGCCGTTGGAGCCTGGAAGGCCTTTCCCGGTAAGTCTGAGCTTCCTGCCGGTATCAATGCCCTTCGGTATTTTCATGGTTATCTCATTCAATTCACCATCATCCATTTTGAAGGATATTCGTTTTTCCGCGCCGGAATGCGCATCCTCAAGGCTTATGGAAAGATTGTATTCAAGGTTCCTTCCTTTTCTTGGAACCGGTCGATTATACTGCTGATTTCCAAAAAGTTGAGAGAACGGGTCATCGTTTGTGTATGATGATTGTTTCTGTCCCCTGAATCCTCCAAGTCCCTTCAGTATATCGTTTAGATCAAACCCCCTGAATATATCTTCCTGGGAAAAACTGCGGCTGAATGCCTCTTGTGATCCGAAGCTGTCGTATTGCTTGCGTTTCTCAGGGTTACCAAGGACGGCGTATGCCTCACTTATCTTCTTGAATTTCTCCTCGGCAGGTTTGCTGCCGGGATTTTTATCGGGATGATATTTGAGGGCAAGTTTCCTGTAGGCCTTTTTTATATCATCGCCGGACGCGGTTTTACCTACTCCAAGTGTTTTGTAATAATCCTCTGCCATAGTGCCTCTATTCTATTAACTATGCGTTATTTGTCAAGACTCTCTCTGTTGGAGATTAAAAACATTTTCGGCTCAATTTGTCAATGATATTCACGCTAAAGATTTATTGAACCAGGGGAGAGGCGAAGGTAATGCCACATCAGACACATTAATGAGACTTCTGATGGGGTTATATGTCAAGGAGTATGTCAACGATTACATGCTCTCTCAGGACACAATACGGCCAATTTCACATTGACATGCAAGGAGCAATTACCTATACTTTTTTCACAAAAAAGCGATTTTTCATCAATCACTTGATGTTTATTTCACGGGCATGGAGGACTGGTAGCAATGTGAAGGTTCCCTGTGTCTCGACCTATTAATATATGGTACGATAACCCCGTTTTTTTGAGGAGGAAAGTTATGCAAGCTTTCAGCGAATTTTTTCATAAGATTGCCACCCTGCTGGATAAAGTAAAAAACGGGAATGACACCTGGCAGTTTCTTGCGTCCCTGGCCATACTGATCTTGGGGTTTTTTGTTCTGGAGCTCCTCTGGCGCCACTTCAACAAACGCATTCAGGCGATACTGAAGCGAAAGAGTGTGAAGATGTGGCTGCCCTACTTTTCGGGTTTTCTTCCCGCGTTTCGCCTTACTTTTGCCGCCCTGCTTCTCAGGGCTGCAGAGATTCCGCTCGTTATACCTCAAAAACTGCTCGTTCTCCTACACGCACTTGAGTCGTTTCTTTTTGCTATCGCCTCCATCTTGCTGATCTTCCAACTTGTGAAGATTCTTGATCTCCTCCCGAGGACTTTGCGGCAAAAAGCCACGAAGCCGTTCTTGAACCGTTTTAGAGGTATCCTCAGAATAGCTGCAATTTTCGTCGCGGCGGTTGTGTTCGTGTATACACAGCAGGACCTATTCCCGTGGCTTTGGAAATCTTCCTGGTGGCACTATGCTCTCCTTGCTCTGGTGTACGCGATTATCTATATCGGGGGAAAACTCCTGACGACCTTCCTGAACACCATGACGGTTGTCTTCAGGGAAAGTGAAGAGAAGACCCGACTGCGACTCCTGCTTAAGGCGGCCCTCTGGCCCATTCGGTTGCTTTTGCTTGCCATCGCTATCTATGCGACTCAGGAGATCCTGAAACTGCCGGCAACGGCCGATCAGATTATAGAAATAGTCACAAATATTGTTGGCACACTAGTGGTTGTGATCTTCCTCTATCAGATGCTGGATGTAGTCGAATACGAACTCACAAAGTTTGTCAGGAGAAAAGACAACGAGTTCGATATGAACTTTGTCCAGATGGTTCGCATTGTCTCCAAGGTCCTGATAATCTTGTTCGGTTCGATCTATCTACTGAAGGCGGCAACGGGTAAACCGATGACAACCCTGCTGGCGGGTATCGGTATCGGCGGTCTGGCGGTCGCACTGGCAGCTCAGGATACCCTGAAGAACCTCTTCGGCAGCTTTATGATTATGGTGGATAAACCCTTTAAGGTTGGGGACAGGGTCGTCGCCGACGGTTTCGATGGTTACGTGGAAGAGATAGGGTTCCGAAGCACCCGTCTGCGCAGTTTGACAGGGCATCTGATTTCCATGCCCAATGAAAAGGTGGCAAGCGTCAGTATCGAAAATATCGGCATGCGTCCCAGTATTCGGCGCTATTCGAATATTACCATTACGTACGACACGCCGGTGGAGAAAGTTGAACGCGCGGTGTCGATCATCAAGGAGATTCTTAAGGATCATGAGGGGATGCATCCCGATTATCCACCGCAGGTCTATTTCAACGATTTCAACGATACATCTCTGAACATAGCGATGTTCTACTGGTTTCATCCGCCGGATTACTGGGAGGCCACGCGGTTCGGCGAAGAGGTCAATCTGCGGATAATGCGTGCATTTGAGACGGAGGGGATTGAGTTCGCATTCCCGACAACAACGACCTATCTGGCTCAGGATGACAGGAGACCGCTGACCATATCCCTTTCAAAGGATTTGAATCAGGACGACGAGAAGTAAGTGATCATCTTCTGACCACAAGCTCAACCGTCTTAAGAACAGGAGGTAATTAAGTCATGCCGAAGTTTTTTAAAAAAATGTCTCATAAAGCAGGGCTTCCGCCGGGAACCCTCGTTCATGTAGGCGAAAGAAAAGCCGAAGAAGTAAAAATTACCATCATGGATTACGATCAAACGGCCTTTCAGGAAAAGGAGGTACAGACAGTAGAGGAATGCTTTCCCTTTAAAGAGACCCCTACCGTGACATGGATCAACATTGATGGCCTCCATGAAGTTACCATTACTGAGAAGATCGGGAAACACTTCGGGCTCCATCCCCTGATTCAGGAAGACATCCTTCATACGGGGCAACGCCCAAAGATGGAGGATTTCGACAGCTATATCCTTATCATCCTGAAAATGCTTCATTTCGACGATGAGTCAAGCACGGTCAGAACCGAACAGATCAGCCTTATCCTGGGGCCAAATTTTGTGATTTCGTTTCAGGAGATAGAAGGAGACGTCTTTGACCCCCTGCGCGAGAGGATACGGACCGGAAAGGGGCGGATCAGACGGATGGGGGCGGATTATCTCGCCTATGCGCTCCTTGACTCTGTCGTGGACCACTATTTCATCCTTCTGGAAAAGTGCGGAGAACGGATTGAACTTCTGGAAGAGGAATTAGCCCTGAATCCAAAGCCGGAAACACTGCAGGCCATTCATGATTTAAAGCAGGAAATCATATTCTTGCGAAAATCGGTATGGCCGCTCAGAGAGATTATAAGCGGCCTGGAGAGGGCCGAATCGTCGCTCATCCATGATAATATTTCCATGTATCTCCGCGATCTCTATGATCACACGATCCAGGTGATCGACTCTGTGGAGACATATCAGGACATCCTTTCCGGGATGATAGATCTCTATCTCTCGAGTATTAGCAACAAGATGAATGAGGTCATGAAGGTACTGACCATTTTCGCTTCCATTTTTATTCCCCTGACCTTTATGGCCGGCATATATGGGATGAATTTCGAATTTATGCCCGAACTCAAAATGCGGTGGGCCTATCCCGCCCTCTGGGGCGCGATGATTGCCGTCACTGCGGTTTTGCTTACATTCTTCAAGCGGAAGAAATGGCTGTAACACGACGATCTTACCCTCTGATACGGCAGCGGCTCTGATATTTTTTCCTGTACCCCCCCGGGGGAGGTCGTTGGCCTCATAACCCTGGAAGATATGCTGGAAAAGCTGGTGGCGCTATTAGAGATGAACATGACTATCGTAAACTTATTTAATTTATTAACTATTCGTTATTTATCAAAACTTTCCCTGTTGTACCACCAGTAATCATTCCAGCTTACCGGATCATAATATTTTACACTCTCCCCTGCTTTCACAAGGGGGGCGTAATCCATTTCATTGCCTTCATGAATAAGCCTATCCGCAGTCATGATAATCCCCATAAAAAATCCGTGCTTTCTTATCACCTGGCGGCTGTAGGAAGAACAAGTGGGATACATGGGACACCTGTCGCCATCCACCTTCGATATATATTCCGAGAAGAAATTCAGGCCGGCCATAACAGCTTGAGATGGCAAGGAAATATTCTCTTGGTGCGCATCGGAACGCGCCACGGTTTTCTGTTTAGCCTCGCCAAACTCCCACGGCTCAAAGGAATTGCCGGCACCGAGTCCGATAGATGTTCCCATAATGAACCACACCAGGACTGCCGCAATATTTAGTATATATTTCAGCATGTTATAATTAAAAATTCATACTCAACATAAGATAATCGCATGCATTATCGCTGTCATGCCGATATGAAAGGCTGACCCTGTTTCTGAGTCCCTGCAGAAAGTCTTTTTTGGTTCTCTTGTTGAATTTGTGGGCGCTGCTGACGGCGCTGTATATATTGCCGCTGTACCATCCAAGTTCGAAAAAGGTGACGATCCCGCCGGTGACATACTTCTCATCGTTAAACAGTTCCACGGCGCTCCAGATAAACACGCCGTTCAGGAGAAACGCAACAAGGGCATCCCTTCGTCGCTGAGTATACAGATGGCCGGCACCGGGTACAATGGCAGCCAGTGTTCCGGCAACAGCGGGGGATTTATGGGGGATATTGCCGATATTCTCAAGGCCTGCCGAGAAGACGCCTGCGGAGTCGTACAGTCTGCTTTCCCTCGGGACCCGCAAAAACATCTCCCCTGCCCTCTCCCACTTTTCCATATCCACGAGAATTAGGGCGCTCTGGTAGGTCGCTCTTGCCCTGTACTCCCCGGTTTCGGTTTCCATGATGTGTCCGAAGGTGCGAAGCGCTTCATCATACAGTGAGAGGTTTTTTTCACTCATGCCTTTAAGGTATATTGCCTCTCCGGCCATCCGGCTGTCAGGGAAATTAACGAGGAACGCGGCAAACGCCTCTATCGCGCTCTGCCATTTCTTTGCCCTGAAATAGCTGACGCCCGTCTTGAAATATGCCTTTTCACAGAGCGCCACCGCATCCGGACAGAGAAATATCAATCGCTTATATTCACCTATCGCCCTGTAGAAATCGGTCTGTTCAAAAAGGCTCTCCGCAAATTCGAACTGCTTTTCGCAGTCGCGCAGGTCATCCCCCCTGGCGTGACAGGGAAACATTATAAAAACCGCCAGAAACAGAAGGAATAATCCGTCGGCAATCTTTCGCATCTTCGCCTATACTCCCCTCCCCAATCTAAAGGCATTTATATTCCCCTCGAGTATCTTCGGAGGAAATCTCTTTTTCAGGACATATTCCCATATCCCGGCCTCTATATCCAGCCAGGAAGAGAGCACCCCGAGGATAACTGTGTTGGCCATCCTTTTGTCTCCCGACCGGAGGGCCATGGCAGTTGCATCCATCACCTTTACATCCTTAAAGTGTTTTTTTACGAAATCTATGGCATCATCGGGATATGCTGTTTCTCCGAGATTTACCGATGGAGGGTATATCTCTTCATTATTTATAATCACCTTCCCGTCAGTCTTCAGATATTCAAGATATCTCAGGGTCTCCAGCTTCTCAAAAGAAACCAGGATATCGACATCTCCCTTTGCGGCAAGAGGAGAATAGACCTTTGAGCCGAATCTCACGTGGCTGCTTACACACCCTCCCCTCTGAGCCATTCCATGCACTTCACTCTTCTTTGTGTCAAAACCCGCGCTAATCATGACGGCGGAAAGTATGTCACTCGCCATTATTGTTCCCTGCCCGCCTACGCCAGCCAGTAATACGCTCCTCACAGATTCACTCATCTTCCACAACCTCCTCTATGGCTCCCGCGCTGCACAACTGTTGACACAGGGTGCACCCATTGCAGAGAGAGGAATCTATAAAAGCTATTCCTTCCTGTTTTTTTGTCTTTTTTTCTATCTTTATATCCATATCCTCAAACCTTTTCCATGAGATTGGGGGACATCCCAGTCCAAGGCACGCCTTGCAGCCGGTACACTTGTCCGGATCAACCCTTAAAGGTGTCCTGCCGGGCAGTTTTTGTTTCACGGCAAGCAGGACGCATGGCGCCCTTGATATAACGAGAGACGGTCCCTCTTTGGACAATTCCTCTTTTATTACGCTTCTCGTGTTCTTCATATCAAAGGGATCAACCACCCTCACGTTATCCAGGCCAAGCGCCTCTGCGAGTTTGACAAAATCGAGCGCCCTGGTCGCCTCGCCCTGCAGGGTAAGGCCGGTTGCGGGATTTTCCTGCATCCCGGTCATGGCGGTTGTCCTGTTATCGCATATGACAACAACCGCATTGCTCCTGTTGTAGACCATGTTCAGAAGGGGCGTTATGCCGGAGTGGATAAAGGTGGAATCACCAATCACTCCCACAACCCTTCCCTTTTCCCCCAGAGCCTTATCCATACCGTGTGCCATGCCCACACCTGCACCCATACAGATTGTGGAACCCATGCCTTCAAGTGGTTTCATAAAGGCGAGGGTGTAACACCCTATATCGCCCGTTACAAACACCTTCAGCTTTCCCAGGACATAAAAAAGCCCCCTGTGCGGGCACCCGGGACAGAGATTCGGAGGCCTTTGCGGTAGCGAGAGATTTGGCAGATTGCCGCCCGTCGCTTCATTGCCTGTCATGGCTCTTTTCACTATACCGGGATCAAATTCGCCTGTATAGGGAAATACTTCCTTGCCGACGACATCTATACCCATCGCGCTTACCTGTTCTTCAATAAATGGATCCAGTTCTTCAGCAACGTATAATTTTTCCACTTTCGAGGCAAATTCCCTGATCAAACCGCGAGGAAGGGGATGAACCATGCCAAGCTTGAGATAAGAATATTCGGGAAACGCGTCTTTTGCGTAATTGTAAGGCATCCCGGCCGTTATGATTCCCACCTTTGTATCATTTATCTCCATCCTGTTTTCGGGAAAGGTCTCCGCAAACGCCGAAAGCTTTTTCATCCTCTTTTCAACTTCAATTCTGCGCTGTCTTGCCTTGGCGGGAACCATCACATATTTTGACGGATTATGCGGGATACCCCTGTTTTCTTCATGGATTTCAACGTCTTCCATCTGAACAATAGATTTGGAATGTGAAACCCTTGTGGTAGTCCTGAGAAAGACGGGAGTATCAAACTCTTCACTCATTCTGAAGGCGATCTTTATGAATTCCTTCGCTTCGCTGCTGTCTGAAGGCTCCAGCATCGGGATTTTGGCGGATCTTGCGTAGTTCCTGTTGTCCTGTTCATTCTGGGAGCTGTGCATGGAGGGATCGTCCGCGCTGATAATAACCAACCCTCCCTCAATACCGGTGTAACTCACGGTAAAGAGGGGATCGGCGGCAACATTAACGCCCACATGCTTCATTATCACGAGTGCCCTGGCGCCTCCCAGCGCCGCCCCTATTCCCACCTCGAGGGCCACCTTTTCATTCGGGGACCACTCGGCGTAAACACCGTCATATTTGGAAAATGCCTCCATTATTTCGGTGCTCGGGGTTCCGGGATACGCGGAAGCAAATGTAATGCCATGCTCATACGCCCCCCTCGCGATTGCCTCATTTCCTGACATCAGTTCTTTCATATCGCGTAACCTTTCCAATTAACTGAGAGCCGCTATTCTGCTCTTCACCAGCATTTCCATAAGGGGATCGTTGGTCTTTTGGGCAGTCTTACGATAAAATTCCAACGCCTCCTTCTGTCTGCCCATCTTTTCGTATATCCTTCCCATGTTGGCGTAATTTATAGATTCAAATTGTGTTCCTTTTACGCGCTTATTAGAATCTTCGAAAGATTTCAATGCATTATCATAATCCTTATTCTTTTCGTAGCAATAGCCCAGCCCATAGTATGCAAGCGCGGTCAGGACATTGTTTTTCTCGGATCTTTTCAGGAATGTTCTATAGGCCTCGATGGATTTTTCCACCTCTCCGATATTAAAATAGATATTCCCCATATCATAAAAAGAAAGTGTGGCCGCGCGGCTACCGGGATATTCCTTTACGAGATCCTCGTATATCCGGGTGGCTTTCAGGTACGCGTCTTTCATATCGCTGGAGTTGCCAGGTAGAGAATAAGAATTATACGCCGACGAATACATGCGCTCGGCCTTGTTCTCATAATTTACGCGGTAGAAATACCACCCTCCGGACAGGATAATGATGAGGAGCACAGCAGCCCCGGCCGCGTAAAACCTGTTCCTGTGTTCGGATATGTACTGCAAGGCCTTCCATCCAATGGTATGAAACTCATCCGGTTGTTCCAGTTCTTTCTTTGTAAACTTTTCCACCATTAAAGATCTCCTTTTGTTGCTTCATTTATCTTATCCACTATATAACGCGGAACCCTTACTACCTTCCCCTTGCTCATAAAGGGATGAAGCGTAAATCCCTCGGCAAGAATCCGCTCTTTCTTTTCATCGCGTATGATATAATCAAACCTCACACTGGCCTGCTTAAGACTGGTTATCTCTGTTTCAATCACCAGAATATCATCATATCTCGCAGGCAAAAGATAGTGGCATCCCATCTTTGTTACCGGCAGCTTATATCCCGCTGCCTCAAGTTCGGAATAAACGATACCGATTTCGCGCATCAGCTCCGCCCGGCCTACCTCGAACCATTTTATGTAGTTAGCGTGATAGGCTATGCCCATAGCGTCTGTATCGGCATAGATCACTCTTACCCTGAACTCACCTTTTTTCTTCAATAAATCTCCTCCAGTCTCCCATAAAGTAATCCATCAGCAAACAGCCGGGAGAAACTGTAATGCCTGCATTTATTGCTGTCTTTTCATTATAAGCGCCTCCGATTGCAATATTTTCTCCATCAATAGAAGACAACACCGCGAAGGGACTCGGATCCGATGTGTGCGTCTTCAAACTTATCGGAGTCGGATGGTCGCTCAGCACAATAATTCGAAAGTCTCCCAGGGCGTCTATTCCCGACAATATTGTTCCCACCACCTCTTTGTCAAAATCTTCTATGGCCCGTATCTTTCCCTTTATGTTGCCTTCATGTCCCATTTCATCGGGTGCCTCTACATGGAGAAATACAAAATCACCATCGGTAAGATACTCGAGGGCTTTGTCTGCCTTTCCCCTGTAGTTTGTATCTGTATAACCGGTGGCGCCCTCAACATGAAGGATTTCAAGGCCCGCGTAGGCTCCAATCCCATTCAGGAGATCAACAGCCGATATCATACCACCTTTTATTCCATATCTGGCAGTCATATGTTCCAATTTGGGCGCCCTCCCCTCTCCCCACAACCAGATTGAATCGGCGGTTTTTTTGCCCTCCGACGCGCGCGCGAGGTTTACAGGATGATCTTTTAATATTTCGCGCGAACGTTCCATGAGCATGCTGACTTCTTCCGAACCCTTCCCTTTTGGAAGCCAGTTGTGAATAGGCTTTCCAGTAATATCGTGAGGGGGAGTCGTCTTCAGTGAGACAAGTCCCTCTTTGCAGACCAGCAGGTGTCTGTATCCTACGCCGGGGTAAAAATGAATAACCGGCGAAGCGAGCTCCCTGTTGAGACTGTCTATAATAAGAGATGCTTCTTCAGATGTTATATGGCCGGAAGTGAAATCTTCCATCACGGTTTCACCCCCTATTGAACCGAAGGTTACAAGATTACAGCGAAAAGCTACATCATCGGGACCCAGGTCCACACCCATACTCGCCGCTTCCAGCGGCGCGCGTCCGGTATGGTACTTTTTTGGATCATATCCCAGCACGGACAGATTCGCCACATCACTGCCGGGTGTAAATCCGGCGGGAATAGTATCTATCAATCCCACGGTGCCGCCCTTCGCCATTCTGTCCATATTGGGAGTGCCTGCAAATTCAAGGGGAGTCTTCCCTCCCAGCTCGGAAAGGGAATAATCAGCCATTCCATCACCCAGCAAAACAATATATTTCATCTCAGCGCGTCATCCTCGATCCTGATTAATGTTGTTTTTCCAAACACAACGTCAAGCCTGTCTATCTCTTCCAGCGCCATTTGAACATCTTTTTCCCTTGCCTTATATGTTGTGACGACAACCGGCACCGCGTCCCTGTCAAGTTTTCTCTCCTTTTGGATGACGGAGGATATGCTTATGTTGTGAGAGCCCAGGATTCCAGATATCGCGGAGAGCACCCCCGGACGGTCAACCGCTGAAAATCTGAAGTAATAATTGGTCGCAACATCATCCATTCCGAGCAGGTCGATGTCCTCGATCTGGTTTTCCCTGTAGGAGCGAAGCGGAACCCTCCTCCATGCTCCAGCCATAATATCCCTTGATATATCGATCAGATCCCCTACTACCGCGCTTGCCGTCGGCATCATACCGGCGCCCTGTCCATACAGGAACACAGAACCAGAGGCATCGCCGATCAGATGGAAGGCGTTGAAATTTCCGTTGACGCTGGCCAGTATATGGTCAAAGGGTATCATGGTCGGATGTACCCGCGCCTCTATGATATTTCCCCTTCTGATCGCGATGGCGAGAAGTTTGATAGTATATCCCAGTTCTCTGGCAAATTCTATGTCCTGCTGACTTATTTCTGATATTCCCTTTCTGTAAATATTATCAAGGAGTACGCGCTTGCCGTAAGACAGGGACAGAATTATCGCCAGCTTATGCGCGGTATCAACAGCCTCGATATCGTAAGTTGGATCCGCCTCGGCAAATCCGAGATCCTGCGCGTCTTTCAGTGCCGAGCCGAAGTCCTTGCCATCTCTGGTCATCCTCGTCAGTATGTAATTACATGTTCCATTCATGATTCCGAAAATGGATTCAATGTTATTGCCAGCAAGACTTTCCTTTAATGTCTTTATAATGGGAATCGTTCCCCCTACGCTTGCCTCAAAGCCTATATTGACTTTTTGATCTTCGGCGGCGCTGAATATCTCATCCCCATAATTGGCGAGGAGCGCCTTGTTCGCGGTAACCACATGTTTCCCGTTGAGTATTGCCTCCAGTACAAACGTCTTCGCGTGGGTGCAACCCCCCACAAGTTCCACAACTATGGAGATATCCGGATCCGCCAGGACCTCATTCACATCCGTTGTGAGTTGCTCCCTTTCGACCGGCACCGACCTTGGAGTTTCAATATCGACATCCGCTATATTTTTGATAACAAGCCTTGCCCCCAGGCGTTTTTGGATCAATTTCTCATTTTCCCGCAGCAGCTTTATAACACCTGTGCCGATAGTTCCGAAACCGATCAGACCTACAGATATATCTTTACCCACTTCAACAACCCCTTCCCTCAAACGATATATATATTTGATAGCAGACTGCTATAACAGTTACATAAAAGTTTCAAGGTTAAAGTTATCACAAAAAATGAAATCTGTTCAGGCGAGGCAAAAGAAATACTTCTTGCCTGATCTGTTTTCCTTACTGTATAGAACTCGAAGAGAAAACCAGCAAAACGGGAGGTGGCGAATGGGTGCTGATAATATAATATTTCTGGAGGTCATCGAATGGTTTCATGAAGGAGAACAGGAGCTTGTTCACAGAATTCCGCAGAGAGATTCAGGTGAGATCAAATTTGGAGCACAATTGATTGTTCGTGACAGCCAGATAGGAGTGCTGTTCTATAAAGGAAAATCGTACGAAGCCTACGGCCCGGGTCGTCATACTCTGACGACGGCAAATATACCGGTTCTTACTAAAATTCTGGCAATTCCCTGGGGCATGACAAGTCCTCTTCGAGCAGAGGTCTATTTTGTCAACATGAGGATATTCCCGAATCTGAGGTGGGGTACGCGCGATCCCGTGGCCTTTAAAGATTCAGAGCTCGGTCTGGTTCGTCTCCGTGCATACGGTGTGTTTAACATCCGTGTGGTCCAGCCAATACTTTTCATCAATACGCTCGTCGGTACCATGGGCAAGTACTCAACAGAAGAAATAGAAGAATATCTGAAGCAGGTAATAATATCGAGGTTTAATGATCATCTCGGTGAGAACCTCGATTCTCTCTTTAATCTGCCCGGACGTTATGACGAACTTTCAGAGGGCCTGCAGGACAGGCTCAAGGAAGATTTCAGCCATTTCGGACTTGGGCTGGATCATCTATATATAAGTTCGATCACACCACCGAAGGAAGTTCAAACAGCGATTGATGACAAGAGCCGTCTAAGTGTGATTAAGGATCTCGATAAACTGGTTAAAATGAAGGCGGCTATGGCAATGGAAAAGGCGGCTGGATCTACCGGCGATGCCGGTGCAGGCATGGGCATGGGAATGGGATTTATGATGCCGGCTATGTTTGCGGATATGTTCAGGTCTCAGACTGCACAGGCCGGTACCGCGGCAGAGGAAGAAATGAAATGTCCTGACTGCGGACACGTGATTCCAAAGGAAGCAAGATTCTGTCCCCACTGCGGTCATCAGCAATTGGTTTTTGACCAGTGTTCCGACTGCGGCAAAAACCTGCCTCCAAACGCCAGGTTCTGTCCCAGATGTGGTAAGCTGGCGGATGCAAAACCGGCTCCGAAGTTCTGCCCGCACTGCGGCAACGAAAATCTGACAAATTCTGTTTTCTGTAATCAGTGTGGTGAAAGGTTAAAGTAGATGCCTTTCATCGTCGAACACGAGTGTCCCCAGTGCGGCGCCCCCGTGGAACTGGAGGAAACTAACCGCCTGCTCCGCTGTCCTTATTGCGGCGTTAAGAATTACCTCTTTGCCGGTGACATGTTCCGTTTTGTACTGCCTGACAGGGCTCCGGGCAAAGAGATTATCTATGTTCCCTACATGCGTTTCAAGGGTAATGTCTTTTTCTGCAAGAATGCTTCTATAGATTACCGCGTCGTGGACATTACACGTCTTGGCGTTCCCTTCATCGGTATTCCCTTATCGCTTGGTTTCCGGCCACAGGCAATGAAAATGAAGTTTGTTACCCACAATATGGCCGGTTCAATTCTCTCAGGTACTCTTAAATCCGACGAGATCCTAGATAGCGCGGGTGTGCATACGGCGGCCTTTGTTTCAAGAAAGTTTTTTCACCGGGCCTATATTGGTGAAGCGCTCAGCCTTATCTATTTGCCACTGTATATGGAAGGTAACAAGTTCTTCGATGCCATAACAAATCAGCCCCTCGTTTCACTGCCTGCTAATCAGGATGTTCTTGCCCCGCTAATGGATAAGTGTCCAAGGTGGAATGTTACTTTTTTCCCAACCATATGTCCCAACTGCGGATGGGATCTGGACGGAGAGAAGGATAGTGTGGTTTTGACCTGTAGTAACTGTGACTCTGCCTGGCAGGCATCCGACGGCAGGTTTGTAGAGGTGAGTTTTAATGTCGTACCCGGCAGTCAAGAGGGTTCATTATATCTGCCTTTCTGGAAAATATCCGCCGAGACAAAAAATGAAATGGAAATACGTTCCTATGCCGATTTCATCAGGGTTACAAATCAGCCAAAAGTTGTTCAGAAGGATTGGGAAAACCGCAGTATGAGCTATTGGATACCCGCCTTTAAAATCAGACCCAGGGTCTATATGCACCTGTCTAAACAGCTGACAATATCTCAGGAAAAGTTTGAAACGGGCAATAGAGTATCCAGGTTGAATCTTTACCCGGTAACACTTCCACACAGCGAGGCCGTGCAGAGCCTCAAGATTACACTCGCAGACTCCATCATGAACAAGGAAAAACTTTTCCCTCTGCTTCCTCGGGTTGGCTTTACCGTCGGAGAATCATCCCTGGTGTACCTGCCGTTCAATGACACCGGCCGGGAACTCATTCAGGAGCACATGCACATCAGCATTCACAAGAAAACTCTGGAATATGGCCGATATCTGTAGTTCGAAACTTACCTACCCCGTTTTCGCAATCTCCAGCCGGGTTTCCCACCTTTTCATAAGCACCTCTTTCAATGCCGCGTGTTCGGGTTTTTCAAGGTAGGGATCTTTATCAACCAGCAAAAACGCCTCTCTCCTCGCTTCGTTCAGCGTGCTGGCGTCTCTCAGTATGCTCGCGACCCTGAAATCGGGAAGCCCTGACTGCTTAGTCCCCATAAACTCGCCCGGACCGCGGATCAGGAGATCCTCCTCGGCGATTCTGAAGCCGTCATTTGTCTGCTCCATTACACGCAGCCTCTTTCTCGCGTCCATACTGCCCCTGTGCTGTGCAATCAGCGCGCAATAAGACTCCAGACCGCTTCTTCCAACCCTTCCCCTTAACTGGTGCAACTGTGAAAGGCCGAATCTCTCCGCGTGTTCCACAACCATCAGGGAAGCTGTAGGAATATCTATCCCAACCTCTATCACAGTGGTAGCGACAAGAATATCAAGACCGCCATTCTTAAAATCAGCCATCACCGTTTCCTTTTCGGTACTCTTCATCCTTCCATGAATCAAGCCGACGTGAAGATCCGGAAAAATGTCTTCCCGGAGATGTGCGGCCATACTGGTAGCATCCTTCAGGTCAAGCGCTTCCGATTCCTCCACCAGTGGATATACTATGAAGGCCTGATTACCCTTACCCGTCTCCCTGCGTATTATATCGTATACCTTGTCGCGACCCTTTTCATAGAAAACCTTTGTCTTTATGGGTTTCTTCCCGGGAGGCATCTCGTCAATTACAGATATATCCAGATCACCATACACAGTCATGGCAAGGGTACGTGGAATCGGGGTGGCAGTCATGACGAGGACATCCGGATTTGTTCCCTTCCCACGGAGAGCGGCCCTCTGTATAACGCCGAAGCGATGCTGCTCGTCCACAACGACAAACCCGAGATTCTTGAAATCAACCCCTTCCTGTATTATTGCGTGTGTTCCCACAACGATACCTGTATCGCCTGATTCGATCCCTTTGATGACCCTCTTGCGGTCAGCCGCTTTCATCTTTCCGGTAAGGATCGCCGCCTTTATTCCAAGCCGGTCCGCCCATTTCCTGATGTTGTTAAAATGCTGATCTACCAGTATCTCTGTTGGCGCCATGACGGCTGCCTGGCAACCCGACTCACACGCGGCAACCATTGCCGCCATTGAAACGACTGTCTTACCGCTTCCGACATCTCCCTGGAGAAGCCTGTTCATGGGGAAGGCCCTTGACATATCGGCTTCTATCTCGCCTATGACCCTCTTTTGAGCCCCTGTAAGTCCAAATGGAAGAATATCGTAGAATTTTTTCACCAGGGCACCGCCCGTCGCGAAAGAAATTCCCGGTTCAAACAGATGTCCTTTTCTCTTGAGGGCCATTCCCAGCTCAAAGAAGAAAAGTTCATCAAACACAAGTCTCCTGCGCGCCGGTGATCTAAGGTCATTGAGCGCCGCTATATCCTGATCGTGGTCGGGGAAATGCACATTTCTTATGGCATAATCTATATCAACAAGATTGTTTCTCCCGCATATTTCATCAGGGATAGGGCTGGAAATGCAGGGGGAATAATCGCCTACAACCCTCATCATTATCTTTCGTATATACTTCTGATGGAGTCCCTCCGTCTCGGAATAAACGGGCACAATCCTCTTGAAATGCAGAAGTTCATCATCATTTTCATCCAGTATCTCGTAATCCGGGTGCAGCATATCCTTTCCCAGGAGATATATCTTGACCTCCCCCGTCAGGATAACCTTTTCCCCGGGTTTGAACTTCTTTCCGAGGTACGAGAAGTTTCCCTGAAACCACTTTGCGGTAAGCAGGTCGGTTCCATCATCGATAGTCACTTCAAGCACACGTCTGTTCCTGTATCGCTGTATCCCTACGCCCATTATCGTACCCATCACTGTCTCGCGGACGCCAATACCCACCGAAGAGATACTCTTTATGTGTCTTCTGTCTTCATACCTCCTCGGCAGAAAGTAGAGCATATCCTCCACATTACGAAGCCCTTTCCTGCCCAGCAGCGCGGCTACTTTCGGGCCGACACCCTTGATATACTGCACATCTGCCGAAAGCTTCCTGAAGCATTCATTCAGGCTTTGTTTGGTTTGAATGGTTGAATCATCTGGAATCCCGACGGTATCCGACGGTATCCGATGGGACTGGCCAAAACATGGGCTCTGTAGCTCTTTTATATAGACAAATGAGTTATCAATGCGCTTCTTTTTGTCGGATATGGAAAGTGAATCAAATCCCCTGAATGTTTTATGAAGCTCCTCTATAACGTCTTCAGGAATCTCCATCACGGAATTCTCATCGTGGTGAGATAAAAAGGCAGACTTTAACTCATCAAGAAATCCAGACATGGTACGTTCAATATCTCTGACAACCGCAAGATTTTTATAGGGATTCTTCGACAGAAAAATCAGAGGAGCTTCAATTTTATTCAGAATTTTCAGGATATCTTCCATAAATACTGCCTCTATTTCATAAGGAGATCGGACAAAGATGAAATCTCGGAGAGATTAAAAACATTTTTGACCCAATTTGTCAATAATATTCAGTATAAAGATTTGGAAAGTCAATTGTTTACTGAACAGGATTATATTATTACACGAGGGGAATAATATGGTCGTAGCGGCAAGATTTGAATTGAACAGCGCTCGCTAACCCCGCAAGCCGCGGGGAATGCGCTAGCTGTTCAGTTCAAGCACAGGGAGGTCTCCTGTCGAACCAGGGCTTCGCCTCTTCCAGTTGGGCCGCCAGTCGGAACAGTGTCGCTTCGTCTCCGAATCTCCCCATAAAGTGGACCCCACATGGAAGACCTTCTTCCGTCCAGTGAAGAGGAACTGACATTGCGGGTTGACCGGTGAAGTTGGCCAGTTGCGTAAAGGGGGTCTTCGACAGGCTCTCTACCGCAAGCTTGTCAGTTATGCCGGAGAGTTTTAACAATTTCCCCAATCCCATTGAGTTTACTAATGTCAAGAGAGCGCGTTCAGCAGGTTTTGGCTGCAGTTCTCCTATCCTGACGGGAGGATACGCCATGGTCGGCGTAAGATAGATGTCATATTTTTCATGAAAGCGTCCCATCACCCTGGAGGCCATACCCCATTCGCGCAGCTGTTTTACAAAATAGCCCGCGGAAAAGGTGCGGCCAAGCAGTCCGAGGGTCCATGTCAGTGCCTCCAGATCATCCTTTTTTGCTTTTCTGCCTAATATGGGCTCCAGCTCTTCTATATCGGCCGCTATCTCTCCCATATACATGGCGAGGTAACTGTTTGCCAGGGCTGTACCATCAACATCCGGACGATTCTCCTCAACCTTGTGCCCCATTTCTTCAAGGAACTGAGCCGTTTTTTCCACGGCCCCTGCGCACTCGGGATGAACCTCTGTATCGAGTGGAGAGTGAGTATTAAAGGCTATTCTCAGAGAACCGGGCGCTCTTTTGATCTCTTCCATATATGGTCGCTCCGGCAGCGGAATGATATATGGGGCTCCCACATCGGCCCCGCTCGTAGCGTCCAGCATGGCCGCGCTGTCCCTGACAGAACGGCTGACTATATGTTCAACAACGGCGCCCTGCCAGATTGCTCCATGGTCCGGGCCGGTAGGATTACGGCCCCGTGTCGGTTTGAGACCGAAAAGAGCGCAGCATGACGAGGGAATACGAAGAGAGCCGCCGCCGTCACCACCCGAGGCCATCGGCACCATACCGCTTGCGACAGCAGCCGCGGAACCTCCGCTTGAACCGCCCGGCGTATGATCGGTGTTCCAGGGATTGCGTGCGGGTCCATAAAGCTCCGATTCCGTGACGCCCATAAGGCCGAATTCCGGGCAATTTGTCTTCCCCATGATCACGAGACCCGCCTTCTTAAACCTCTTTACCAGTTCACAATCCTCATCCGGAATATAGTTTTTATATGCCCTGCTTCCACCGGTCAGAGGTACGCCGGCATATGCCGCGATCAGGTCTTTCAGGAGAAAGGGAACCCCTGTAAAAGGACCCTTGGGGAGACCTTTTTCAATATCTTTTTGCGCCAGGTCGAATATTGGATTTATTACCGCGTTAAGTTCAGGGTTAAGCTTTTCTATCCGGCCTATTGCTTCTTCGTAAAGATCCGCGGGGGAAACATCCTTCTTTTTGACGAGCTTAGCCATTCCGAGTCCATCATACCGGTCGTATTCCTTGAATTTACCCATAACGATTCCCTCCCTTCAGGATGTAAGGAAAAATGACTCCATTTTCTGTTTGTAAAAGGCATATCGACTTTTTCACGAATTGGCCTCTTGTAAGTCATTCAGCTATAAACTTGAAAGTTGAAATAATCAAGGAATTTCAACAATTATTAGCGTGGGTTTATTGAGCCCATGGATTATGTCTCTCAGTAATGCGATTCTGAACTGTGAATGAGCTACAAGGCAGGGAAATAACTTCTGAGTGATAGCGACTATAATTACTTGCATTTTTCCAGGATTACGGGTAAGTTTACCGAGGCTTTTTTTACTTTTATTAATCTGTGTCAACGGTCTTTTTAAATTGAGCCATTTATGGTCGTGAAAAGTGAGCCACTCTCTCCTCAAATCTGGCCCATTTTCACGCCTTCCTTTCCGACTTTTCCACGAAGTCTGTAGCTGTTTCCCCGGATATTTATTACCACGCTGTGATGGAGCAGACGGTCCAGGAATGCAGTTACAATGACCGGATCATGAAACAGTTCAGTCCAGTCGGAGAAAGCCTTGTTTGAAGTAATAACGGTGCTGGCCTTCTCATAACGATTGACAATGAATCTGAAGAACAGATTGCATTCCTCTCTGTCTATCGGCGTATATCCGACCTCATCAACGATCACCAGCGCCGATTTGTGGTAGCTTCTGCCTCTGCCCCTGCGACCGGCATCCTGATCCTTTTTAAGCTTTTTGATCAGATCCTCCATGGTGGTAAAATAGATACTCATGCCGGCCTGACAGGCCTTCAAAGCAAGGGATACGGCCAGATGAGTCTTACCCACGCCGGGAGGACCCAAAAAGATTACATTGCCCTTCTGCCGGATAAAGGTCAGATCAAAAAGTGACATCACCTTCTGTCGATCCAGTTTGGGCTGAAAGGTAAAATCGAACTCGTCAATGCCCTTGACAAAGGGGAGTCCGGATATCTTCAGAGATGTTTCTACGCGACGCTGCTCCTTGCAGGCAACCTCTTCTTCCAGAAGTTCATCAAGGAACGAAAGGTAGCTCTTGCCCTGTTCCTCTGCCGTCTTTATAACTCTTTCAAGGATTTCTCCCATTCTGGGGAGCCGGAGTCGCGTGAGACTGGACTGGATACGATCGATGGCCAATGCATTGCTCATATCCTCACCTCCTCGGCAAGATGGTCATAGATATAGGAGGGGCGGATTTCAACGTCCATGTCATAGGGCGGCTTCAGCGGGCTGATTGTGCATTTGGCGCGACCTTTACTGCGTCTGCCGCAGCTGTATTTGCGTTTATTCATCTCCCGATCTTTTTTGAGTGCCTCGTAGAATCTTTTGTCCTGAACCAGGTGTCCCTTGCCTTCCGGGATTTCGTACGTCACTATCAGGCAGTTATCGTCAAGCACCCTCATGCTGCTGTTCGTTACACGCAAAATGAGATTCTTTCCGACCAGGGTATGAGGAACAACATAGCTGTTGCCCTCAAAGCGGACTGTACAGTCCTTATATACCTTTCGATATACCCTGTAAGAGGTATCAAATACACTGGGAGACAATATGTTTAAATGAGGCTTTTCACGTTCAAACCGAAGGGATACGACTTCATGGGTTGTCCCGTGGACACGTTCATCCTTTTGCTGAAGCCATCTGAGAAGATCTTTATTGGCTGTTTCAAGACAGGTAAACCCGTAACCCCTCCAGAAACCTTCACGGATGAAATTATACGGTCTTTCTACTTTTCCCTTTACCCAGGCGGCATAAGCAGGGGCAACCTCCGGTTTGAAACCGTAATGCAGGGCAAATCCCATAAGGGTGTCATTGAATTTGTTTTTACCCGCGATCTTGCCGATGAATACGTTCTTCATCCTGTCGTATAGAATCTCGTCCGGCACACCGCCAAAATACTCGAAGGCATGGATATGGCAATCAAGGAAGGTCGGAAGGTCGCAGCGCTCAATGAGTTCTCCATAGGGCTTCCTGGAATAGCCGAGGATCATTGAGAACAGGTATAGTTTCTTGATGGTTCCATCGGCATTTTCAACCTGAAATTCTCCAAAGTCTACCTGTGCCTGAAAGCCCGGTTCCGTCTCAAATCGCATATAGGCTATTCTCTGATGCTCGGTCTTGATCTGATGTACCCTTCTCTTTACGATCTCATAGCTTCCGGTAAAATCCATATTGCAGAGCCGATCGTAAATCCAGGTGGCTTGATATTCACCATCTTCTTCAAGCCATGAATCAATGTTATCTGTGAACGGATCCAGCAGGCTCTTGCGCTTCAGTTTCTTTCTCTCAACCTCAACATGTCCCCCGTTCTCCACATACTTCTTTACCGTGTTTCTGCTGATTCCAAGTCTCCTTGCTATCTTCCTCTGACTCAGTCCTTTTCTTTGCAGTAACAATATGTCCAAAATGGTCTCCTTTTTTTCAAATCCGCCACCTCTCTTATCTTGAGATTAAAAACTATATTATAGCCTTTTCTCCCAAGAACTCCACCGAAGTGGCTCACTTTTAAACGACCATTTTTGGCTCAGGTTATCGCGACCATCTACACCCGTCCCTGATTAGTCGATTATTCCCCGATTTTTAATATCCTGTTCCCCAAAACACTTTCTTAGATGTTCTTTTAAGGCAGGTGGATAATTCGATTTGTTTCTGTGGAGATTAACCGTTTTCGTCATAAGGCTTTTCGTTGCTGGAGTTTCTATCGGCTTGATTCACTCCTGTCAATTATTGAAAGATCACGTTTGCCGTGAATAATGGCAAGGATCATGATTCCATCTGGTAGTATTTCATAAATGAGCCGATAGGAATATATGAACAATTCTCTCACATTCGAATCGTCTGTTTCTGGTACGATCCTGCCTGTTTCAGGGAAGTCTTTAAGGCTCTCAGACCTTGCAACAATATTCTGCACAACATTTTTTGCATAATATTGAGAGTCCCTGGCAATGTAGTCATAAATTTGCTTCAGATCTTTTTTAGCAGGGGAAGACCATCTTACCATGATTCAATTTCCCTTTGTAATTCCTCGGCAGGCACGGTATCGCCCTGTCTAACAGCTTCCCTGCCTTTTCTAACTTTGTCGATTACATAAAGCCTGTACATGATATCATCAATTTCTGCAGTATCAGGCATTTTGGAAATAACATTGATAGCTTCCTTTTTTAATGCTTCCATTTGTGCTGTCCTCCTTTCTTTCTTGCGAGGATGGATAAAGAAGTTTGCTCTTCGTCCGTTATTTTACACCCATTCGATACTTAATGTCGTAGTTATTGGCAAAATCTAATTCTATGTTCTGCTAAAAGCAACATGAATGTTGCGTCCTATTCATTACTTTTCCCAGTTCTCGAACGCCTTATTTTTCTTTGCACAAGGAGCATCCACTGGGCACCCATTACAACATGCCAACATTCGCGTAACGTTAGGCTGGAAAGTGCGAAAAGAATAATTTTTATACCGAAATACCATCCATTATGCACTTGAGTTGGCCATTGCTTGTCAAATATAGACAAACCAGCAATTCCCCAAAAAACCAAAGTGATCAGGATTGTTAGAATAGCTGTTTGATAGACAAAAACATATTCCTCAAACCCTCCTTCATTAAAATCTGCCATCTCATTTATTTCACTGGTTTGCATAAGGGCTTGCGCATTTCCAGCCCATGCGAAGGATAGTCCAACAAGAATACCGGCTAAAGGTAAAAGTACAGCATTGGCAGCCGCTTGTAAATCAACTTCAACCAATAATGTCATCACAAATCCAATGCTCAAATGGAGCAAAATCCATGCATTAAGTATTCTTCTAAAACCCGCTTTAGCACCGCTTCCTTTAAAAAACCAATGCCAATAGCCTATGAATTTAGTATCCATTATTCTGTACCGCCCGTTCCTTTCACTCTCTTATAATTTTCCCTAATGAGCTGTAATATCATTATTTTGTGCTCGGGATCGGCTATGTCTTCTTGCCTCACAATAATTGGATTGCCCTTGAGTCTTTTCCTAACCTTTTGGCTTGTCGCGCTCGTCTGCAACCACGCAGAAGCATCATCGCCTGTCGAAGCCGCAGAACGCGCAATGTCTTCGAGACTTTTGGGATTTAAATTATCTCCCTCCAGTTCAGTTTTGCCTTTTTCTCCATTTGAGTCTTCTAACAATTTTTGCGTAGGTTTAATAAAAACTTCATTCACATCCCAAGCATTTGGTCTCGAGAAAGTTACCCAAAACTTAGAGACAGAGAAAGCGTGACGAAGATGGGTAATGAAATCTGTAGGGTCATTTATTTCGTCAATATCAAAACTCGCCTCTATTTGGCGGGTACGTTCCGATTCGTTAAGTAGACGGACAAACTGATTTGCTATGCCAGTGGTCTTAGGGGCAAGCTTAGGCTTTTTCGCAATTGCGCATACTTCCAACCAAACATCCAATATCACATGAGTGTAAGGTGCCATTTCAAATTCCTGTTCATCAAAATTACCATCTTTATAAATTTCTAATGTTGACTTTGTTGTCCTGCCGATTCGGAAATATAAGCCACCTTCTTCAAGGGTCGAAACGTTCCCAATGTGCCAAATCATATCTTTTCTGAGTTCTGCAGAGGGTAATGAAAAAATCACATCCTTAAGGATTTCTGATGGTGTTTTAGGCGGCTCAAGAAAAGACATTTGCTCAGATGGATAAACCTTTATGCGAAACATCTGGAATTCTAACATTTTTCCTCCTCTCTCTATCCCGTGCATTTTTTTGCTATCAAATTCTTTGAGAATTTCGACTAAATCAGTTTCTGCCCGATGTAGCACGGGAACCAAGTGTTGAGCTTCGTTTTTTGTTTAGAAAGGGATATCATCCCATTTCGTTTTAACTTCTTGGGATTCATTATCCGGCCTACGCTGTTCAATTGATTCGATGAATTTTATAACACTTGAAACATTATTAAAGATTAGTATGCTTTCATTGTAATTTAATATTGGATTGTCATGAGCAAAACTCTGATTGTTTCGAACATCATTAAATGCTTCCAGAATGGATATTGATGATTTTAATATTCTTTCACTCATTAAAGAATTAATTAGATCGCTCGTCTTTAGATGCTTAACGTATCCTCCAAAAAGGCTATGCAAGGGATTGTTTTTGCTATAATTGATTTGGTGCTTATCGCATAAGTGCCTGATATACTTGACCACAAACGTGTGTAGTCTATCTAATGCCGCCTCTGGTTCGTTCTTTTGAATACTTTCTCTAATTGATCTGGCCAACAATGAGAAATCTTTATCGTTTGAGTTTGACTGAATGGCATCAATGTGCTCAACAGCGATATCTTGTTTGAGCCTTTCAGCAATTTTATGGCATTCATCAAAAAGAGCTTGTTCAGCTTGAGATATTTCAGTGAAATTTGTTAGTTTGCTTGTTCTCCAATATTCCAATAAATCTGATAGGAGCCTGCCTACAAGATAATTTGGCTCTTTTTTCCAGAAAGCTCTTAGTCGATTGGCCTTTGATCCACTTGCGTAGTCGTATTTATCATCATAAATATCGATGCCAGTATTATCCGTGATAAACTCTTGAAATGTTCTATTTGAAAAATCAAGGACGTATCCGCTCCCCATATCAAAGAGTTTTTCAATCTTCATTTTTTCAATAGATTTTAAATCGGACATAGTATTTTTATTGATGCACAATATGTATTGAATAGGTTAATAATTAAGTAGCTCTATGTATTCTATATATATTCCAGTTAATCATATACGCAGCCTATCCCCTGATTATACCCTTCCTATACTCTCCTCTACAATGGCGATTTCTTCGGCTGTCAGGTCGTAAAGTTTATATACCATTTGGTCAATTTCGGTTTCTAATGCGCTGGTGGCGGCTTGTGGGTCGGATTTTTTCAGGGAGAGGATTTGATCGACAAGAGAGATTATTGGTTCTTGTTCGGCTTTAGAAACTTCAACAATTGGAACTTTTTCAATAAAGCGTTTTGCGTAAGAATAGTATCCATTTTGAAACATGCTGCTGTGTTTTTGAAGATAGAAATCCAATAAGGTGCTATTCAGTAACCCGAGCAGATATTTATAGTTGAGATTGGATCCGTCTTTTAAAGTAATACCATACCCACCGGCATTCCCGCCACCTACAAAATAATAGTTATTGCTCTCGTCAAGGGTGATTGATGCCTTTTTCGCCAGAACCTGCAGCATCAGCTTTGGCTGCTCAAATTGATCTAAATTTTGATTTCTCCCAAAGGCATACCACTGCTCATGGTCCATCTTGTCTTTTTCCCTTGATCGAAGCTTCTTTTCGCATCTCTTCAGATAATCCCAAATTTCAGGATACTTTAATTTGTATTCTTCATCTGAAAAGAGTCTGGGACGGTGCCTGTCAAGAGAATAGGGAAATATCAACCAGTATTTGTTGGCTTCAGTGCAGTAGCGGCGGATTTCTTTACCCTTTAACAACGGTTTTGCATCAGCGAAGGGTATATCGACAAATCCCTTTAAATGTGGAGACCAAAGTCTGCCATCAATTTCTTCAAGACAATAAACCGGATCAGCACTGGTTATAATCCCCTGAAAAGTCTTTTGGGTAAATGTGGATAAGGGGTTACCTGTTGATTCTAATTTTTCAAAAATGGATAACGTGTCATCCTCTCCAAAAACCCAGTTGTCAGAAGTAATATGTTTTTCCGAAAATTGTTTTTGGATGATATTTATTGATGGAACTTGAGACACATAGTTCAAGAATTCTCTCGAAGCATTTTGCTCTGAAAAAGCAACGTAGTCAAAAGACATATTGGCTGATTTCTTACAAAATAAAAGAGTTGTATATGTTGTCGCCGTGTCAAAGACCTGGGAATTTCCGAAATTGACTAATTTGTGCAGGTAGTTATTGGAAGTAAGGAAGTTCCTTAACCCAACACCATAATCCGAATTAAAGAATTTATTTGGCTGGATATACGCAAAAAATCCTCCAGGGCATAATAAGTTAATCCCCCTCTCATCAAACAGTGTGTAAATATCATAGTTTTTTGTGGCTGATTGATAGTTTTTGGAAAATGCTTGTTTTAGCGGCTTTTCAATTTTTTGTATTCTGATATACGGCGGATTCGCAATCACCACATCAAATCCGCTGTTCTTCCTGAACAGATCGGCAAAGTAGAGTTTCCAGGGG